>ERZ1026792.1590-NODE-1590-length-13781-cov-5.663688_pt1 | contig 13781 bp, 13 predicted proteins | sample MGYA00520884_ERZ1026792 | MGnify/ENA primary metagenome ERZ1026792 (study PRJEB33270, sample SAMEA104284473) | anaerobic digester metagenome | biome: Anaerobic digester microbiome; feature: mesophilic sludge digester; material: Anaerobic digester biomass... | reverse complement strand
TGTTGCCATTTGTTAGATGTATCAAATTATACATCCTCGTTTACCCATTCCTATATGTAATATTATAACATATCATAACAGATTAAATTCTTCTCCTGCTGGATTGTAAAAAATTGTGTAATCTACATAAACTTTCTCTGCTGGCATAGGTGATTGGTCTGGTGCACAATCCTGTGTAAGCTCTAATACAAGTTGTGTCGATGTGGAGTAATATTTAATATAAGACAGGTTAAAAGCTTCTACACCTCCGTAAATAAACTTCTGGTCTTCTAGTTTGTTTACATAAGTATCATAATAGTCTGGTTCTACATAGGTGTCCCAATATGTAGTCCAATTTGCCCCTGTTTCTGGTTTGTTTGTAGAGTTTGCCGTGTGTGTTAGTTTACATGTGTACCAAACAGATGTGTCAGGATTAACAACATCTTGTCCTGTGTAAAAAGTGTTGCCGTCAGTCCAAGTATCATTGTTATACTGTTCATTCCAAGAATGATATGCTTCCCTTTCCGTCTCAAAGGGTACAAACGGTGCGAACATAGGTGCATAACCTAATCCGTGATTAACAGTTGCAGATAATGTTCTAACCCCTCCAGAAGAGCCAGGGTCATATATATCAGCATTTATGGTCAGTCTTCCTGTTTTAGCAACCTTAAAAGTATCATATCCAGAATGTATTTTGTAGTCATAATCCGTTCCAGTATCAGCCCCTACAAGTAATTTGGGTTTTCCCTCCATATTTTTTTTATAAGTTCCTGGTACAAGAGGGTCTATTAAAATGTAAGACCAAGTTGCTACATCATTTGCATAAGTTGTTGTTCCGTATCCATAAGTTGTTTTGTGTGTACTAATAGTTGGTTTAATATTTGTAGAGTCCACTTCATAAAGACCACCACCCCCAAACTTCCCAGTAGTAATTTCTCTCATACTGACCACCTTTGGAGTATAAGGCAATCCGTGTGCAACCGTAGTTTGAGAAGTAGACTTTATAGCTCGTGCTATTTTGTTTAAGTTGTAGTCAGAATCAAAAGCCATGTCAACAAGACTTCCCGTACTAGCATCTATATTATATTTTGAGGCTCTTATCCTAGGTCCAGGCATCTTTATAAGGGTCAATATAAATTATATACTTGTAATCAATGGTTTTTGTATATTCAGGACCAAATATATCAAAATCATAAAAGTGTAATTGTAGGATGTTGTCGTTAGGTCTGCTCATTCCACTTAAAATCGTAGCCTGTCCTGCACCTACTGCAAAAGTAAAACCACTTCCTATAGGTTTCCAAGATGCCGTTCCATTTAGTCTAAACCACCCACGATATAAAGGCTGATAACCTAAATTATGGCCAATCTCAACTATTTTTTTAGGTCTATCGTATGCCGTTTTAACAATCGTAACACTACCCCCTCCTGACATAAACTCTTTTAATTGATTTTTAGTGGAGTCTAGGGTTAGGTTCTTAACTTCTGCAGTTCTAACATCAAAGTCCTCTCTGGCTGCTAATATTTTAGGGACATTATCTCCAATCATTTAGAATCCTATAAAAATTGATAGTATGTTGTTGTTGTTGTATATACTAATATTCCCCTGATTTTTGATTATAAAAGACCCACTAAGCCCACCTGTTGACAGAGAAGTAGCTGATAAGGTCTGCTGTGTAGATAATGTGCCAGAAGTTATTTCTAAAGGCTTTGTTAAATAAGCCCCTAACTGTTCTCTTACTTCTTGTTCTGTTATTGTCAATGCCATTAGTGTTCCTCCCTCTCCTCTACATCATAGATTAGATTGAGTCCGTATATGTTAAATCCAGCCTCGCTTGATGAATGTGAGAGTTTTAACTCTATAAACTTACCTGCTGCTTTACTAGGTATAATAAGCCTTTGTACTTTAATATCGTCTGTCCCTGATAAAGATACATTATTTACTGTACCCTCTACATTAGACCAAGTGCCCGTGCCACCCACTCTATATTGAGCAGTTAAATACTCATTTGCTCCTGTGGGTTTATAGACAATTTGTATCTCATAGGCATTTTTAATATCATCTACATTCTCAGCAGCCCCAAACAGTTTAGGTGTCTGGTATACAGAAGTTTGTGCTGAACCGTTTAAGGCATATCCCAAGTCTATTTGCCACACCTGTTGACCGTTTACATTTGTTGTGTAGGTCTCATAAACACCACCAGCCTTGTTTCTAGTCCAATACTTAAATGGTCTATCTATTAGAACATCCCAAGCATTTATCAATATATCGTATCTTAAAATTACATTGTTATAATTCACTCCGTTGAGTGTAACATTGCCTATGAATAGACAATATCTTCCTCTGGGGTCTAAACCAGCAGTTACTTCATTAGCATTTCCTATTGCTGTTATCCAGTCTTGTACTGGTCTGCTTATTAAGACTGCTTCTGTACCACCTGCATACATATACACACCACCTCTGTTGTACCACAGCATTCTTGACTCACTTACTTGAATGGTTTGTTTGTTAGTAGTCCCCCCGTTTGTGTTTAGAACTGTTAAGGAGTACTCATCCCAAGCCGCCACCTTGTCTTGTGTAAATACAAATAAAGCCCCACTATATTCTTTAAGTCCTGTAATACCCTCTCCCATATCATCAAAGTAATTATTCTCTGGAAAGGTGTCTTTGCTTACTTCACTAAATATGACCCTTGAAGGATAAGTTTTAGAGCCTGTTTTAACATTCCCTAGATACAGTCTTCCCTTGTAAACTTCTAAGTGTTTAGCATAGACATTAGCCAAACTCGCCATAGAAGTACCTGTTGTATATTGTACTGGACCTTCTATTCCTTGAGTAACATAAAGCCTCTCTACAAAGGTTTCTGCGGCTGTTCCTACTCCTGTTCCTGTGTTAATAAAAGACACTCCAAACTCTACTGCACCTGAAGCAGTACCAAACCCACTTCCTATAGAAACAAAACTTGAACCATTGTATTTGTACATATCAGAGTTATACACCTGATATAGCTCATCATCTCCGTTTTCTCTATTCCAAGCAAATACCCCTCTGTTATAGCCACTTCCTGTTCCTGTTCCTATTTGAGCATAGCCTAGTGCTTTAGCCAAAATGCCAGGTTTACTTATATCTACATTACTTAAAAATGGCGATTCATTGACTTTTAGTAGCAGAGGAGAAGTAAATGTCTGATAACCACCACTAAAATCAACGTATTTCTGGGTAACTCTTTTACTTCTAGACATAATATTATTACTTAATTAATACCCTCGTATATATAATTATACACTACGCCTGAACGGAGGTAGTTGATATTTCTCGCCTACGATTGGGGTAGGAAGAGCCTTAACATAACTACTACTTCTAATATAGTTTAGGTATAGCGTTTTGTCCGTTGCTGTTAATCCCTGCCAATTTGTTAAATAGTTAGAGTCACAATATGCATATAAATAATTAAGTCTACTTGATGGTACATTCCAGCTTATATTATGACTAGAAAACCACCCAGTATCCCCCTTTAATATCAATGAGGTTAAACTAGTACAATCGCCAGCATAATTAGACATAAAATTATTTCCTACACTAGTTAGTCTTGATGTATCTGGAACTGATAAACTTGTTAAATTAGTACAACCATAGGCATAATAAGCCATAAAAGAACTTCCTACAGTAGTTAGTCCTGATGTATCTGGTACTGATAATGAGGTTAAACTACTACAACTACGAGCATAATAAGACATAAAACTGCTTCCTACGGTTGTTAGTCCAGAGATATCTGGTACTGATAATGAGGTTAAACTAGTACAACCATCAGCATAATAAGACATAAAATAATCTCCTACAGTAGTTAGTCCCGAAGTGTCTGGTGCTGATAAAGAAGTTAAACCACTACAGCCATAAGCATAAGAAGACATAAAATAATCTCCTACGGTTGTTAGTCCAGAGGTGTCTGGCACTGATAATGAGGTTAAACTACTACAACTACGAGCATAATAACGCATAAAAGAAGTTCCTACAGTTGTTAGTCCAGAGGTGTCTGGTACTGATAATGAGGTTAAACTACTACAACTACGAGCATAAGAATATAAAAAGTAGTCCCCTACTGTAGTTATAGTACTTCCCGAAGTGTCCCAACCTACAGTTACAGAAGCCTTAATATTGGGCAAAACTGCTGTAATTCCCGAACCAGAACCAGAATTAGGAGTTCTAAACTGATAAGTTTTTCCAGCTTCTAAGGTACAACTTGTACTATTCCACTCCCCAGAAGTTCCCTCTCTCCATGTGGTGGACTTCTCCATTGCTTTTGTTACAGAGGTTGCATCTGAAGCTACTACTATTGTTGCTATTACTGCGTCATATGCTTGTACACTCATAATCTAAATAATCCAAAACTTAAAAGTAAAAAGAAGTAAGCAATGTAATCTCGCAGAAAATACAATGCTATCAAAAGAACTACTACTATTATATATTTGTGTATATTGTGTCGGTTTTGCACTAGGTCTTAATAATGTAATTAAATACTATGTAAGGTTGTAAGTTGTTGTGAGAACCACCACCACCTGTCTTTGCAGTTGGACACATGTTTGTACCAGAAGCGGCTCCCATTGGCAAACTCCACCCTACTGCTGGTTCACCATAAGGAGTAGAAAACCCAGTCTTGTCATACTGTCTTGTAATTTGATGGTCGTGTTCTGGCATTTCTGCTATTGTAAGTGTATGTGTTTTTTCTCCCCCAGTTTCTCCTAAAGTATCAAAACTTGTATCACCACTATCACGACCTACTGGCACTTTACCTTTTACATTAGGGACATTAAAGGTTGTTGAACCATCACCTGTTCCATAAGTTGTTCCTATTGCTGTAAATAAATCTGCATAAGTTGTTCTACTTACTGCACTACCATCACAAAGTAAGTATCCTGTCGGGGCTGTTGAACCACCATACATAGTAATACTCCCTGCCGGTATAATATGTTTTAGTGTATTGTTATTTCCATCTATTGTCTTATTAGTTAGTGTCTGAGTATCTGTTGTTCCTACAAAAGCCCCACTAGGATTAGTCTTAGAAGCTAAAACACTTCCATTTCCTGTTATTACACCAGTTAAGTTTGTAGATGTTGAGGTTGTTAAGTTAGGAGTTGGTAATCCTTCTACCAATAAGTTCCATTTACCTGCACTTAAGTCTGTTGCAAATGTTCCTGAGGTATGGGCTGTAACACAAACATACCCACTACCTCCCTGTTGTACTGTATCATTTACTGCATAGGCAGTTGTAGTAGCCCAAGCCCCTCTCCAAGTAAACTTTGTACTGTCCACATAGGTCTTAGTCGCCTTTGCACTAGGTAATGTATTATCGCTTGCACTTACAGAACTTAAATCTGTGTCTAATACCCCACTTGCCAAGTGAGAGGTTGTTAAACTTGCACTCTTAACATCAGCCTTTATTTCTGGGGTTAAGTCTGTGTATGTAAAATCAATAGTTGTCGTGTCTGTTAAAATTGTCCCTACTGCGTCTTGAGCATTCTCGTCTGTATACCCACCACTAGCAGATATGGCATCTGCTACTGCTTTACTCGTTGGTAAGGTTGTATCATCTGCACCTAAAGTAGTTACAATGGTCTTATCAGAAGTTCTAATGTCTTTATTAGTTAGATTGAATACTGCTACCTCTCCATCAGCAATTCCTGTATCATTTATCGCCGTTACATTAGTCGCCTTTGCAAGTTTTGTATCAGCATAAGCCTTTGTACTTTGTTGTGAAGGTACTTTTACTGCACTATTACTTGCCATGTTATCCTCATCTAGCATCCAAGAAGCCCCTGCTAAAGTAGTCATATCGTGAAGTGCATCAGGAGTTACTGCTCTTGTTGTGTCTGTACCTGTTTCTGTTTCTGCTGTTGTTGCCAATTCCACTATACCTGTTTGAGTTGCACTTGCCCCCCTTACTGTCATATCAGTTCCTGTTATTGTAAGTCCTGTTGAAGCTGTTAGTGCTGCAAAAGCCCCTGCACTATCATCCCAAAAGACAATCCTGTCTGCATTAGGATCTGCAAATGCTGTTATCTTTGTATCAGTTACATCTTTTACTGCTTTACTTGTTGGAACTGTAGTATCATCTGCTCCAAGAGAAGTTGTAATAGTCTTGTCAGAAGTCCTTATATCCTTATTAGTCAAATTGAATACTGCTATCTCTCCATCAGCAATACCAGTATCATTTATTGCTGTTACATTAGTTGCTTTGTCTAATTTTGTAGTTAAGTCTGGAGTACCTGATAAATCAGAGTATGAACCTGTTGTCGCTACTGTTGCTAAATCTGCTGATTGAATTGCACTGTCAGCCAAATCTAAACTTGCATTTACAGAAGTGTCCAGTTTTGTCTCATCAATACTTCCTGCTTTAATAGATGCTGTAATACTAGGTGTTGTGTCATTATAAGTAAAATCTATCTCACTACTATCTGTTAAAATACTTCCTACTGCATCTTGTGCTTGTTCATCAGAATATCCTTCTACAGGACTTCCATTTACTAAATATTGCTGTCCTGCTGGTATGTTTATTGACCCTGTATCACTAACTGTTGCTAAAGAGTTTTGTATTAACTTTCCAGTTGCTAGGTCAAACCTTGCTATTGCATTGTCCGTAGCACCATCTGGACCTACAACATCTCCACTCCCTTCACCTGGTGCTCCCTGTGCAGCCATTAAGTTCCAATAGGTCGTGTTAGTAGGTAAGTTCCCTGTTGAATTAAGTATACAAATATAACTAGAACCCTCATAAAAGACTGCATCATTGACTACATATGCTGTCCCACTACTGTAAGTTCCTTTCCAAGTAATGTCTAATCCATCAACACCAGCAGGACCTATATCTCCTTTATCCCCTTTTTCTCCTTTGTAATTCTTCCATAAACCTGTAAAATCCGAAGCCTGTGGCGAGGCTATTGGAGAGGTTGTTGCCTTAATCGCTATATAGTCTAAACTAGCGTCAAATGTATTTGAAAATCCTGTTCCATTTGCATCACTTGCATAGGCTATATACACATAGGCACTACTCCCATCTTCACCAGCCACTCCTTGCTTTCCTTGAATACCTTGAATACCTTTATAGTTTTTCCAAAGTCCAGTAAAGTCTGAAGCCTGTGGGGTTGCAATAGGTGTAGTCGTTGACTTAATAGCAATGTAGTCTAGGTTAGCATTAAAAGTGGTTGTAAAGCCTGTACCACTTGCGTCTGAAGCATAAGCAATATATACATAAGCGTCTTCTCCGTCAACACCATTGGCTCCAGCAGGACCAGTAGGACCAGTATCTCCCTTGTCTCCCTTGTCTCCTTTATCTCCTTTTAATCCCTGAGGACCTTGAGGACCTTGAGGACCTTGAGGACCCTGTTCTCCTTTATCACCTCTCGGTATAGTAAAATCAAGAATAGCAGCACTTGTAGAGCCACTATTCACAACATTTGCATTAGTACCAGCCAATCCTGTTGTAGTTGTTCCTACATCTACTGTTGCAGCATCTCCTTTTTCCCCTACAAATTGAGCAACATTTGCTTTCTTAGTTGTTCCATAAGTAGAAGCAGAAGTGTCCGAGACATCAACAACAGCCATCCAGTCGTTATCTTTGTCTACTGTTTCTAGTGTTGTTAATTCTGTAAATGTTTTATTACCTGCCATTTTGTATATTGTCTAAATTAAACATTCTTATTAAGCCGTTCTTTTCCAAAAATAAACTACTATGTAAGGTTGTAGGTTGTTGTGAGCATTTCCACCACCAGTATTAGCAGTATCCTTCGTACCCATGTTGTTTCCACCTTTACCAAATACATAGTAGTTTTCTCCAGTATTGATAGAATCACTATAACCATTTATATTATGATAGTGGCTTGGAATCTCTGGAACAGTAAGGGTATGTGTCTTAGCACCACCAGTTTTTCCTAAAGTATTAAACTCTGTATCCCCACTATCAATACCCACCAAAGTTCTACCTGCCCCAAAGGCACTCCAAGTACCAAACCCTAGTAAGGTAGCAGGGTTTGTTGATACGCTGGCGTTTATATAAATACTTCCTACAGGGTAAGCCTTTTTTAATATCTCTACAACATTTACATTTGCGTCTACAACACTTCCCGTAGACAAAGTCTTATTAGTTAAGGTTTCCACCCTCGCCTTAAGATAATCTGCTATCAAAGATAATGCAGACTTCTTAGTAGTTCCACTTGTTGCTTGGGTTGTATCGCTTACATCAACAACAGGCAAAAGGTCTGTCTCAGCCAATACTGTTGCACTTGTTAATTCTGTTATTCTCTTTGCCATGTTATATATCGTTTATTTTAGTATATACAGTCGCTATGTCTGCTGTGTCAGTCCATATCTCAACATCCTCACCATGACTATACACAAGATAATCCAAGTTGCCCTCACTCATTAACTCTTCTCTTAACCCTTCTGTTACAAGTCTTATCAACCCTCCAAAAAATCCCCATCCTGTGTCTTTGTCGTTTAATTCTTCCCAGTCAATCTTAATTCCTTCCATTGTTATTACTTCACTATCCTCCGTGGCAATCCCCTCTGAGTCTTCAGTTAAAAGGTCGTCTACAGGATAGCTCCTTTGATTCCAATCTGTCGTTGTATCATTTGTTTTGTCCCAGTTTGTCATTATAGACCTCCATAACTATCTACATTTGCTATCGTACCCCCACTATCAATGTTTCTCTCTACAATGTTGTTTTCCATCTCATCTAATCCCATATTAAACTGTGCCATCATATTATTACCCTCGTTAGGTAGTCCTAGTGTATATTTTCCCTTTGCACTTGCATAAAGGGTTAGTAAGTGGTCATAATCCAATGGAAGTCCTGATGTGTCATCATCTGCACTCATATCAACAGGGTTTTCTACATAAATCATATACAACCCATCTTCAACTGATGCCGTTGGTGCTGGTCGCAGTTCAAACATATTGCCCAAAATCGTGTATTTAGGGTCTACTTCAGAATAAATGTCTATATTAGGGTCTCCTATCTCTGTTAAGTCTATCTGGTCTACTTTAACCCTGTCTGTCGCATTGGCATATCCTACCTCTAGCCTTACAAACTTTCTAAAGTCTTGTGGTAGTGAATAAAGAGACTGACCAGCAACTGTGTCAGCCTTAGCAATTCTTAAAAAATAGTTTTGTCCTAATGTTAGAAGTCTATTTAACACAAGGTCTCTGGCAGTATTAAGGTCTCTTTTAACCTGCGTGCTAGTTACTGTGCTATTAGCCCCTATTGTCATATTGAGCAAATCACCTACCTCTGACTGCATTTGCGAGAATGTCATTGTATTGTCTAATCAATTAAATATCCCCGTGCATCCTCGTATATATTTAATTATACCATGTTTAGATTAACTCTCTTTGTGTCTCTTCTGGTAAAATACTCTTGTATAACTTCACTACTTCACCTGCTTCCTTTTCTAGACTTCTTTCCTCCTTAACCCATTTCTTACCTTCAATTACCTTGTTTTGAGCCTTGCCAGACTTAATATCTTCTAGCATAGCCCTAAACTTCACCTCAAACTCTTCTTTATTCTTGTATGGATAACTGTTCTTCTCATTTACAACTAAAGAATAAGGTAACATGTTCTTAACTACACTTGGCACTCCCAATGCAGTAAACTCTGTAAACTTAACCTCACTCTTATATTCATTAAAAGGCTTGTCCTCTAATGGGATAATTGCCCCATCTAGTCCCAAAGTCTTTAATCTGTATGTATAAGCCTTGAATGGATACCATGGGTACCTTGTTATTCTGTCGGCTATGTCTATAAACTGGTTTTTGTAGTAACTACCTACTATATGCAAAGTAACCTCAGGATAATCTTTTAACACCCTTACTAGTGGCTCTTTTATCTCTTCCCAGTCTCCTAAGTGGCTAATACCACCTTGCCAACCTATCCTAATCTCTCCCTTTTTCTTATCCTTTGGTATAAACTCCCCCTCTGGATACAAGTCAAAATTAAGCGCATTGTGTACAATTCCTGTTTTAACATCTCTACTTCCAAACTGCTGGTAAAAGTCTAACAGCTTTTGTACTGGAGAAGTAATTAAATCAGCACTTGCCAGTATGTAAAGTAGGTTCATCTGAAGACTTAGGTTCTTGTATCTATTAAATCCCCCTGTTAAACCAGTAACCCATACAGGCTTGAGGACCCCATTTACTAATGCCCATGCGTCTTCTGTACCAAACTCTTTGTAGTGCTCTGAAGTAGGTAAAACTTCCATTGTATTGTCATCATGGTCAAAGACTATCTTTTTATTAGGGTCAATCTCTTCTTTTATCAACTTAAAATACTGGTAATCATACAACCTGCCCACAATCACATCAGCAGATTTGATCAGTTCTAACTGTTTCTCACTTGGCTCTTTGCCGTCCATCAAATAGCTTTTAACATCATCTCTAAACTTAAAGGCTTCATCAAACTGTCTAACCCTATACCAGCCACAGCCACCGTCATCTATAGGTAAAAACAAGACCTGAAGTGGTCTTTTTCTTTTTGTTTTGGATTTCTTGGACATAATATCCTCGTAATAATTTAGATTGTTTTAGGATCTACTGTTAAACACATTCTGCCTTGTTCATCTTTAACAAATGCTTCCTTAAACTTAGCAGGATTAGTTATAACATCATCTCCCCATATTTTTCTAGCTACATAATACATCTCTTTGGGAATAACAGCCTCAAGCCTCCAGTCTCTACTCTTACTAAAACCATCAGATTTAACTCTCATTCTAGCATTATGCTCAAATACTCCCCCAAAGCCTTCCTCTAGACCTCTGTGCATTTTAGCCTTTCTCCTTTTCTCAAGTTGCTTACTTATCGCCTGTGCTAGTATTGCTTCCTGCTCTTTGTTCTTGGGTGCTAACTTCTGCAAGATTTCTAAAACCTCTTCTTTACTCTTGCCTGTTATCTTTCTTCCTTGTGGGTCTACTAATTCCATATCTCTATTATACCATTTTAACAAAAGAGAGGGACTAACGCCCCTCCCAATTGCACTACTTAGTAATTAAACTAGACTGCCAGTCCAGTTGCTTTACCATTCATAGCTTCTGCTCTAGCCTCTAAGGTCAATTCACCAATCAAGACTCCATTCTTTGCGTCAGCAGTTTCTGGAGTATCTATCTTTTTAACTGGTCTTAGTTGTGCTACAGCCCACATATCTTTCTGCAAGACCGTAAGTGTGTCGTCAGGAATCTGACTATCACCTTCAACAGCTAACCTACCAAATGGTGAGGAATAGACCAACATAGAAGATGTAAACTCTTTGTTTCCATCGTTATATGACCTCGTTCCACTCATAAGTTGAGCTAGTTTGTTTACCTGTGTGTAAGAACCTAGTAACCATTCTGGTCTTCCGCCGTTGGAGTAACAATCCTGAATCAATTTGTTTAACTCACCCTCTGAGATATTCCTTCCACTTCCAGTAGCACTTCCGTATCCTGTTGATACATTTGTAGTAATGAATGCAAGAATACCCTTTAACTTTCTAGCAGTTCCAGATGCACCAGATGTACCAGATGCACCAGTACCATTGACAAGAGCTTTCTCAATGTCTCTTCCAATAGCTTCTAATGCAACCTGAACCCTGAATGCGTATTCGTCTTCCATTCCTGCTGGGTCTACCGCCTGTTGGGTGTTAGATACTTGGAATGTTTTTCTGAATATCTGGGTATAGTTTGTTAATCTACTTGGTGCAGTTAATGCTCCGTATTCATATGTAGCACCTTCGATCTGTGCATTTACAGCAGCACTGTCGTGCTCGTATGTACTCCACTCGTGTAAAGTGTTCTTTGCAGAAACCTTCCTGAGCTTTGAATACACGGGTGTCGTCATGTCTCCGATTTTTGTTAATACATCTGTCAAATCTTCGTGATTTGTCTTAGTATCGTATGTCTGATAAACAGCCATTGTAATAATAACTAATTTTAATGTCCTCTGTATCCTCGTGAATAACAGCCCCTAGAAGTCTAGTGAATAATTCCACCTTCCCAACGCTTTTACTTCGGCTATATGTTAAGCCTTTGGCATTGGTGCAAACTTCTTAAGAAACTGTGTAAAGTCTCCTGTTTTTGTAGCAGCTTCAAGCTCTGAACTCCTGGTATCATTTACCTGGTTCATTCCCCCTTGCTGCTTCTCAGAATATGTAGAACTTCTCTGTTGCTTTGCTCTAGCCTCTGCTATCTGGTCTAAGTGTTTTAACTTATAGGCCGTCTCGGGGTCAGATATAAACTGCCCTGTTTTAGCCAACTCATCCATATAAGCGGCGACTTCGGTTGCGACAAACCTTGGCATTCCATCAGATCCATCATACTTACCTTCCAAACGATTACACTCCGAGATAAACATATTTGCTGCCTTCTCTTCCTGCATAATCTTTTGCTGTTCTTCCTTAGTAACAAACCCTAGCTTCTTGAGTGTCTCTTTTGCGACCTCTAATTGCTGTTGTTGAGCCTGTTCGTCAGGAGTCATACTGGCAAGTCTTTGGGCTTCTTCCTGTTGTGCCCTAAGCTCTGCTAATTCCGCTTCGTACTTCTTAGCCTTCTCATTAACTTCTGCAAACCTATCATAAGGAATGCTCTTAGTCTCTGGGGCCTTAGTACCATCCTGTATTCCCTCACTGGTGGTTTCCGTCTTCTCTGACGATTCAATAGAAGTATCTACAGTGCTTGTTTCTACTGGTGCTGAATCAGTAACGGGAGCTTCCGTTGTTGTGTTTACAGCTATTGTGTTCTCCTCCATAACTTTTCCCACATTTTAACGACTTCAGTGTCGGTTGGGTTATTAAATTTATTTATACTATAAAGAGCAATAGTGGATAATCTCCACTGAGCAACAGGCCGAGGATAGACCTGCTGCGCAATAAAGACTATCCTTATTTAATTATAACACGACCCTACACTTGTAACTCCATCCCCTCTGGCAGCGGTGCGTCAGGGTCTACCTCACCCATTCCCATTGGCATTGGTGGCGTTTGCTCTTCTGTTAATCTCTCCTGTTCTTCTTCTGCGTCTATATTAAGATTCTCCAATAGGGTCTGCCTACTTACATCCCCACCGGCTCTTAGGGCCATTAGAATGTCTCTCTTGGCCTCCTTTGTATGAGCAACTCCACTTGTGATTCTTACCTTGACCTCTGGGTTGGAAGGAATAGCTACTACCTTTAGAAGCCTCTCTATATCTACTGGTGGTTGCCCTCCACCTAGTACCCCGTAATATTTCCCATTTGAAGCCCTAAATGGCTTTGTAAGTAACTGATACTCATACCCTAGTTGGAGTATATCCTCCCCTAGTTTTGCCAAGCAGTTGGCTAAGTTGTTTACAAGGTCAGATAACTGATTGAAGTTAGAGGCAATTAAAGTCTCAATAGCAATGCCACTCTTTACTCCAGTCGGAGTCTGTCCTATAAAGGCCTCGTTAGCTGCTCCTATCATTTGAATATACATCCCAAGTGCGTTTATCTGCCTGTCTACATCACTTCCCATTGGAGGTGTTGGTAAGAACTCAGGCTTAAACCCTGCTTTATAGTATATCTTCTCACCATTCTGATTGGTAACACTCTTTACTCCTGCTCCCTTAGGAATAAGTAATCTTCCTTTATTGACTAAGATGTTGTACTCCAACCTTGAGGTCTCTAAATAGTTACTAGCCTTGTTTAGTGGTACTATATTCTTAACCCAGCCTTCACCATAAATACCACCTATATTGATGTCAGGTTGATATATCTCAAAAGGTAATTTCTTGAAGGTTGTTAGCTCGTTTCTAAGTATCTCATTACTC
>ERZ1026792.1588-NODE-1588-length-13800-cov-3.554670_pt1 | contig 13800 bp, 12 predicted proteins | sample MGYA00520884_ERZ1026792 | MGnify/ENA primary metagenome ERZ1026792 (study PRJEB33270, sample SAMEA104284473) | anaerobic digester metagenome | biome: Anaerobic digester microbiome; feature: mesophilic sludge digester; material: Anaerobic digester biomass... | reverse complement strand
GCTCACATGCGTGCGATCCACGATGATTTCGGTGATGCTGAGCACTTGCGAAGCCGCCAATACGCTCACCGCCAGCAAGAGCACGGAGATGCCCGCATCAATCCAGACTTGCCGCTGCGTCTTGGGGATGCTTTCTGAGATATCCTCAGACATATGCACGTTATCCTCCGCATTGTAGAACCTGCGCTCGTCCAAGTAGAGGTACAAGTTGTATAAAATAAAAGATCCAAAAAGGATCGCGCCATCCACGCGGGAATAGACGCCATCCCAACCCAAGATGATGCAAAGGATTGCCGAGCCGATCATGGGTAACATGCTTTTCCACATAAAGTATCGGCGGAAGTATAGCGTACCCGATAAAAGCACCACCAAACCCATGATGAACGTCTGCTGCACCACGTCCGAGCCGATATTCGAGCCTAAGACGATCGCTGAGCCGGTTTGCATATCCAGCCTGCCGCCTAAGATGTTCACTGAAGCGGTTACGTGTGAGGTGATTTCGGGGATAGACGTGGCTAACGAGACAACGGTCATCCCCATAAAGGTGCTGGAGAGGTTGAAATAAGCCGCAATGCCCACTAATTTCTTCACAGAGAGGTCCGCCGCAAAGACCAGCACGGCAATCATGGCAATGCCAAGTAGGGAAAGACTAAAAATTGGCCAAGTTTCCATCAGTAATAATCCTTAATGCGCAATAGCAAATAAAAAGCAGTTCATTATAAAATAGCCTTAGAACAGTTTTAGGGATTTAACCGCGAATTAACAATTCAACGATTGGGCACGTGGTGAGCTCTTAGGAAGAAAAGGTCATGCGCGGCAATGCTTGCGAGATTAATTCCGCGATGGCATCTTTTGTAAAATGATCAATGCTAATAATTAGGTCATACCACTCTTGCCGGGTGATATCAGCATCAAAATAGTTTTTGACGAAATCCACATGCGCGCGGTCACGTTTTTCCATCCGTTTTTTCGCTTCGTCGTAAGAGAGAGACGCGCGTTTCTGCCACATTTGGATGCGTTTTTCTGGCGAGCCAATCAGGCGCACGTGCAGCACATCTGGTTTGCCTGCCAGAATCACTTGGCTGCCACGCCCGACGATGACGATATTGCCCCGCGCATAAGCTGCTTGGATAAGCTCGCGCACTTGCCGGATGGTAAGCGGTTGACCGGATGCGAAGGAGATTTCCTTCTGGGCAACGTAATGAGGATCATTAGGGTTGTAAAAGGGGTTCAGCACGCGTTCCAGCCAAGCCGCCGCTTTAGGAACAGTGGGAGGTTCTTCTGCTTGCGAGGGCTCCTGCTGCAACTCTTCTGCAAGGTCCATCATCAACTCCTTATTGAGCAGATGATAGTTGAGCCTTTGGCAAAGGATGCGGGCGACCTCGTTTGCTTCGCAGCCGGATTGGCGGGATATGGTGATAATGCTCATCGTGTCCTCCTTTTTGGGTAGGGCTTGTCGGCCTTAATTATACCTGCCAGCCAAATACTTTTCCCTGCGGGCACCTTAACTAGAGGAAATCCCGCAGATTTGCGCTGGTAAGCAGGTTCAGCCGGCAGAAAGGCTGGATAAATCCCTCCCTGCTAAGCACCCCGAGCCGAAGGCAAAGTGTAGGTTAAACCCGCCGCAAGGACCGACCACGTCCAGCGTCTCCCCCACCAAATAGAGCCCTGGGACCAGGCGGGATTGGCATGTGCGCGCGTCCACCTCCCCCACGGGCACGCCTCCCGCGCTCACCTGGCTCTGCTCAAAGCCCTTGATGCCTGTGATGGGCAGGCGGGTTGCGCGCAGGATGCGCTGCAGCTGCTGCGCCTGCGCGCGCGAAAGCTCACGCATGCGCGCCTCGGGCGGGATATGCGCTTGGGCGAGGAGAAACTCTGCTGCTTTGGGCGTGAAGAAGGCTTCCAGCACCGCTTTCAGTGTTGCGGGGTTATCCTTTGCCAAGCGCCGCTCCCATTCCTGCCCAAAAGCAGCGCCAAAATCCAAGCTCAGGCTGAGCTTCTCGCCTGGCTGGCGTGCGGCAAGATGCGAGAGGTTCATCACCCCCGGGCCATTCATCCCCCAAGCCGTGAAGATGACGTTGCCAAAGCTCTCCCCCAAAAGCTCGTCTCCAGCCCAGATGCCGGTCTTCACGTCAAAGCGCAGCCCTTGCAGCGCCTTCCAAGCGCCGAGCGAGAGCGTGAGCGGACCTAAAGCCGGCACGAGCGGCACCACCGTATGCCCAAGGCGCGCCAGCGTTGGGAATAGCTCCCCACGGGAGCCGAGCGCCGGGTAAGCTTTGCCGCCGGCTGCCACCACGAGCTTATCGAAGCTCTGCGTGCGGGCAGGCTCCCCTGAGGGGAAGCGCACCGCAAAGCCCCCGCCCTGTTGCCAAAAGTCCACAACCTGGGTGGAGAGGCGCAGCTCCACACCGCGTGCGAGGAGCGCCTGCCGCAGGATATCCACCACAGAGTGCGCCGAATCCGAAAGCGGGTAAAACCAGCCGTCGTCGCTGTGGTGCGTGGGAATGCCAAGCGTGTCCAGCTCTGCCAAAAGCGCCTCGAGTGGAAAGGCTTGCAAGAAAGCTTGCATCCAAGCTGGGTCGGCGCAGGTGTATTTTTCTGGGGAGAGAGCCGCGTTGGTCAGGTTGCAGCGCCCGCTGCCGGTCACGAGCAGCTTCTTGCCAATTTCGGCGTTGTGGTCAAAGAGGGTAACGTGCGCCCCGCCCTGGGCAGCAGTGAGGGCGGCAAAAATGCCGGAGGCACCTGCGCCAATAATGCCAATATCCATAGCAAAATTATACCCGCTCAAGTAAGCTCATCTTGGCTTGGATGGAATTAAAGCACTTGCCCCTCAAGAGAGGGGCAAGCTGGTTCGATATCGAGAAAATAGGTAAATGCGATTACTTTTGGTCACTCTCCGGCGTGCTTGTAGGCTCGGAAGAACTTACCGGTGCCTCGGTGATGATTGTTTCGGTAGCTGCCGGAGAAACGGCTGCTTCAGCCGGCTTGGGCTTGTGATCGCCGCCGTTCCAGGCAGCTTTGGCTACCTTCACAACCAGCCAGACCACTAAGAGCAGCCCGGCTAACCCCAACAGCAAGTGCAATGGGAAGAGGAAGAAGTAGCCGATAAAAGCTGCCGGCCGGCGGATGATCAACCCATCGCGCATGCCTGGGATTTGCTGGCGGGGAGAAGAGGGATTATCATCGCCTCGCAGTGCCAGCGCATTCGCATTGCGTAAACCCATCTGATAGCCGAGCGCTCCTGCTCCGGCAATTAGACCTAACAGTAGAATCACGGATACGGTGATCCAAATCCATTTATTTTTCATAGGTGCTTCCTTATTGATACTTAGAATATATTTTTATAGGTTCATTTTATATGAAACCTAACCTTATTTTAGGCTAAGAAGAAGTGAATCTCAGCTTTCATAGCATACATTAAGAATCGGTTTCCGGCTAAATTTGGTACAATGTCCTTGATGAGCAGCACAAAAAACGGAAGCAGCATGGACGCTAATACTGCAGATGGTTCTAGAGACCCTCTCTGCGCCAACCCTCAACAGCAGCGTGAAAAACTGACCCAGCTGGACTTCCTGACGCTGGAGATGATGGGGATTTCTATCGAGGAGCTGCGCGAACTACTGGATGAGGAAGAGCTGCAAGCGTATTTTGCCTTCCTGCGCCGCCAATCCAGCGACTTAGACTCCACCAGCCCGTAATAATCTCGGGTTTCAACCACAGATCAAAATACTTTGCTTTTAAAAACAGGGCACCTTCACTGAGAGGATACCCTGGGGTCTCTTCCGTAAACAGGTGAAAGTACAATCTCTTATGCGAGCGGTTCTTCAGGTTTATCTTCTTCGGGTTGAGGTGGCGCTTCAGGTACTGGTTCGCTGGGCGGCATTTGCTCCACAACCGTGGGCGTCGCAGCTGGAGTGCGGTCAGCTGTTTGCTCAGGTCGCTGCGGCGGCTTTTGCCCGCGGATGATTTCGAGCTCTCGCTGTTTTTCCTCTTTTTGGGCGTATAGGCTTTTAATCTTCTCGCAGGTGGGGCGGATGGCTTCATCTACCAATGCGCCATCCATGAACAGCTTGTAGGTAAGATCGCCTAAGATACTCTTTTGGATGCCGATTTGGCTGTCCAGTTCATGGATTTGCCCTTGCAGGTTGATAATTTGACCTTGTTGTTTAAGCTTCCAAGAAACTACAGAAGCGTAATGGGAAACATCATCTGAAAATGGCATTTCTACCTCCTTAAATCACGGGTGATTGCTACGTAATTATTATAGCATCATATCAAACCGGTATTTTCTGGAGCGGCAGGTAAAAAATCCTAGCGTATAATTAATGAGCCATTCGAAGCAGCTGGTTTGTAACGCATGCTTCAATGAGATCTTACTTTAAAGGAAATCCTATGGCACTTTTTCGTATCGATCACACTTCGGAGTGTGTCAAAGTAAGCCTTCCCCTGTATATGATTGTGCCCAGCCCCTATCATTTGAAAGATAAGCCGCTGGAAAGCTACAAGGTCTTGTATTTGCTGCATGGGCTTTCCGACGATGCCAGCGCTTGGCAGCGCTATACCAATATCGAAATCTTAGCGCGTGAACGCGACCTTGTTGTGGTGATGCCGGATGGCGGCCGCAGCATGTACGCCGACATGCAAAACGGTCAGGCTTACTTTACATATCTAACCGAAGAGCTGCCGGCTTACCTCAAGGCGGTTTTTCACCTCAATTTGGAGCGGGAAAACACCCTGATTGCCGGTCTCTCTATGGGCGGATATGGTGCTTTTAAGGCGGCTTTCCTTCGCCCCGATCTTTACTCCGTAGCGGGCAGTTTTTCCGGTGCGCTAGCACTTAGCTTTGAAAGTGAAATTGTGGACGAAGAGCGAACGAAAGAATTTAGCTTTGTGTTTGGGGACCTAAGCAAATTCCCTGGCAGCCCTAATGACCCGCTCACCTGGCCGGAAATGGCAGCCAAAAACCCTGAACGTTACCCTGAGCTCTATGCCGCCTGCGGATTGCAGGATTTCCTTTTAGGAGCGAACCGCGCTTTTGTCGGTAAAGCCAGAGCGCTCGGCATCCCGTTGGCTTATGTGGAGGAACCTGGGATTCACGATTGGCACTTCTGGAATAGCCAGATTGCTACCTTTTTGGATCTTTACGTCAAACCCGCCAACCAGCCCCAGGCATAGATAGCGTACCAACTACACTTCCAGGCTCAGTTTCAGGTAAAATTTGAGTATGACTGAAACTGACCTGCCAAACTCGGGCAAACAGATTCGGCTAACGGCACTCTCCAGCTGCGCTGGTTGAGCGTCTAAGCTAAACGCGGAAACGCTGGCGCAGGTGCTGCGCCCCCTTGCCTCGATATTCCGACCAGAAGATTACCCAGACCTTCTGGTAGGTTTAGATTCTGCTGATGATGCTGCCATTTGGCGCTTAAACGCGCACCAAGCACTCGTGGCAACCACGGATTTCTTCACCCCAGTTGTGGATGACCCTTACGATTATGGCGCTATCGCTGCTGCCAATAGCCTTTCGGATATATACGCTATGGGCGGCAAGCCTTTCCTCGCGCTTAATATTGCTGCCTTACCACCGCATTTGCCCACCGAGGTATCAACTGCCATTGTTCGTGGGGCTGCAGAAAAAGCCAAGGAAGCCGGCGTGGTCATCGCTGGCGGTCATACCATTCAAGATAAAGAACCTAAGTTTGGTTTGGTCGTGCTCGGCATCGTTGATCCAGACGCGATGCTGACGAAGGGCGGATTGCAGCCTGGGGATCAACTGTTTTTATCAAAGCCATTAGGTTTTGGTGTGGCTACCACAGCGCATAAACGCGAGCTGCTCACCCCAGAGGAGCTTGAAGAAGTCACTGGTTGGATGAAGCAGCTTAACCGCGATGCTTCCGAACTTGCCATAAAATTTGGTTTACAAGCCGGAACGGACGTAACCGGCTTCAGCTTACTGGGGCATGCTTCCGAAATGGCTAAAGCTTCTGGCTGTGGCATCACCTTCTATTGGCATACACTCCCGTTCATTCATAGTGCGAGAAAATATGCTGAGAGGGGCACATTCCCTGGTGGCGCTTTCGATAACCGGCTTTACTTTGAACCCCATATCACTTTTGACCCCGCGATTAGTGAGATTGAGCGCATGCTGCTTTTTGACCCCCAAACAAGTGGCGGCTTGCTTTTAGCAGTTCCACCTGAAAAGGCAGCCGCCTTCGCGGAAGCCGCGCAGCTTGCCAGAATCCCTGTGTGGCAAGTGGGCGAAGTTACTGCCGAAAAGGACATAGAAGTCGCCGTGTAAATTTCTAAGTTTGATTAATCGCCTTCTTCCTTTCACAATCAATAAACATTTTCCCAAGATGGATAAATAGTCGGAGAAAATGGTATTGACTCTCATTTGAATATGTTATAATTTCACTGTCGTTTAACGCGTGTTAATAACCTCTTTACAAAGGCGTTCCATGAACAACAAAAGAGTAACCAGTTTCGATGTCGCAGAATTAGCAGGGGTTTCACGCTCTACAGTGTCGTTTGTCTTCAGTGAAGATAAGCAATCCCGAATCCGACCAGAGACGCGCCAAAAGGTCAGAGAGGCAGCCGAAAAGTTAGGTTATTATCCCAACGCTTCCGCAAGAGCCTTAGCTTCAAATCAATCTAATACTATCGGGCTCATCATGACCCGCAGCCCGCGTTATATTGCCTCGGATAACTTCCTCCCCCAAATTATTGGCGGGCTGCTCGATATTGTCAAACAAGAGCAACTCGGACTGTTGATCGAGTGGGTTGAACCCGGTCAGCAAATCCAAACCTACTTACAACTTACTCGTGCAAAGCATATTGATGGGATGATTATCCTCACTCCCCGCTTTGATGACCCGGGGTTGACCGCCCTAGAACAGATAGACATCCCTTGCGTACTCATGGGGCAGATCCCTGAATGCAATCTTCCTTATGTGGATATTGATAACCGCGCCAGCGCAAAGATGGCGGTTGACTATCTCATTGAGTTAGGCCATCGACAGATTGCCTGTATTACCAACGCAGCCACAGCTTACAGTTCAGCAAGCCAGCGGCTGGAAGGCTATCGCGATGCACTTAAAGCAGCTGACATCGCCATCGATGAGAGCCTGATCCGCATGGCTGACTTTGATGCTGCCAGCGGCTATACCCAAATGAAAGACCTCTTAATTGAATACCCTCGTTTTTCTGCGATTTTCGTGGCTAGTGATAACGTCGCCCTTGGGGCATTAGCTGCCATCCATGATGCAGGGCTTTCAGTCCCTGAGGATATCTCGCTCGTGGGGTTTGATGATATCCCCGAAGCTGCATTTTATTATCCCAAACTAACCACTGTGCATACCCCCGCTAAGGAGATTGCAGAGGAAAGCTGCCATCTCCTGATGCAATTGTTGAAGGGAGAAATCCCCTATAGCCGTACGATTAACATCCCAACTCAATTGATTATCCGTGATTCAGCACGGATGATAGAAAGGAGCCATATCACGACCAATTGAAGAGAAAAGCGTCCAATTCTGTATTTAACCTAAAAAATAGTAAAAGGAGAAACTATGAAATCAAAGAAAAGTGTAATTTGGGCTAGCATCGCTGTGCTGCTAGTTGCCAGTATAGTGTTGGCAGCTTGCGGTGGTGGTGCCACCCCAACAACAGCCACCGAGGAAACCGGCGGTGAAACAGTTGCTGCCTTGCCCCAGGGTCAGGAATTAGCAAATGCATACGCTGGTATGTATAAAGGGACTGTGGTAACCATGGCAGGACCTTTCACTGATCAAGACGAGGTCGTGTTCAATGATTCTATCAAACCTTTCGAAGACAAAACCGGTATTGATATTCAATATACGGGCTCCAAGGAATTTGAAGCGAACATTAACATTCGTCTGGATGGTGGAGACCGCCCCGATATCGTTGACTACCCGCAACCCGGCCTGCTAAAGTATGCTGTGCAAAAAGGATATGCCATCGATATGACCAAGCTTATCAACCCGGACTGGATTAAACAAAACTACAGTCAAGCCTGGCAGGATCTAGCCAAGATGACCGGCCCGGATGGTGAAATTGTGGCTGGCATTTGGGCTCGTGCTAATGGCAAGTCCTTCGTCTTCTACCCCAAGAAGGCTTTTGACGCTGCTGGTTACGTTGTTCCAACCACCTGGGATGAGATGATGGCTCTCACACAGCAAATTGCTGATGATGGCGACACCCCATGGTGCATTGGTATTGAATCTGGCGCAGCTACAGGCTGGACAATGACCGACTGGATCGAAGATGTGATGCTGCGGGTTACCTCCCCAGAGAATTATGACGCCTGGGTAGCCGGTGAATTGAAATTCAATTCACCCGAAGTTAACTTAGCCTTAGACTACATCGAAGAAATTTGGTTCAACGATGCCTATGTCTATGGCGGTCGTAAAGCTATCCCCACGATCAACTTTGGTGATGCCCCCAAGCCCATGTTCGAAGATCCGCCCAAGTGCTGGTTCAACCGCCAAGGGAACTTCGTTACCACCTTCTTCCCTGAAGAAGCCGTTCCTGGTGTAGATTACAGCTTCTTCTACTTCCCGCCAATTGATCCTCAATATGGCAAGCCCGTTCTCGGTGCCGGCGATATCTATGCTGTGTTCAACGATCGCCCCGAAGTACGTGCAGTTATCCAGTACTTCTCTACCGGTGAATCCCTCAAGGTCTGGGTTGAAAGCGGCGGCGCTATCCTAACCCACAACGACGCAGATCTGAACTGGTACGTGGATCCTGTGACTCGTGGTGTTGCTGAGACTATCCGCAATGCAACCGTCTTCCGCTTTGATGGATCAGATATGATGCCAGGCGCAGTTGGTGCTGGTACGTTCTGGAAATATATGACCGACTACGTCAGCGGCTCTATTACGCGCCAAGAAGCTTTGGACGCTATTGATGCTTCCTGGCCGAGGTAAACCTTGTGTAGATAGGGTAAATTAACCCAAAGGAGAGCAAGCTGCCAAGACAGCTTGCTCTCCAACCCCTTATTCGTACGGCTTAAGGAGGCACTTATGAATTTAGCCCAAGCTAACACTCCTTCTTCAAATAACAATAATCTGTTTGCTAAGATTGTTAACTGGTTTGGATCTACTTTAGGAAAAATCTTTGTTTCGATTTTGGTACCTGCTGTAACGTTTATCGTTTTGTGGCAGGGATATGTTTTCTTGAGCGCAGCTAATGCTCCCCAGATTTTCCAGGTGATCGTCGCTATTGTTTGGGGCGTTGGTGGAGTTGCGCTGCTTTATTTGGTAACCAACTGGCTGGTGATGAAGTTGCCCGCTAAGGCTGCTCGGACTCTGCAACCTTTCGTATTTGTCGGTCCAGCGGTAGCCATTATGGGATGGTTCTTGGCTATTCCAGTTGTACGCTCGCTTATAGCCAGTTTTCGCAATGCACTTGGTACTCAATGGATCGGTCTGGATAATTATGTCTATGCCTTCACTAACCCACGCATGTTGGAAACTTTCCGGAATAATGCCTTGTGGATGGTATTTGGTACCAGTTTCAGCGTTGGTTTAGGTTTGCTGATTGCTTTTCTGGCTGACCGCACCAAAGCAGAGGTTGTCTACAAATCGATAATCTTCACACCAATGGCTATTTCCTTTGTAGGCGCAGGTGTCATCTGGAAATTTGTCTACACCTATAAAGGCACCGGTGTTGGAATTCAGGAAATTGGACTTCTCAATGCCATTGTGGCTGCTCTGGGGGGAACTCCCCAACCGTGGCTGAATATTCCTCCTTGGAACAACTTTTTCCTTATTGTGATTATGATTTGGTTGCAAACCGGATACGCGATGGTGATCCTTTCGAGTGCAATTAAAGGCGTACCAGCGGAGTTGCTGGAAGCAGCCCGTATTGATGGTGCCAATGAAACGAGGGTCTTTTTCAATATCATCATCCCTTATATCAAAGGAACGCTTCTGACCGTTACTACAACAATAGTAATTTTCAGCCTAAAGACCTTCGACATCGTGCGGGTGATGACTGGAGGTAATTACGGTACGAATGTGATTGCTAACGAGTTTTACCTGCAAAGCTTCACTTATAATGACGCTGGTAAAGCCTCTGCGATTGCAATTGTGCTGTTATTGCTGGTAACTCCAGTCATCGTGAATAACATTCGTTCATTTAATGAGCAAAGAAAGGGGTTCTAAATGGCTAAGGGACAGAAAACAACAAAGAGAACCCAGAATTTTTGGACAAATTTCGTCCTGATCTTCATTTGCGTGGTTTGGATGGTTCCCGTCATCGGCATTTTGATTACTTCATTCCGACCAAGTGAAGATATTTTCAAAACCGGTTGGTGGACTGTTTTCCCACATAAAGAGGACGTAGAAATTGATCGTGTGGTTTTACCTGAAACGGTAGATGTTAATGGTCTGATCACCTATGGTGGAAAAACTGCCACATTCGAGGAATGGCAGAGGGGCGTTCAGTTAGATGATGGCACCAAAGCTACCTGGTATGGTAACAAGCGCACCCGCACGCTTATCATCACACAAAACCAGTGGGTCGGATTTGCGACGAATCTAACCCTTGAAAACTACAAAGACGTTTTGACGGGTAAGACCATTACTTATAAGGATGCACAAGGCAACACTATCACACGTGTTGGAAACAACTTGGGTGGTGCGTTCCTCAACTCTTTAGCGGTTTCCATACCAGGGACGATCATCCCTATCTTAATTGCTGCATTTGCTGCTTTTGGCTTTGCCTGGCTAGAATTCCCTGGTCGCAATATATTTTTCACCATCATTGTGGCTTTGCTCGTGGTACCCTTACAGATCGCCCTTGTGCCTATCCTAAAAGATTATGTTAGTTTGGGTTTGAACGGGACATTTTTAGGCATTTGGCTTGCCCACACAGGCTTCGGTTTACCATTGGCAACTTACCTGTTGTTTAACTACATCAGCACCCTCCCGCGCGAATTGCTCGAATCTGCCTACATTGATGGTGCCTCTAACTTTACTATTTTCACCAACTTGATTCTGCCCCTCTCCGTACCAGCTTTAGCATCTTTTGCCATCTTCCAGTTTCTCTGGCTGTGGAATGACTATTTAGTTGCTTTGGTCTTCTTAGGAGAAAAGAATCAGACTGTCACTATTGCTGTAGCACGGTTGGTCGGAGAAAAAGGACAGGACTGGCACTTGATGACCGCTGCTGCCTTCGTCAGCATGATTTTGCCATTGATCGTTTTCCTGGCGCTGCAACGGTACTTCGTCCGTGGATTGATGGCGGGTTCGGTCAAGGGTTAATAATAAATCTACTTTGAAATTAACACTTTAGAAAAGCCGGACTTCATGCAACCAAGCAGCGGGGTTCGGCTTTTCAGACCTCTTACGCTGCAATAATATGAAAAGAAAGGCTTGAAATGAATCCATCGCAATTTTGGTACAAAAGCGCTATTTTTTACGAACTCTATGTGCGTGCATTCAAAGATAGTAACGCAGATGGCTGGGGAGACCTCAAAGGCGTCACCGAGAAGTTAGATTACCTGCAAGATCTTGGCGTGGATGCAATCTGGTTGCTGCCAATCTCACCTTCCCCACTGCGGGATGATGGCTACGATGTGAGCGACTACTACGGAATTCTTCCACAATATGGAACCATGGACAACTTCCGCGAGCTTGTCCACCTGGCACACGCGCGCAGCCTTAAGATGATCGTGGAACTGGTCCCGAACCATACCTCTGACCAGCATCCTTGGTTCCAAGCTTCACGGGACCCTAACCATCCGGAGCACGAGAAATATAAAGACTACTATGTCTGGAGCGACACTGACCAGCGTTACAAAGAAGCCCGCATTATCTTCCTGGATACCGAAAAATCCAACTGGACCTTTGATCCCGTGCGCAAGCAGTTTTATTGGCACCGTTTTTTCTCGCATCAACCCGATTTAAACTACGATAACCCTGAGGTGCAACGCGAAATGCTGCGCGTGGTCCAGTTCTGGATCGATCAAGGCGTGGATGGTATCCGTGTGGATGCGCCCCCCTACCTCTTTGAGCGTGAGGGTACGAATTGTGAAAACCTACCCGAAACGCATGCTTTCCTCAAGCGCCTGCGTGCATTCGTAGATGCGTATGCTCCTGGGACGATGCTCCTCTCCGAAGCGAACCAATGGCCAGAAGATGTGATCCAGTATTTTGGCGATGGCGATGAAATGCACATGAACTTCCACTTTCCGCTCATGCCACGCCTCTATATGGCTTTAGCCAAAGCCGATCGCACACCAATCGTCGAGATTTTAGCGCGCACGCCCCCATTACCGGAGATCTGCCAATGGGGTACCTTCTTACGCTGCCATGACGAGCTGACCCTTGAGATGGTTACACCTGAAGAGCGCCAATGGATGTGGGAGACGTATGCCCCAGAGCCGCGCATGCGCCTCAATCTAGGCATCCGCCGGCGCTTAGCTCCATTGATGGATAATGACCAGCGTAAGATTTTGCTGATGCACTCGCTGCTGCTTACCATGGGTGGCTCCCCCTTCTTGTACTATGGCGATGAGATTGGCATGGGCGATAACATCTGGTTGGAGGACCGCAATGGCTTGCGCACACCGATGCAATGGGACGCGAGCCTCAATGCAGGATTTTCCTCTGCATCTCCAGAGAAGCTCTATGCCCCGGTAATTTCGGACGATATTTATGGCTATGCGCAAGTCAACGTGGCAGCTCAAAGAGCTGACCCTAATTCCTTGCTCAATTGCGTGCGGCATATGCTTACCATCCGCAAGCAGCACCCCGCTTTTGGCTGGGGTACGTTTGATTGGGAGGATACGGGTAACAATGCCATTGCAGCCTATCGGCGGACAACTGAAGAAGAAGCTCTGCTCATCTTCAACAATTTGTCCGACCAGACCATCAGCTTGAGCTTGCCAGAAGATTTTTGGGGAGCCGAGGACGTCCTCACAGGGCAACAATTCACCGAGGCGCATTTCCAATTGGAACCTTATCGGTTTATTTGGCTGCGCCAACTCTCTTAATGGAGGACTGGCAATCCAATAATCCTTATCTACATAAAGGATAATACTATGACGAATGATTTATTTGGAGCAATCGAAGGCGGCGGCACGAAATTCGTTTGCGCAGTGGGCAAAGCTGATGGCAGCATATTAGCGGAAACTCGCTTCCCGACCACCACTCCCGATGAGACTTTAGGACGTGCAATTCAATTTTTCCAAGCGCAGAGCACTACTTTGGGCAAGCTGAGCAGCTTGGGTATCGCTTGCTTTGGACCGCTGGACCCTAACCCCTCCTCCCCCACTTATGGGCACACCCTCGCAACCCCCAAGCCTGGCTGGAGCGGCGTCGATGTCGTCGGACGTCTGCAAGCTGCACTTGGGATCCCCATCGGTTTCGATACCGATGTAAACGGCGCTGCCTTAGGCGAGGCGCGCTGGGGATCAGCCCAAGGGCTCTCCACGTTCCTTTATTTCACTATCGGGACCGGTATTGGTGGCGGTGCAATGGTTGAGGGGAAACTGCTACATGGGCTGATCCACCCGGAAATGGGGCATGTACTCCTGCCGCATGACACTGCCCGTGATCCCTTCCCAGGGATTTGCCCCTTCCATGGAGATTGCTTCGAAGGGCTTGCTAGCGGACCAGCATTGGAAAAGCGCTGGGGGCAGCGCGCGGAGACCCTACCCGCTAATCATCCTGCTTGGGAGTTGGAGGCAGACTACATTGCCTTAGCGATGGAAGGATTTATTTGCGCCTTTTCGCCACAACGGATAATTTTGGGCGGTGGAGTGCCACAACAACCGCA
>ERZ1026792.1586-NODE-1586-length-13810-cov-2.047139_pt1 | contig 13810 bp, 11 predicted proteins | sample MGYA00520884_ERZ1026792 | MGnify/ENA primary metagenome ERZ1026792 (study PRJEB33270, sample SAMEA104284473) | anaerobic digester metagenome | biome: Anaerobic digester microbiome; feature: mesophilic sludge digester; material: Anaerobic digester biomass... | reverse complement strand
CGCTCGCGCGTCTCTCTGAGCACTTGATCCAGGATCAGCAACCAACAAAAGACGAAAGCTGTATGACAACTTTCGTCTTTTGTTGTCTCAGCGTTCACACCGACCTGAAAAGATGAGTCGTCCAATTTTCCACCTACTGGCGGCGCTGCGCACCGATGCCACGCCCCAAACCTTCGACGACCCCAACCTGGCCTGGAATGACATCGTGGTGCAGGCCATCATCGTGGGCCTGGCGCCCATGCTGCACGAGCGCCTGTCTACCTGGCAGATCAACCTCCCGCCGTTGGCGCTCGCCAAGCTGCAACTGACACGCCAGGCCACCGCCCAGCGCAACCTCGACATTCAGCGCCAGGTGGCCGAAATCCTGGCGGCCACGGCTGCACGCGCCATCCCCACCATCGTGCTCAAAGGCGCCTACCTGAGCGCGGCCGTTTATCCGGCCCCCGACCTGCGCGGGATGAGCGACATTGATCTGCTCTTCCAACCCGCTGATCTCCCACAGGCCGCCGCGGCCCTCGCCAGCCTGGGCTATCTGGGCAAGCACAAGGCGGCCGACGAAGGCCCTGGCATCACCAAACACACCAGTACCTACAAACGGCCGACGGCCGCCGCCGACACGCCAAACCCATACCTGAGCACGAGCGGCGACCGCCACGTAGACCCTCACGGTTCGCTTGAGGAATGTTGGTTTGGCCTCTGTACCGACATCACGCCGGGCATCTGGCCGCGCGCGATGGCGCACACGGTGAACGGCCAGCCGGCGCAGGCGTTGAGTGCAAACGACCTTTACCTGCACCTGGCCGTACACCTCATCTATCACCTGCTCATGGGCAAACCGTCACTGGTGCAATTGGTTGATCTGCTGGTGGTCAGTCAGCGTTTGGCCGCGCAATTGGACTGGGATTGGCTGCTGCAACGCGCGCAGCAGACCCATGCCGCGCCTTTTCTGGCCGCGGCCAATCACCTGGCGCAGACGGTTCTGGCCGCGCCGGTGCCGGCCGACATCCAAACGCGTCTACTGGCCGGTCTGCCCGCCCATCTTCGCCGGACCATCGGCAGCCTCGATGCGGACAGCGTCATGCAACTCTCGCAACGCCCACCCCTGACCACCATGCGCCAGCGTGTGGCGCGCGGGATAAGCGAACGCCGCGCCACCGCCCGCTGGGCCACATCATCGGCCGGCCGCTGGGCCGTCTGGCGCAGCGCGCTGGCGGTCACGCGCACGGACACGGCGCGCCTGCTCGCCAGGCGCCTGGGCCTGATTCGTTAACCTGGAGATGCCTTGAAACCACATCAATTCTTGGGGACAGCCTTGATGGTTGGCAGCCTTGCCGGTTCGCTGCCGCGGCTGCAACAGCGACGGCATTGGGATGCCCAAAACCGCACGATCTCTCTGTGTGTGGACTACGACGACTGCGTGGAGATTAGCATGCGCAGCGGCGTGCCGTTGAGCGACCTGCTGCACCATCTCTGGCACGATGGCGCAAGTCACATCGCCATCACCGAACTGACCCTGGGCGACTTGCTGGCGAGCGGGCAACTGAGCGTGGCGCTGCCCGCAGTCGCCGAAACCGCTCCAACCCACCGCTGGTTGACCAGCCTTGACACCCGCTGGTTGACGCAGGTCAGCCAGGAACTCAGCGCGCGCATACCGGCGCTGCCGGTGCGTCTGCTGGAGATAGACGGGCGATCCTATGTGCAGATAGATGCCGATTTGCGCGCCCTGGCCGGCCTCACGGTTGGTTTTGATCCGCAGGCGTTTGCGCAGGCGCAGGCCGCGGGGCTGGAGCCGGTGGCACGCCCGCGTCATCTGGTCTGGCCGCCAGCGGACGCCATCGAGCGTTCACTGGCGCAGGCGGCCGAGCTTGGCGCCCGCCTGGTGGCGTTTGCCGGCAATTATGTGCTAGGCCACGAGATGTTCATGCAGGCCACCATCGCCAGCCTGCAGCAGCACGATCTAACCCCCGTTTTCTTCGCCGAAAGCCGCCATCAGAAGGGCGATTGGTTCATCGCTAAGGCGCGACTGCCCAACGTCGTCATCGGGCATGAGTTCACACCGCCCGAACTGGATATGGAAGACGAGCACGGCATGGCCCACCGCTGGGGACGCATGGCCGACCGCGGTGTGCGCTTCTTTAGCCTGCGCGCCATGCGCGGCGTGCATGCCACGGAACCGCTCAGCCTGCGCGGCTACATCGGCATGGTGCTGACCGAGCTGATCCACGAACGAGGTTTGCGCCTGGCCGGCAGACCCGACTTCCGGCCGATGGCCCACACCCACCTGCATGGTCATGACCATGCAGCCGACACGCAAACCCAGCCAGACGAGCACGGCCATGCGCACCAGCATGAGCACGAGTCTGCTGAGCACGGACATGAGCACCCAGCCGGTACGCACACCCCACAGGGCGAGCGCGACCATACGCACCAGCACCAGCAGCAGCACGAATCTGCTGAGCACGGGCATGAGCACGATCATCAGCCTGAGGAGCATGACATAGCCAGCAATCTCCGGGCTGAAAACCAATTATCGGCGCTGGCCCTGGCCGCGGCCGGCGCTGCAAGTATGGCCGTCGCCGGCGCACTCGACCTGCCAGAGCCGTGGGCGTCGCTGTTGACCGTGGCCAGTGGGGCAGCCGCGTGGAGCCTCACGCCGCTGCTTGACCGGCCGCGCAGTCACCTGGAGGAGCGCTTCCCGCCCAGCTATGCGCCGAAAGCGATTGCTCTGAGCGTGGCAACCGCGGCGCCGGTAGCTGCCCTGGCTGTCACCGGCCTGCTGGGAAGCAAAGCGACGCCAGGCCTCGACGGGCTGCTGCTGGCGGCGCTGATTGAGGGCGCAGGCGCAGCTGCGCTGGCCGCCACGGTGGCCGATGTGCCGTATGCCCTGCGCGCCGAAGAGTTCCGCAGCCTGAATCTGGACTGGGCGCTGCCGCTGGGCTTGACGGTGGGTCGCCTCATCGGCGGCCGACCAGGTACAGCCGACCGGCAGGCGACATTGGCCGGTCTGGCTGGCGCCAGCCTTGCGGCTGCGGCTGCGTTTGGCCTGGGCAAAGCCGGTCTCCTGCCTGCAGATCTGGTAGGTCGCTGGGCGGCAGTGCCCATGCTCACCCATACGCATCATTTGTCAGCCCTGCAGGCGCGCCTGGGAGATCTGCAATTGGCCTTGAATCCGCAACCGCTGAGCAAATGGGGCTGGCTGCTGCCCGCGGGCCTGGCATTGGCGCACCTGGGGCGTGGTCAGGCAGACGCCCTGCCGCTGCCGCAGCGCACTGGCGCCGCATTGCTGGCAGCCCTGGGCAGCATGGCACTGCTGGCGCCGTTTCGTCAGGGCGGCGTGCCGTTGGCGGACACGCTGGCCGCGGCCGTGCGGGGCTTGACCCTGGCCAGGATCAAGCGGACGGGCGGAGACTGAAGTATGACGGCGCCACCGCCCCGCATCTACCTGCCTGCAACGGCCTGGCATTCCGCCTTTGCCCTGGTGCCAGCTGGCCCGTTCATCTACGGCCCGGAGCTTGTCTACGAGCGGCTGGAGGGCACGCGCAGCCTGCGCCCCCGCCAGACGCTCAACCTGGGGACGTTCGCCCTGGCCATCTATCCGGTCACGGTGGCGCAGTGGCAGCGCTTTGCAGGCGAAACCGGCTACCGCTGGCCCGGAACCTGGTATCACCTGGTGGAACCACCGCGCGGTTGGCTGCGACGCTTTGCACCCTGTCGCGATTACCCGCCGGCGATGGCTGACTACCCGATGGCAGATGTGACGCAAACGGACGCCCTGGCCTACGCGGCCTGGTTGAGCGACAAGATCGGCCAGGTTTGCTCGCTGCCCAGCGAAGAGGAATGGGAAAAGGCGGCCCGCGGCCATGACGGTCGCACCTACCCGTGGGGCGAGGAGCATCCGCGACCGGAGCTGGCGCATTTGGGCAACTGGGTGAAGCTGCGTTACTACGCGTACAATCTGTTCATCAAACCAGAGCGAGAGTGGGCACGCTCGGGCTGGTATTTTCGCTGCGGGTCCCCGTTGCCAGTGGGAGCCATCCCACAGAATGTGTCACCGTATGGCTGCTACGATATGGCCGGCAATGTCTGGGAATGGACGCGCAGCCCGTATCACCCCGCCGTGCCCGGCTTTCACGTGGTCAAAGGCGGCTCATGGGGCTACAGCCCGCATCATACCCAATGTTTCGTACGCAGCGCGGCCAGCATTACCACAACCAGCGATCGCTATCATGCGCATGGCACCGGTTTTCGGCTGAGCATTCGCCTGTCAGCCTGACTCCCCGCCCGGTTCACCCAACGTGGCCGCGTCCACCAACACGGTCTGAAAAGGAGACGCTATGACCAAGACAGTTTTCCTGATCAATTTCCGCAATCAGCGTGACATGTATCCGCCGTTTGGCATCATGTACGTGGCCGATGCCTTGATGCAGATTGGCTGCGAGGTGCGCATCTGGCACGAGACGGAAGATGGACTGGAGATTTTTGTCAAGGAGGTGGCGCGGGTGCGTCCGCTGTGGGTCGGATTCAGCACCATCACCGGGCCGCAGCTCAAGCCGACGATCGAGGCAACCAAACGGGTCAAGGCCCTGAACATTCCCACGGTCTGGGGCGGTGTCCATGCCACGATCATGCCCGCAGATGTGCTGCGTGAAGCCTACGTGGATTTTGTGATCGTCAACGAGGGTGAACAGACAGCCCAAGAATTTACGCATGCCCTGCAGAACGGCCAAGCCTGGGAGACGATCAGGGGGCTGGCCTGGAAAAACAGCGACGGCCGCGTGGTCACCAATCCTGAGCGCCCCTTCATTCAGAACCTGGACGACTTCACGCCGCGCTGGGACTTGGTGGCCGACATTCCGGCCTATTTCCTGCAATCAGGGCCGTATGACAAGGCGATTCCGGTCTACATCAGCCGGGGCTGCCCCTTCCGCTGCGGCTTCTGCTACAACGAAGTGGTGATGAAGCGCACCTGGCGTCAACATTCGGATGAGTTCATCGTACGGCAGATCAACTGGCTGCGAGACACTTATGGAGTCAATGCCGTTGATTACGCCGATGACTATCTGTTCGGCCGCATCAAACAGATGCAGCGCCTGATCGAAAAAGTACACATGCCCTGGAGTGGCCAGGTGCGTGTGCAGTTACTGAAGCCCGAATTCGTGCAGTGGATGCAGCAGACTGGCTGTCAGTGGGTCAACATCGGCGCAGAGAGCGGCAGTCAGGCGGTGCTCGACTCGATCAATAAGGACCAGAAGGCCGAATGGATCGTGTGGGGCATGCGCAACCTGGCCGAATATGCACCGCACATCGAGGCGAACCTGAGCTTCATCCTGGGGCTGCCGGCTGAAGAAAAGCTGGAGCGGCGGGAGACATTCCGCGTGATCGCCGAGGTGTGCCGCATCAACCAGAAAGCGCGCTGCTCAGTGGCGATCTACATGCCATACCCCGACACTCCCCTGTGGCCTGATGCCCTGGCGCGGGGATACGTGCCGCCTGCCACGCAGGAGGGCTGGACTGAGTTCGACATTCACAAGGGCAACACGCCCTGGGTTGATACCCGCCAGGGCGAAGTGATGTCCGATGTGTGCAACATCCTGTTTGTGGGACGCAGTCAGGGCCATTGGCTGCTGGCGCCCTACTACGCGCTGCTGCGCTGGCGCTGGCGTCACGATTTCTTTCATTTCTACGCAGAAGGATGGCTCAAGGACCAGATTTTCCGGTCATTGCGTCGTTCAGACACGTTACGCCGCCTGGGCAATCGAGCACTGCGCCGCGTGGTCAATTTCAACGACAACACCCACAAACGCAAACCTGGCGAGGCCATCGCCTGAGTGACTTGGGAAGTCTGCGGACTTCCGTCTGGATGCCCCGATACGGTACCTACTGAGCGCCCGGCAGCATACGACTCAACAGCGCCGGCAATGCCTCGACATCGGGCGCCAGGAGCAGGCGGAAGGCAGGCGCCGCTTCGGCCAGATGACCGAGAATGGAGAGATGCTGAGGAATGAGCGGCTTATCCCAGTTCTCGATGCTCTGTGGGATCATGGCCAGCAGCGCCTGCTGTGCGCTGAGCGGCTCGAGCGCGCTGATCATCAGCCCCGGTGTGATCTGGGGAAAACAGAGCGCGGCCGGCGCGGCGGTCTTGGTCCAAACGCCAGGATAGAGGCGCTCAGCCGCAAAGGTGCGCTTCTGGCGGCTGTGACCCAATGGGCTAAGCGGATCGGCCAGGATGGGCGCCATCTCAGGAAAGCGCGCCAGGCTATCGTCGAAGGCACTCAGGAGGCCCGGATAAGCCACCACTTCCAGATCAGAGCCGTCGGCGGCCAGGAGCGGGCTGTCGTTGGACAGAAGCGACCAGCCGGCGCGCAGCAGGCTGATGCCGGTCGTGGTCTTGCCAGCGCCAATGTCACCAATGATCAGCACGGCGCGGCCTGCACGGGCCGCGGCAAAAGCGTGGACGGTGAACAATCGGCGCCGACGCAAGAGCGGCGCCAGGCCGATGATCACCATGTCCTCAAGCACGCTGTAAGTGGCCAGGCAGGCTTCGCTGAGAAAGGCTTCGAAGCGCAGGGTGTTCAGGTCAATGCGCAGTTGCCCCCACTGCGTGAAGTGCGCGATCAGGCGTTGGTCATGCAGGAAATAGGCCAGGCGCCCTTCCTCGAACGTCACGGGCGTGCCTGTCGGCATGGCCGGAAGCACAGCGGCCCGGTGCAGCGTCACCATGATATCAGGCGCACCGTCGGCGCTGGCAAAGGGGCCAAAAATGACGCCGATGCGCTCAGCAATGCCGGCGTCGGCGGTCTGGATTTGGACGATCACATGTCGTAAACGATAATTTGCATGCATGAGGGCCAGTATAGCAACGAAAAGAGGGCATGCAAAATAAGGTCGTCTCTCACTTCCGGTGCGCCGTGTTCCGTCTTCGCCAACAGCCCTGCTGCATGACCCCGCGGGATTGACGAATGATGGCAAACGTCCTATACTTCCGTTGTCAGCCAGGTATGCACCAGCCACTCGAGGGACATCATGCCAGCACTGCTTCCCTTTACTCCGGTGCTGCGTGATGGCGCCCAACCGCAGGTTGTCATCCGTGCATTGGACATGTTACGTCAAGATGAAAAACTGAGCGATCTGGAGCCGCTCCTGGCCTTTTTCGCCAGTTTTGTGTTAGACATCCCGGTAGTACAACAGATCATGAGGTGGGATATGAACGTCTTGCGCGAATCGCCCTGGTATCAAGAGATCCTGGAGCAGGGTCTGGTCGAAGGCATGGAAAAAGGGATGCTGAAAGGGATGCAGCAAGGGATGCTGAAAGGCATGCAGCAAGGCATGCAGCAAGGTGCTCTCCGTCAACTGCTGCGCCTGGTGCGGGTGCGCTTCCAGATCGCGCCACCGAGTATCCAAATCAGACTGCAGCAGCTCAACGCCGACCAACTTGAACAGCTCGTAGATGTGGCGCTCGCGGCAGAGTCGCTCGACGAGTTCATGTTGCAGGTACCGGCATCGCCCGACAACGGCAAACACTAATCTGGCCCAGCGTTACTCACAGATCAAGTAACCAGGATATCACATGACCAAGATTATGTCTGGCAGTGTTCTGATGCGGGCGACCCATGCCACGCACCAGGTCGTGGCCGGCGAGGCAATTTTGATCCATCTCAACAGCGGGCAATACTACTCCCTCAACCAAACCGGAACCTGGCTCTGGGAGCATCTGGACGGCCAGACCGCCCTGGAACAGTGGGGCACGGCCCTGGCGGCAGCCTGCAACATCCCGGAGCAGGTCGCTGAGGTGACGCAAGACCTGATCGAGCTGGCTCAGGGGCTGGCCAATGAGGGCCTTGTTGTTGCCCGCTGAAAACCGCAGCCGTGTCGGGCGTCGCCTGCGCCGCGCAGCCGACGTGGCGCTGACGCTGCTCATGGCCCTGCCGCGACCGTCTGCATGGCGCCTGGGGCGGGAGATGTGGCGCATGAGTCAGCATCTCGATGCACGGATGACCGGCGCCCCATTACCCCTGTTCTTGGCTGGCCTGACCCCGACCGCAATTGACCTGACTCTGCCATCGGCGCGCGTGCGGCGCCTGGCTGATGCCACCGCCGTGCTGCACATCGCCTCACCGTTGGGCATCTGCCTGCGGCGCTCGCTGCTGCGCTACCACTTCTTGCGCCGCTGCGGCCTACCGGTCACCATTGTCTTTGGCGCCCGCCGGCGTGGTGAGGCTTTGGGCGGCCACGCCTGGCTGACGCTCGATCAGCATCCCTACTTCGAAGCCGCAGAGGACTATCAACCTTTTGTCGTGATGCTCCGCTTTCCGCCGGAGGACGTGTCTGCACCGGCGTCAGGTCTCAGCTAGATGTGCGGGATCGCCGGGATTGTGCGCCTGCGCCCCGGGCCAGCCGTCGGCCAGGAACAACTGGAGAGGATGCTGGCCACCATGCTGCACCGCGGGCCGGACGATAGCGGGATTTTCCTGACCGATGAGTGCGGCCTCGGCGCCCGGCGCTTGAGCATTGTGGACCTGACGGGCGGACATCAGCCGATGGTCACGGACGGCGGTCACCTGGCCGTCGTGCAAAATGGCGAGATCTATAACTACCCTGCCCTGCGCCGTGATTTGACCGCGGCCGGCTGCGATTTTCACACAACGTGCGACACAGAGGTCCTGCTGCATGCCTACCGGGCTTGGGGCCTCGACATGGTTGGTCGCTTGCGCGGCATGATCGCGTTCGCGCTGTGGGATGCCAAGCAGGCGCAGCTCCTGCTGGCCCGCGACCGCTTTGGAATCAAGCCACTCTATTATGTCGAACACCAGGGCGTCCTGCGCTTTGCCTCCACCATCCAGGCCCTGCTGGCTGACCCCACGGTGTCGCGGCGGCTCAACACCGACGCGCTGCATGAGCTCTTGACCTGGGGCTTTGTGCCCGGCCCTCAAACCCTCTTCCACGGTATCTTCAAGGTGCCACCGGCGCACCTGGTGATTGTGCAAGCCAGAACCGGCCAGGTGCAGCAGCGACGCTACTGGGATTTGCCGACCGCCGTGCAAAGTCAAGCGCCGCGCACCACGGCGGAGGCCAGCGCGCGCTTGTTCGAGTTGCTGCGCGACGCGGTGGCGAGTCACCTGCAAAGCGATGTTCCCGTTGGCGCGCTGCTCAGCGGTGGCCTGGACAGCAGCGGGCTGGTGGCCCTGATGCGCAGGCTGCACGGCCAGACCGTACACACCTTCAGCATCGGCTTCGAGGTGCCGGGCGCGCCGCAGTACAACGAACGGCCATTTGCTGAGTTGGCCGCGCGCCACCTCGGCAGCGAACATCACGCCATCACCTTTACCCTGGCCGATTTTGACCTACTGCCGGCTGCCGTCAGTCATCTGGAACAACCCCTGGCCTCGGCCACCTTCTTGCCCCTTTACCGGCTCTACGCGGCCTGCCATGCGGTCGGCATCGAAGTAATCCTGACCGGGGAAGGGGCCGATGAGCTATTTGCTGGCTATGGCTGGTACCGCGGCGAGCGCCTGGCGCATAGCCTGGAGCGCCTGCCGGCTCCGCTGCGCCGTCGGGCCGGCCGCCTGCCCGGTGCATGGCTTTCGCCCGCTGCACGGCGCGTCCTCGCCTTAGGGGCCACGGCTGACCTGCATGCACGTTACCAGGCGTGGCAACAGATCGGCAACCTGAATGTTGCCGACCTTCTCAACCCAGATCTGCACACGGCTGGAGAGGCGACGGCGCCTCTGCTGCACCCGCCGGCCAGCTCACGCCTGGGGCAGATGCAGGCGTTGGAGGCCCAAACCCGCTTGCCTGATTTCATCAACGCCGAAGTGGACAGCATGAGCATGGCACACAGTGTGGAAGCGCGGGTGCCCTACCTGGATCATCACCTGTGGGAGGCCGTCATGGGCTGGCCTGAGATGTGGCGCCAGGCCTGGGGACAGCCGGAGAAATGGCTGCTGCGCAAGACACTGGCCCCACTGCTGCCCGCGGCCATCGTGCAGCGTCGCAAACAAGGCCTGGCATCGCCGCACAGCCTGTGGTGGCAACAGCCACGCTTGCCCGCGTGGGCAACCGACGCCATCAGCAGTCGGTCCCTGCGCCAGCACGGCCTGTTTCAAGCGGCAGCCGTGGCTGACCTTCTGCGCCGGCAGCGCGCCGGTCAGCCTGGCATTGCATCCTACCTGACGGCCGTTCTCAGTACGCAGGTATGGACAAGTACGTTTCGGGTGTCGTGGTGAGCGCGCTTCTCACGAATGAAACAAGCCCTACCAGTTCCAGCGGCTGCTCTTGTCGGCCCATACCGGCGGCCCCTGCAAATTTGGCGCCCCTGCGGCTTTGTGCTACAATTTTGTCTGTCAGTCGAGATGCCCCAGTAGCTCAGTGGATTAGAGCGTCTCCCTGCGGAGGAGAAGGCCAGGCGTTCGAGCCGCCTCTGGGGTACCATGCAGTCTGGGTAGGTGAAGAGAGTCGGTCGTCTTGGGCCGGCTCTCTTTTTTGTGTCTGCGCCTTGGACGAGCGAGCGGACTGTGCTGCCGATTGAGTTGCGCCGCAGGCAATTTGGGATTACAATGAACGCGTGGTTAGGAACGAGAGTTAAACACGATTGATCTCGCATCAGTGCCCAGAAAGGATGAGAGTCATCCCATGACCAAACAGACCATTCTCGCCGTTGATGACGAAGCGCGCGTGCTACAACTACTGCGCACAACTTTGCAGTTAGCAGGCTATCACGTGCTGACAGCCGGTGACGGCCTGGAAGGTTTGCAGATCGCGCAGCAACCCGGCGTGGACCTGGTTCTGTTAGACCTGGGGCTGCCCGGCTTGAATGGTTTTGATGTGTTGGTGCGCTTGCGCCAGGTGAGCGACATCCCGGTCATCATCATCACGGCCTGGGAAGAGGAGGACAACAAGGTGCGCGGCTTGGAACTGGGCGCCGATGACTACCTGACCAAGCCGTTTGGTCGGCGTGAGCTGTTGGCGAGAATTCAGGCGGTCATGCGGCGCTACCATCCAGAACCGCGGCCGGCAGCGGCCGGCGTTTTTGAAAGTGGGCACCTGCGCGTTGACCTGGGCAAGCGCCAGGTCATGGTCGCTGGCAGCGAGGTACATCTGACGCCCACCGAGTATGGCCTGTTAGCCGAATTTATCAGCCACCCCGGCCGCGTCTTGCTGCATAGCTACCTCCTGAGCACGGTCTGGGGGCCGGAGTATCGAGAAGACGTGACCATCCTGCGCGCCAGCATCTACCGCCTGCGCCAAAAGATCGAAACGGACTCGACCCACCCGCAGATCATCCGCAGCGAGCCTGGCGTGGGCTATCTGCTCATTCAACTCTCCAACTCACCGCAGTAGGGAACCCGGCCCACAAGCGGTGACCGCGCCCCACTGGAACCTTTCACCTGCCGTGCCCGTCTCCCAGGCAGCAAACGCTGACCTTCAGCCGCGGACGCACGTGACGCCCGTGTCATTGCCACGAATAGCAAAAGGAGTGCATCATGTTAGCACCAAGCAGACGATTTTTCAGACAACGCACCGCAGCCACCCTCCTGGCCGTTGTGCTTCTCCTCGCGACTGTCATGCCGACCCCGGCCTGGCAGAACAGCGGCCCCGATACCGGGAGCAGGGCCGTTGAGTTGACTGTGTACAACCAGGACCTAGCCCTGGTCAAGGAGACGCGACCGTTGACCTTGACCCTGGGCCTGAACGAAATTCGCTACACCGATGTGGCCGCTTTGATTGACCCAACCAGTGTCCGCTTCTCCTCCCGCACTTCACTGACCGGCACACACGTGTTGGAACAAAACTACGAGTATGATCTGGTGGGCGCGGAAAAGCTTCTGGAAAAGTACATTGACCAGCCTATCGAGGTCATCACCGAAGACGGCAGCGTCTACCAGGGCAAGCTGCTCAATGGCAGCAGCGACGTCATCCTGATGGCGGACGACGGCAAGGTGACGGTTCTACGTCGCGAACAGATCCGCACCTTCACCTTCCCGGCTCTGCCTGAAGGCCTGATTACCCGCCCCACCCTGGTGTGGACGGTGGACACCGACAAGGCCGGCATCCATACAACCGATGCCACCTACTTGACGCACGGCATCAGTTGGCGAGCCAACTATGTGCTGTTGCTGGCCAAGAACGAAAAAACCCTCGACCTCAACGGCTGGGTCACGTTGGACAACCGCAGCGGCATCACCTACCAGGATGCCAAGCTCAAACTGGTGGCCGGCGACATTGCCCGGGCCGCAAACATGGGTGTGCAGAAGGTGATGGATTACGCGGCGGTGGAAGCGCCACGCGCCGCCCCCGGCCCGCAGGTCAGCGAGCGGGGTTTCTTCGAATATCATCTGTACGAGGTCAACCGTCCGGTCACGGTGCGCAACAACCAGACCAAGCAGATCGAATTTGTTACCAGCACCGGCATCACCACGACGACGTTCTTCGTCTACGACGGTTCTGGCATCAGCTTCGGCGGTTACGGCCCGGTGTTCGATCAGGCCTACGGCAGCACGGGGCAGACGAAGGTCAATGCCATGCTGGAGTTTTTCACCGGCAAGAAGAACAACCTGGACGCACCCCTGCCGGCGGGCGTGGTGCGCATCTTCAAGCCGGATGAGGACGGCGCGGCGCTGTTGATTGGCGAAGATTCCATTGACCACACGCCCAAGGGCGAGAAGATCCAACTGTATGTGGGCGATGCGTTCGACATTGTCGGCGAACGCACGCAGACCGACTTCAAGCGCCTGGGCGACAAGGTCGTCGAAGAGACGTTCAAGATCGTCGTGCGCAATCGCAAGGAGAGCGCCGTCGAAGTGCGTGTCGTGGAGCACCTGTACCGCTGGAGCCAGTGGGAAATCGTGCAAGCCAGCGACAAGAGCTACAGCAAGCCAAACGCCCAGACGATCGAATGGCGCGTGCCGGTGAAGGCCGACGACACGACGGAGATCACCTACACCGTGCGTTACAGCTTCTAAAAGAAACTAAGCCAGGCTTCCGGAGTCTTGAAGACTTCGGAAGTCTACGAGTATTGCTGCACAGGCGCCCATCTTCGGTCACCCAAAGAGGGCGCCTGTGTGTTTTCCGAATCCGTCAACCATCTGTCACACACCACGTAAGCTACATCCTCTCTGCTTTTGGAAGACATGCTACAGTGAAATTGTCCACATGTGCTACAATTTTTGCTGATAGCAGCGCAAAATGATCAGAAACCACTGTCTGATCACCATCGTAGACCTGGATACGCAGCGTTGAATTGTGGGCAAGAGATAGAGGTGGCTGCATGGGATTATATGCGGAACAGATCGCCCAAACCCCGTTACTCGATATTCACAGGGAACGCCTGCTGGCGCAGCACATGCTGGCCGGGAAGATGGCCCGCCAGAACCTGCACAGCCGAGCGGCCATCAGCGAGGCAGAGCGGTGCGAATTAGAGACACAACAGCACCAGGGCGAACGGGCGCGTCAGGATCTAGTCCTGGCCAATCTGCGTCTGGTCTTTAGTGTCGCCCGACGCTACCAGAGCCTGGGCCTGCCAACAGAGGACTTGGTGCAGGAAGGCATGGCCGGCCTGTTGCAGGCCGTGGAAAAGTACGACTGGCGTCGAGGCACCAAGTTCAGCACCTACGCCGTCTGGTGGATTCGCCAGGCCGTGACGCGTGCCTTGTCCAACCAAAGTCGTACCATTCGCCTGCCATCCTACCGCGTCGAACAGTTGAGTAAAATCTACCAAACACGCGACCGCCTGTCACAGCGCCTGGGGCGCGATCCATCCACCGAAGAGATCGCCGAGAGCCTGAGCTGGGCAGCCGAACAGGTCAGCTACGCC
>ERZ1026792.1582-NODE-1582-length-13827-cov-3.596058_pt1 | contig 13827 bp, 12 predicted proteins | sample MGYA00520884_ERZ1026792 | MGnify/ENA primary metagenome ERZ1026792 (study PRJEB33270, sample SAMEA104284473) | anaerobic digester metagenome | biome: Anaerobic digester microbiome; feature: mesophilic sludge digester; material: Anaerobic digester biomass... | reverse complement strand
CCTCACGGACGCTCGGAACACCCGCCCCATGGCCCCGCGACCTATGACTTCGCCGAGCAGGTACCGGGACCCGAACGCCACCCCATCGCTCACGCCGTAAACGCTAACAGCGGTGCCGCCGCCGGAGAGCACCAGACCCGAGAGTCGCCTTGCGATGTGAAGGGGCATCGACCTGTCCTGCTTTGCGGCATGGACTGCGGGGCAGATCCTGCAGCAAAGCTGCAGTCGACCGCGCCGCACCATTGGACGGTTCGACCCATCTGCTAAGAATCTCCCACCAGTGGGAGAGGGTGGTACGGATGGCGAGGATAGGGCCGCTGAGCGAGCCGGATCGGTACGAGCTCCTTGAGCTACGTTCGTCCGGCGGCGAGGGACAGTTGTGGCGTGGGTCTCTTGACGTCGACGGCGTGCAGATCGTCGTGGCGGTGAAGGTCATTCATGCATCGCGCAACGACAACCTCACGGAGTGGCGCACGAGATGGCAGCGACAGGCCGAACTGCTGCGTTCGCTTGATCACCCAGGTTTGGTGAAGGTTCGAGACATTTTCGAAGGTCCGCTCCCACACGCTGCCGGAGCGGCCGACCCCGCGACCAACACCTTGTATCTGGTGATGAACTGGGTTGAAGGTCCTTCACTGGACGAGTGGGTCGCTCGCAACCCGAACCGCGACATCCTCGACTCTGCAAAGGTGCTGGGACGGCTCGCCGCTGCGGTCGACTACTTGCACTCCGGTGCGGTTACCGGAAGTCCGGTTCTGCATCGAGATATCAAACCAGCAAACGTCATCGTCACAGACCGAGGCGCAGTCCTCGTCGACTTCGGGTTCACCCGCGTGCTCACGGACCAACCGATGTCCATGGTCGGCACTCCTGCGTACATCGCCCGAGAAGTTCTCGAGTCCAATGCCCACAGCGCCGCTTCCGACCGATACTCGCTCGGTGCTACGGCGTACTACGCCATCACCGGCGAGACTCCGACACCTTCCGACCGTCCTGCGATGGTTCGTGCATTGACGGACTCCGCTGGTGCCGAGGGTCGCGAAGACATTGCCGAACACGTCCTATCGATGATGGACCCCGATCCGAGTCGCCGACCGACGGGCGCCGTGCCGTGGGCCCAGCAGCTCGCGGCAGCAGCGGTTTCGGACACCACGTTGACAGTTCCACGAATCACCCCGTCAACCCCATCACCGGTGGCGCCGACGCCACCGGGTCGATCACGGTGAGCCCACGGTCCGACACGTGCTCGCCCCACGCCGAGCCCGTCCACCACCGGTACTCGTGACGCCCCATCGGGTCCGGGAACCAGCCAGGGTCCAGTGCGTTCATCTCGAACACCTCCTCGCAAGGCCGTCATGTGGGCCACCGATGGCCGGCGCTACGCCGGACCGTCGACCGCACCACATGGCTGGCGCATCTCCCTCCTACGCCGCACCGCTCCCACCGCCAAGAGGCAGAGGTCATGCGTGTCGCTCAGGCGACGTTGGGGTCAGGGTAGGCGATGGATGACCAACGGCATCGTCGACGCGCATCCGGCTTCGTACAGGAGTGCGCCGCCGACGGTGAGCGCCCAACCCGTGCGCATGGTGGTCGCGCACAGCAGCACCGGCCCGGTCGGTACCGCGATCGATGTGTCGAGTCGGATGGCCTGCTCGAGGTGCGCGACCACCGGCGCGCTGGAGGTGTCGGTGGGCACCTGTGGGCCGCTCCAACTGAACAGGTCGAGCAGCGGCAACTTGCCGACACCGGCGACGTGTGCCGCCAGCGCTCGATTGGCCGCCATCTCCACCGAGTACGCGGGCGCGGCGACCACAGCAACCGGCCGCACCGACCACACCTTGGCCCACCGGCGAAGCACTTCCACCGCACCTGCCATCAGCGCCGGCGGCACGCTGCCGTAGCCCGTGCGTTGCAGCGCCAGCAGCTCCTCGCTCCAGCCGGCGTCGTCGGCGAACGCGACCGCTCGGCCCACACCCGACCCGGCGATCTTGCCCTTCCTGGCGACACCTTGCGGCCACAGCTTGCGCGGCTCGATCACCACATCGACACCCTGCAAGTGCTGGCGCGCGGCATGCAGGCGTTCGTCGCTGGGGCGTGCACCCGGGTGCGGCAGCAGGCCGGTGCACACCGAGCAGCGGCCGCAGGCTGCAGGCGATGGGTCGTCGAGTGCCTGTTGCAGGTAGGCCATCAGGCACCCGTCGCCGTGCGCGTAGCGGCGCATGAGGGTGGCCTCGGCACGCCGGGTGAGCGCGAGGGCGTTCCACTTCTCGGTGTCGTGCACGTAGGGCTGACCGGTGGCGGCCCACTTCGAGCCATCCTTGGCGACGCTGCCGTCGATGGCGAGGATCTTCAGCAGCGTCTCCAGTCGGCCGCGGCGCACTCCGGTGAGGGTGTCGAGCTCGAGCACCGACCGTGGGCCGCCGGCGAGTGCCCGCAGCGTCTTGTCGACATCGTCGGGCTGCGGGATCGAAGCCGTCGCGAAGTACTCCCAGATGCGCTCGTCGGCTTGGGCCGACAACAGCACGGCATCGGCTCGCGCCACCGCGCGACCGGCTCGCCCGATCTGCTGGTAGTACGCCACCGGCGTGGCGGGCGAGCCGACATGCAGGCAGAAGCCGAGGTCTGGTTTGTCGTAGCCCATGCCCAACGCCGACGTGGCCACCACCGCCTTCACACGGTTCGCGCGCAGCAGCTCCTCCACCTCCACTCGGGCATCGGCCTCCATCTGGCCCGTGTACGCGACCACGTGGTGGTCGCACGACTGCAGGAAGCCGGCCAGCCGCTCGGCCTCGGCGACCGTGAGCACGTAGACGATGCCGGAGCCGGGCAACGCGTCGAGCGCATCCGCGACCCAGGCGTAGCGCTCGAGCGGCGACAGACCGGAGACCACCGACAGCCGCAACGAAGTACGCGCCAGCGTGCCGCGAAAGGTGACCGTGCGCGCGCCCAGCTGTGCTTCCACATCGGCCGTGACCCGCCGGTTGGCGGTTGCAGTGGTGGCGAGCACCGACGCGGTCGGCGTGGAGAGCAACGCGCGGGCAAGCCGCTGGTAGTCGGGCCGGAAGTCGAATCCCCAATCGCTGATGCAGTGCGCTTCGTCGATGACCACCAGCCCCACGCGTGCCATCAGCTCGTCGAGCCGAGCAGCGAAGCGTGGGTTGCCCAAGCGTTCCGGTGAGACCAGCAACACGTCGATCTCGTCGGCATCGAGCGCGGCGAAGATGGGGTCCCACTCGTCGAGGTTGGTGCTGTTGACGGTGGCGGCGCGCAGCCCCGAGCGCTGCGCCGCCGACACCTGGTCGCGCATCAGTGCCAGCAGCGGCGAGACCACCAGCGTCGGCCCTGCACCAGTGGATCGCATGGCCGACGTGGCCGCCCAGTACACGGCCGACTTGCCCCAGCCGGTGGCCTGCACCACCAGCACCCTGGCCGCCGGCTGGATGATGGCGTGCACGGCCTCCACCTGGTCTGCACGCGGCACCGCGTCTGCTCCCGCCAGTCGTTCCAGCACTGACGACAGATGCGCCGTTGCCAGCGACGTGGAGGGATCAGGCGGCACCGAGCCAGCATCGCACGCCGTGCCGTCGTTGCACTGCCACTCAAGTGAGCGTGTCCGGGCGCCGATGTACCAGATCGAGATCGGTCGATTCGTTCGACGTCCAAGGTTGCAGTTTGGTGACGAAATCATTACGGTTTGATGATGGCGGACACCGAAGGACGTCCGATCCAGGCACCCGCCGGATCGGAGAGAGGAAGCCCCGTGTCCCCAACATCCGCAGTCAGGCGCCATCTCGGCGTCGTGCTCGCTGCCGCGCTGCTGGCAGTCGGTACCCCGATCGTGGTGCTCGGCGGCAACGTCGCAGCCGTCGAGGTCACCGCCGCACGATTCGTCACGTCGGCGCGCGTCGACCGCCCGCAGGCGACCGTCGGCCAATCCGTGGCGGTCACGGCTTCGGTGAAGTCCGAGCGAGCCCGTAGGGCACTGATCGACCTCGAGATCTACGACCAGGCCGGGCGCAAGGTGTTCCAGCAGTTCTGGAACAGCCAATCGTTCACCGCCGGTCAGACGCGCACGTTCACCGCCGCGTGGGCAACGGGTGGCCTCGCCGCCGGTTCGTACTCGGTGAAGGTCGGCGTCTTCGCCGTCGACTGGCGGTCGATGATCCACTGGAACGACCGAGCAGCCGATGTCGCGCTCGTCACCTCCGCCCCGCCCACCACCACTCGACCTCCGACCGCCACCACGACCACCATCGCGGCAACCACCACCACGACCCGACCGCCGATCACCACCACCACGGTTGCCGCGACCACCACCACGACCCGACCCCCGGCAACCACCACCACGACCCGACCGCCGGTCACCACCACCACGACCCGACCGCCGGTCACCACCACCACCACGAGTGCGCCGGCTCCCGCCAGGTTCGCGACCTTGCCGGTGGGTGCCGCGCTGCCCACCGGAGCTCAGTGCGCAGTGCGGGTGCGCGCTGCGGTGGAGATCCGCCCCGAGAACGCCACCGCCAACAACACTCGTGGCAGCCGCGCCAACGCCAACAGCAACACGTCCTGGTCGGGCTTCAACCGCGTCGACGGTGACTTCGTCGGCACCACCGACCAGATCATCCAGTGGGCTGCCTGCAAGTGGGGCATCGACGAGGACATCGTGCGCGCCCAGGTGATCAAGGAGTCGTACTGGTACCAGTCGGCCAACGGCGACAACGGCGAGTCGTGGGGCCTCGGCCAGGTGCGCGACACCTATCACCAATCCGCGTTCCAGTACGCGGTCAACGCTCGCACGTCGTCCGCCTACAACCTCGACTACACCTACGCCTCGTGGCGTGCCTGCTACGAGGGCAACTACACCTGGCTCAACACCGTCGAGCGCAATGGCACCTATGCCGCCGGCGACGTGTGGGGTTGCGTGGGCCTGTGGTTCAGCGGGCGCTGGTACGTCAACAACGACGCCTACCTCAACCAGGTCGGCGACAGCGTGCGCTGGCACTACAACAACAAGACCTGGCTGACCCCCACGTTCGTCAACGGCTGATGCGGTCGACTGGCCCGAGGGTCAGCCCAGCACATCCGCGGCACGTACCGCGGCGGTGAACTTCAGCAGCGCCAGCTCGGCCTCGAGAGCCGCGATCTTGATCCGTCGTGTCTTCCACACCGCGGGCACGTCGAGCTCCTCCATCTGCACGTCGGTGAGGTCCTGGCGCAAGATGAAGGCGTACGACCGCAGCGCGCCGTCGTCGGCCTGCTCGACGACCACCTTCCAGTAGCGCGACGGGATCCGCACTCGCGTCGGGCCTACCTCGTCACGTCCCTCGAACTCCGGGTCGACGTCGTCGAACACCGGTCCGGAGAACACGCAGCAGCGGGTGACCCCGTGCTGGATCAGGTTCTCGAGGTCGCCCCACGCTCGGTCGTCCTCGGCCGAGCGGTTGAAGTCGCTGCGCTGCGGTGAGCAGTTCGTCACGTGGAAGCTGTCGCCGTTGGCGCGGATCACCTCCTCCGTGGTGGCACCCCAGCACACATCGTCGCGCCGCACGAGATGGCCCTTGTCGAACGACTTCCGGTCCTTGGTGTAGAAGGTGTCGGGCAACTGCCAGGCAGCGGGCAGGCGCGGATCCGACACCCACTTCTCGATCTCACCATCCTTCAACCCGGTGAGGTCCTTGCGGGTCAGCTCACCGAACCGATGCTCCTTGATCCAATCCACGTTCGAGGCGGTGTAGATGGCCATTCGACGTTCGCGGTGCAGCACCACCGAGAAGTGCTCGTAGTCGACCCTGGTCCTGCCGTCCATCGTGGCCGCCAGCGCCTTGCCAGCGGGCGTCAGCCGGGGCAGGCCGACCGTGCGCCCGAGGAACTTCGTATCGAACCCGCGCCGGTTGGTGTAGTCGGTGTCGATGCGCGGCGACACGTACTTCTCCGCGAACGCGCCTGTGACGACGTCGGGCGACGCCACGGCGACCTGCCCGGACGCCACCGACGGTGTGGTGGCCAGCGAGATCTGCACGCGCAGCGGCAGGTCGAGCACCGCGCCCGGAGTGAGCGCGGTTGCGGCGCCGAGAGCGGAGGGCTGGCGCTGCGCAACGCCGGTCGCCAACCCGCGCAGAGGCTCTGCAGTCAGGCCCTGCTGCAACTGCGAGATCACATCGCCGCCGTGCGCCATCGCACTCTTCAACTCCTCGAGCAGCTCGTTGCCGTTGTCGTGGTCGCTGTCGTGGCCGCTGTCGTGGCCGAGGCGTTCGGTGACGTACCGGCAGATGGCGCTGATGCGCACACCCTCGTTGGCCTCCCAATCGACGCGCGACTCGTCGATGCCGCGCAGGCTGGCAACCACGGTGCCGTCGAGCAGCAGGTAGCCACCATCCTTGCGAGCAGCCCGGCCGGCGCGGTGCAGCGCCACCACCTGGAAGTCGTCACTGAACGCCGGGGCGCCGGAGGAACCCGAGGCGGTGTCACTGCCGTAGAGGAGGCGGTCGTCGTCGAGGAACGCGAGCAGTCGGTTCTCGCGCAGCGCGATCTTGCGCGGCTCGCCACGCGGGTGCTGGATGATGGTGATGGCATCGCCCGGCTCGATCTTGCGTGGCGCCGCGAAGAGCCGGTGATGGCCGAACTCGGTGAGGCGCCGACCACCGCGGATCGACTCCGCCGCGACCGCTACGAACGCAACATCGAGGGCCTTGTCGCTGGCATAGAACAGATCGGGCCTGAAGGCGAACGGCACCCCGGAGTGCATCTGCATCGCCCCGTCGATGCGCAGGTCGAACTCGGCCCGCGCGCGTTCGGCCCTGTCGGCGGTGGGGAGGACGTGCTGGTTGGTCATCATCACCCGCGGCGAGACCATGAAGCCGGTCGCGAACTCCGATGCGCCGTGCAGCTCGACGACGATGCGGCACACGGGGCGACCGGCGACGAGGGCGCGTTCCAGGAACGACATGTCGACCATGTCGTCGGGGCCGATCGAGCGCTCCTCGACCTCGCCGGCGGCCACGGGCGGGGCCACCGCGATGCCAGGCAGATCGACCGGCACGGCAGCGTCCACCTGCGCCCGCCGCGCCCGCCGGCGCTGGGGTGGCGACGGCGCGTGTGCCGTGTTGCTCAGTCGCTCCTCGGCGTCTGCGAGGAACTCCGCGCTCAGCTTCATCTGCGCCTCACTTCCTGTCGTCGTTCGACGCGGTGGTGAGCGCGCGACAGTACTCCGAACGAGGCGGTCTGCTGCTGCGATGCGGGTTCACTGCCCCGACCCAGGTCCTCGTCAGGGTCGTCAGGTGGTACGACGCCGACAGCCCCTGCGCAAGCCACCGCGGCCGATCGAGGCTGAACCGGCGCTCCCCAGATCGCTACGTACCGTTGTGGGGTTCCCCAGTTGCGGGCGCAACGATCACCGCGACTCGGCGGAGCGAGACCATGGCCATCAACGGAAGTAGCGATCGAGCGTGCGGCGCCACTTGTTGGCCGGCAGGTCGGGCTGCAACACCGCGAGCGCGGTGCAGTACTTGCTCATCTTCGCCGGTCGCGCACCGTGCCGCCAGAGCCACTGATCGATCGCGCTCGTCCCGCGATCCGACTTGGTCTCGATGATCACCCGGTCGAGCGTGACAGTGCCGCCGTGCGGGTCGGTGCACACCAGACCGCGATCGATCGTTGCCCTCGTGCCGGCACGCAGATCGACCAGCGTCGACCGTCGGTACTGCGTCGTGAGCACCGGGGCCAACGTGTCGGCGATTCCCGGCGCAGCAGCGAGCTCGTCGACGAACGACCGGCCGGCTTCGGTGAGGCGATGCCGATCGGCGACGTCGTAGTCGAGCCGGTTCTTCACCGTGCGCCCGCGACCATCCTTCGACTTCACCTCGAGCACCGCAACGCCCGAGTCCTGGTACATCCGCGTGCGCGCCTTGAAGCGGTAGCGGCGGCCCGCGGCAGCAGCTCGATGCAACGCCATATCAGCCGTGTCGAAGTACACGGATTCGTATGCGAACTCTCGGCGACCATCGATCTCGAGCACCACGATGTCGTCACCGCAACCGCTCAGCAACCCGCCGAGCAGCTCCTCGCTGACGATGTACTTGCGATCCGTGCGGGTCAGCAGCTCGGCAAGATCGTTCAGCTCGGCAAGTGAGATGCTGGCCAGGTCGTCGATCGTGGTCGGTGTCGGGGTTGTCATCGCGCCACCGGGTCCGGGGTGCGCAGGCGATACCGCACGTCGACGGTGGTGGTGTCGTTCACCATGTCGATCCGCTTCACCTTCATCCGCAGCACCTGCGCGTTGAGCAGCTGTTCCAGGTGATCGGTGAGCACTCGTTCGTCGGTGAAGGCCGAGGCCAGCGTGATCGCCTGGCTGCGGCTGGCCGGGAACAACCGAGGGTGGTCGACGATGAACAGCGCGACCACGATTGCACCCATCAGCGCCGGTGACAGCCAGTCGGGGGTGATTCGCACGCCGCCCAGCAGCCCCAGTGCAAGCGCGGAGAAGTAGTAGGCGACCTCCTCCTGATCGAGCTCCTGCGACCGAAGACGGAGAATCGACAGGACGCCGAACAGCCCGAGACCCAGCCCGGCAGACACGTCGGCGCGGGAGAGCACCATGGCGACAGCAACGACACCGATGTTGATGCTGACGATGGCCAGCACCATGTCGCGGCGCCGGTAGCGAGGGAAGTAGAGCCCGAAGACCAGGATGGTCAGCGCAACGGCGTCAGCCAGCAGCAAGAGCGAGTCGGTCATGGCAATCGGGCCTCCGAGGCGATCGTTCGAGGTCGGCCGGCGAGCAACATCACGGTCAGCGGCCCGTTCCGGCCAGGGAGTCGCTCAGCGCACGCTGCATGGCCGCCAGCGCTGCCCGCCACGTCTCGACTGACTGCGCACTTGGATGAGCATCGGCGAACTCGGCGACCGATGACTCGATCTGAGCACTCCACCGCTCCAACTGCTGCGCGACGCGATCGTCGGAGAGCGGCCCGGCAACCAGCTCGGCGCGAATGCCGTCGAGCGCTTCGTCCAACGTGGTCAGCGGCCCGACCAGAGGGTCGCATGCCGCGGAGACCTGCAGCAGGCCGAACGACCCGAAGGGGAACGGTTGACAGTCGTTGGTGATCTCGCCCAGCTCATCGGCGATCTCGATGAACCCAGCGATCGGCCCGGTGCCGGTGAGCGAGTCGAAGGCGTTGTCGAGGTCCCACGGGATCAAGGTGAGCTGCCGCGAGGACGGATCCTCGTACCAGTAGAAGTTGTGCGGGTTGCATTCAGGGATGCAGTACCAGTGCAGCGGCCCGTCGTCGTTCCTGATCGCACGGTCGACGACGAAGGTGGTGAGCAGGTTGTCGATGTCGATCCACTTCGCGATCACCTCGAGTGCTGCCTCAGGTGCTGCTGCAGCCAGCTCGGCGGTGAACGCCGTCATGATGTCGGCGTTCGGGTCGTCGTTCTCGTTGGTCTGCAACGAGTCGATCAGCGCCTGGCTGGTGGCTGGCGCATGGTTGGCGTCGAACGGCCACACCTCTTTGTAGAGGTTGCCCGCACCATCCTCGAAGTTCTCGCGAGTGAAGCGGCCGTCGATCTCTTCGGTGAGGGCGAACACACCGGCGAACTCGCCGTTGATCATCACGCGAGCGTGGGTGGAGCGGGGCGCAGGCACACCCATCTCCCGGAACAGCCAGTACCCGAGCCGCTCGTGCATCAGCGTGGGGTCGAGGTTCTGCGAGTGCAGCAGCACCTTGCGGACCCCGTAGAACTCGCCGTTCGGGTCGTCCCAGTTGATCTTCAGCTTCAGCGACAGCTTGTCGCAGGTCTTGGCGCCGGAGGGAACGAGCGGGTTCGGGCCGTCGGTGCAGCCCACGAACGCACCCACCGAGCCCTTGTAGCGCACCCCGATCGGGGCAATGGTCTCACCCTCGAAGGTGAGGCTGCCCTCGACGTACTCCTCGGCAGCAGGATCCTCGTTCAGCGTGGCGAGCAGTGCCTCCGAGACGTTGATCTCGAAGGTGTGCAGCGTGTCCTGGTCGAAGAGGTACTCGGAGTCGCCCGACAGATACCGGCGCTCGGGTTCGGGAGGATCTGTTGCTGCCGGCGCCTCGAAGGCGGCGGCGGTGTCGTTCGGTACCGTGTCGTTCGGTACCGCAGTGTCGGACACTCCCGGCGACGCAGTGCCCGCCGCGGGTGCCGACGAACCGCTGGCGCAACCGGCGGCCACGACAGCTGCGACCATCAACGCAACAGCGCCTCTCCGTCTCCCCTGCCCAGACATCAGCCCCCCAGCGATGTGACCGATCGGCCGCCAGCGATCCTAGCGAGGTAGCGCTTTCCCCAACGGTCACGGAGCGCTCCGGCGCGTTCGTGCCCGTGCCGCTTCGACCGGCGTGACTAGTGCAACGCGGCCGCGTCGTCGAGCACCTGACGCACCACTGCCACCACCTGGTCGGCGGGGGCGCCGGGGGTGAGCACCGCGGCGACGCCTGCGTCCTTCAGGCGTTGGATGTGCTGCGCCGGGATGATGCCGCCGACCACCACAGGGGCATTGCAGCCGCGCGCACGCAGCTCGGCGACCACTGCCGGAGCCAACGTCATGTGGGCGCCCGACAGCATCGAGAGACCCACGAGATCGACATCTTCGTCGACAGCGGCCGCCGCAATGGTGGCCGGCGTCTGGAAGAGACCGGTGTAGATCACCTCGAACCCGGCATCGCGCAGGATCCGCGCCACCACCTTGACTCCTCGATCATGCCCATCCAGGCCGACCTTGCCGATCAACACACGCGACGCCGACGAAGCGCTCATCAGATCACCGGTACTTCTACGTGACGCCCGAACACGCTGCCCATGGCACCCATGATCTCACCCAACGACGCATATGCACCAGCAGCTTCGATGAGGCACGGCATCAGGTTCACCTCTGGGTCGGCAGCCTCGGCGGCCAGGCGAGCGAGCACCTCGTCGACCGCGGCCTGGTTGCGGTCGTGACGAACCACGTCGAGCCGTTTCAACTGGCGCGCTTCGTCCTCGTTGGTGATCTCCAACAGTTCCATCGAGCTGTCGTCGTTGCCTTCGGTGAACCGGTTCACACCCACCACCACACGGTCGCCACGGTTGATCTTGCGTTCCAGGTCGAACGCGGAGTCGGCGATGCGACCCTGGAACCAGTTCTCCTCGATGCCGCGGATGCACCCTTCCAACAGCGAACCACCACCCAACGCGTCGAGATGCGCGAACAGCTCCTCTGCTTGGCGCTCCATCTCATCGGTGAGCGCCTCGACGAAGTACGACCCCCCCAACGGATCGGCCACGTGGGCCACATTGGTCTCGTAGGCGATGACCTGCTGAGTGCGCAACGCGATGCGAGCCGACTTCTCCGTGGGCAGGGCCATCGCCTCGTCCATCGAGTTGGTGTGCAACGACTGCGTGCCGCCCAGCACCCCGGCCAACGCCTCGATCGCAGTGCGCACGATGTTGACCTCTGGCTGCTGCGCGGTCAACGACACGCCCGCGGTCTGTGTGTGGAACCGCAGCTGCAGCGAACGCTCGAGCTGCGCGCCGTAGCGCTCGCGCAACCAGCGCGCCCAGATGCGGCGAGCAGCGCGGTACTTCGCGATCTCCTCGAAGAAGTCGATGTGCGCATTGAAGAAGAACGACAACCGCGGCGCGAACGAGTCGATCGGCAACCCTGCCTTCATCGCCAGCTCCACGTACGCGAAGCCGTTCGCCAACGTGAACGCCAACTCCTCCGCAGCGGTGGAACCGGCCTCGCGGATGTGGTAGCCGCTGATGCTCACGCTGTGCCAACGGGGCATCTCCGCCGCCGTGAACGAGATGGTGTCACGTACCAACCGCATCGACTGACGTGGCGGGAAGACAAACTCCTTCTGCGCCTGGTACTCCTTCAAGATGTCGTTCTGCAGCGTGCCACCCAACCGGGCGCGTGTGGTACCCGCCTTCTCCGCTTGCGCGATGAACATCGCGAAGATGGGAGCGGCCGGCGAGTTGATGGTCATCGAGGTGGTGGTGGCACCGAGGTCGATGCCCGCGTACAGATCCTCCATGTCGGCCAACGTGTCGATGGCGACGCCACAGCGGCCGACCTCACCGAGCGACATCGGGTCGTCGGAGTCGAGACCCAGCAACGTCGGCATGTCGAACGCGGTGGACAGACCGTCACCACCCGACTTGATGATCTCCTTGAACCGCCAGTTGGTGTCGTCGGCGGTGCCGAACCCGGCGAACATGCGCATCGTCCACAGCTTCGACCGATACATCGACGCATACGGCCCACGGGTGAACGGGAACTGACCCGGGTACTCACCACCACCATCCGCGGCCCCGTACACAGGCTCCAACGGCACACCCGACATCGTCGAGTAGTCGGCCTCGCGAGTCGCGGATGCTTCGAAGGCCTGCTGCCAGATCTCTCGTGAGTTGCTCATCGTCGACAAGGTTGCCACACTCCGGCACGGCCCTGCCCTTTCTGTAGCGCGCTTCCGCATTCACACCGCCATGGGCCAATGGCGCATCGTGGAGAAGCAGCCTGCGCACCGACCTTCGCGTCGCAACGACATCGTTGACGCAGCCGTCAGGATCTTCGCCGACAAGGGCTACGCCGAGGCCGCCGATGTCGAGGTGACGGCGGTGCACTACCACTTCAGCGGTAAGGACGATCCGTTCGCTGCCGCGATGCGCGCTTCGCTCGACTCCATCTCGGCCGTCGTCATCGCTGCTCGCGCCGCCGCCGGGGCCGCCAGCGCGGATGGATTGCGCCTCGCCGTCGACGCCGTGTGGCATTGGATCGACGACAACCCATACGGGGCCTCACTCGTGCACACTCACCTGCCCGGCACCATCCGCCAGCTGTCGGCGATCCGCCAGGAGTTCTCGGAGCTGCACGAGCGACGCGCCTTCGACTACCTCGGCGACGGTTCGCCCACCGGCGCCCGGCAGGCGGCCGCTCGCATGGGTACCGGCACCCTCACCATGCGAACGCTCATCGACGCGCTGATAGCTCTACACGCGATGCGCATGGCCGACGGCCCGTTGAGCACGGCGTCGCCTGCCTCGTTGCGGTCCGCGACACATCGCGTCGCACGCCAGATGCTGCTACATCCCTGAGCGGCACATCCGAGGGCACTGCGCCAACCATCGAGGGTGGGCACGCGACGCGTTACTGCAACGGCTCCAAAGTAACCACCGACGTCGCCGAGGCGCTCACCGCAACCACCTGGCGATCACGCCGGCCTCTGCGACGGCCCCGTCGGCCTGTCTTCGACCTCGCCGAGTTACTGGTCGCCCACTACAGTGTCGACGGCTTCACGGTGCCGTCGACGAAGTGGGCGTGGCGCACCTGGCCGCGTTCGACGGGAAACCACACGCATGAGCAACGCCTCCGGCGAGTCACTCGCCATCATCATCACCGACGCAGTACGACGTGCATGTCGCGGCGAGATGACGATCTCCGAAGCGGTTGCACTCGTACCGGCGGGCGACATCGGCACCTTCATGCATGCCACGTTCGCCGGTACCGATGGGGCGCCGCTCGCAGCGCTGCTGACGACTGCACTCGGGGCGTCACCCGGCGCGGCCGCGGGTGAGATCGTGTTCAACGCCGACGACGCCATCGACGCCGCCGACGCGGGGCGATCAGTCATCCTGGTCCGCAACGAGACCACGCCCGACGATGTGCTCGGCATGCAGTCCGCTCGCGGCATCCTCACCACCCGCGGGCGACGACGGCTGCGTGGCTGGTGATGCCGCCGCGGGTGGTGAGGATGCCGCGAGCGGACAGGATGCCGAGCACATCGTCGGGCGTGGTGTCGTTGCGGACCATGATGACCG
>ERZ1026792.1566-NODE-1566-length-13987-cov-2.518254_pt1 | contig 13987 bp, 12 predicted proteins | sample MGYA00520884_ERZ1026792 | MGnify/ENA primary metagenome ERZ1026792 (study PRJEB33270, sample SAMEA104284473) | anaerobic digester metagenome | biome: Anaerobic digester microbiome; feature: mesophilic sludge digester; material: Anaerobic digester biomass... | reverse complement strand
GTGGCGCACCCGTTCGCGCACCTCGGCCATCCGCCGTTGTGCACGACGGCGGGCACCCTCGCCGCTGTCGTCGAGGTGGCGCCGGTGCGCACAGATCACATCCCACAGACTGTCCAGGCCGATGCCGTCGGTTGCCACCGTGGTCACGACCGCCGGTGTCCACGGCCGGGCGGAGCCGAGGTGCAGCATCCGTTCCAGGTCGCGCACGGTTGCATCGGCGCCCGCTCGGTCGGCCTTGTTCACCACCAGCACGTCGGCGATCTCCAGCAGGCCCGCTTTGTTCGCCTGCACTTCGTCGCCCCAGCCTGGGTTGACCACCACCACTGTGGTGTCGGCGTTGTCGGCGATGGCGATCTCCGATTGGCCCACGCCGACGGTTTCGATGAGCACCACCGGCCATCCGGCGGCATCGAGCGCGCGGACGGCGCTGGGCACCGCGAGCGACAGCCCGCCCAGCTGACCGCGGCTGGCGAGCGAGCGCATGTACACGTCATCACGCAGTGAGTGTGCGTCGCTCAGGCGCACCCGATCGCCGAGGATCGCGCCGCCGCTGTACGGCGAGGAGGGGTCCACCGCAACCACGGCCGCCTTGCCGTCGCGTAGCAGGATCTCGCCGACCAGCGCGTCGGTGAGGGTCGACTTGCCGGCGCCGGGCGAGCCGGTGAGGCCGACGGTGTGGGCGCCGCGACCGGCGGCGAAGATCGCGGCGGCGATGGAGTGGAGCTCGTCGCCGCCAGCTTCAACGACCGTCAGCAACCGTGCGAGCGCGCGTCGATCACCGGCAATGGCACTGCGCAGAAGCGCGGCCGCACCGTCTTGATCGTCGACTGTCATCGTTGCCGCCCCTGCTCGTCAGGCGGGTGGCTGTGCCGAGGTGTCCGCATTGCGGCGCAGCTCACGCTTGAGGATCTTGCCCTGCGTGTCCTTCGGCAATGCGTCGACGATCTGCACGTTCTTGGGCACCTTGTACGCGGCGAGCTGCTCTTTGCAGAACGTACGGAGCTCGTCGATCTCGAGTGACTTGCCCGGACGGGGCACCACGAAGGCGGTGACCAGCTGGCTCCAGTAGTCGTCGGCCACACCCACCACCGCTACCTCCATCACTGACGGGTGTTGGTAGAGCACGCGCTCGACCTCGACGGAGGACACGTTCATTCCGCCGGTCTTGATCATGTCCTTCTGGCGGTCCATGAAGTAGAGGTTGCCGGCGTCGTCGATGCGCACGTTGTCGCCGGTGTGCAGCCAGCCGGCGCGGAGCACCTCGGCGGTCTTCTCCGGGTTCTTGTAGTAGCCGCGCATCACACCGGGAGAGCGACAGATCAGTTCGCCTTCGGCAGCTTCGTTGCCGGCGTCGTCGATGACGCGCACTTCCAACTGCGCAGTGGGGCGGCCGATCCATGCAGGGTCGTGGTTGGGCACGTCGTCGAGTGAGCGGAAGCGTCCGATAGTGGGCGTTTGGGTGAGCTCCGACTGCGACCAGAGCGTGACCCACTCAAGGTCGGGAGCGGCGGTGGCGAAGCCCTCGAACATCGCACGCGGCATCGTCCCGCCGTAGGTGATCGCACGTCGGATGCGTGTGAGATCGGCGTCGTCGAATCCGGGCGCCTGGATCACCTGCAGGTAGAAGGTCGGTGTCTGCCCGACGACGGTTACCTTCTCGTCGACGAAGGCGGCCAACGCCTTCACCGGGTCGACTGCGAACGGCAGCACGATGGTGTTACCCAACGTGAGCAGGCAGATCTGCATGCCCATCCCTGCGATCGTGTGGAACGGCATCGTGTAGTACCAGACGTCCTCTTCGATGAGGCCGATGCCGGTGGTGTAGCTGGGGATCATCGAGATGAAGTAGTTGCGCTGCGGAATGGCAACGGCTTTGGGCAACGCTTCGGTGCCGCTGGTGTACGGGATGATTCCCAGTGTCGACTCATCGACATCGACTTCCGGTTCGGTGGCGCTGCCGGCGGCGATCAGCGTGCTGAAGCGATGCCAGCTCGCAGGGGCGGTATCCGAGTACGCATCGTTCACGACCCGCACCGCCAGCGTTGGCAGGGGCTGTTCGAGTGCCTCGATCTTGGAGACGAACGCGTCTTCGCACACGATGGCTTTGGCCTCGGAGTGCTCGAGTTGGTAGTGGATTTCGCGACTGGTGAACGTGTAGTTCACCCCGGTGACCGCGGCGCCCAGTTTCGCTGCGGCCCAGAAGGCCACTACCGACTCAGGGGTGTTGCGGCCCATCGTGGCCACCACATCGCCGAGGCCAACCCCCTGCGCCGCGAGCGAGTTGGCCAGCCGATTCGCCTGCTCGTTGAGCTCGCGATAGGTGAGCACTCGCCGTTCGTGCAGCGGGCTGTGCAACGCGATGATCGCTGGGCGATCTGGTATCCGTGCCGCGTGGCGGCGGAGTTGATCGCCGAAGGTTGCGCGACGGATCGGTTCGGTGACGGAGTTCGTGAGACCGGGCATCATTGCTCCTGGGGTGTTTCGCCGGCGAGGTTCGGCGGCTGGGTGGTGCCGGTGAGTCGACGGGCACACTCGACGATGTCGTCGAGCGACGAGCCCGGTGGGAAGCAGGTGACGTTGCGGGCACGAAGGCGCTCTTCCGCGTAGTGCGGGATGGTGCCACCGGCGAAAACCGGCGTGGTGATGTCGCTGGCCGCGAGGGTGTCGAGGATTCGTTCGACCACTTCGACGCGGCCGCCGACATTGAGGCCGATCAGGTCGACGTCCTCGTCGGCGGCGACGCGAGCGATGGTGTCGGCCGTGACCATTCCGGCGAGGATGACTTCGAAGCCGCCGTCGCGCAGCGCCCGCGACACCACGTTGATGCCGCGCCAATGGCCGTCGAGGCTGGTCTTCGCGATGAGGACGCGAGCGGCCATCAGAAGTTCACCGGGAACTTCCACGAGCCGTACACCGTGCGAAAGATCTCGCCGACCTCGCCCACCGTGACATCGTCTCCGACTGCGGACATGACTGCCTCCATCACGTTGCCGCCGGCACGGCATGTCAGATCGAGCTGCTCGAGGGCCTTCATCGCTCGTGAGTGATCGCGCTCGGCGCGGTGGCGAGCCAGTCGCTCCATGCCCTTCTCCCAGGCATCGATCGAGCCCTGGAAGCCGTCGATGGCGAACGGGTCGTGATCGCTGGTGTGCACGTTGACCCCGACGATTGCGCGTGTTCCTTCGTCCATCATCTGCTCAAGGCGCACCTGGTTGTCCGAGGCGTGGCCGTGAAGGAACCCGCTTTCGAGCGAGGCGATGAAGCCGCCGGCTTGCTCGATCTCGTCCATGAATGCGTAGGCGCGGTGCTCGAGCTCCGACGTGAGCGACTCGACGTAATAGCTGCCGCCGAGCGGGTCGACGACGGCGGTGAGATTGGTTTCGTGCATCAGGATCTGCTGGGCGCGCACCGACTGTTGGTGCGCCTGTTCAGACGGCACCGAGAGTGCCTCGTCATACGCAGAGATACCCATCGACTGCACGCCGGCGAGCACTGCCGAGAGGCCCATCGCCGTGCCGCGCACGATGTTGTTGATCGGCTCCTGGTACGTCATCGCGGAGCCGGCGGTGACGATGTGTATGCGCAGGCGCAGCGCCCGCTCGTCGGTGATGCCGTAGCGATTGCGAAGGATGTCGTGCCACATGCGGCGCGCGGCCCGGATCTTGCAGATGTCTTCGAAGAAGTCCATCGCCATGCGAAAGCTGACGCCGCCGAGCGCGTACGCCAGCTTCTCCAGCGGCACCGTGCCGCGGCGCTGCACTTCGTCAAGGTGGGCGATGTTGCAGGCGAACACAGCTGCCAGTTCCTGGTATGCGTTCAGGCCGCTGTCGGCGCCGTTGTAGCCGGCCATCGAGATCGGTACCCAGCGCGGCACGTGCTGTTCGCAGAACTCGACGATGTCGCAGTTGATCTTCAGCGCAGCGGCCGGCGGTATCTGGTGCAGCGGCGGGCAGCCGATGTAGGTGAGGAAGAAGTCGGCCTGACCGGTGCCCTGCAACTGATCGAGTCGCAGGCCGCGGCGCAGTGCCACGGTCCAGTACGCCGCCATGGCGAAAGGCGCATGCTGTGCAACGCCGCCGCCGGCGTGGGCGTAGTGAATGCCTTGATCGATGCCTTCCAGCGCAAGGGCGCAATCGTTGGCCGACATGATGACTGCGCCGGAGATGCCGACGTCCTCTCGACGAGCCACCACCTCTGGGTGGTCGACGTCGTAGAGGTTGTCGGCCGTCATCCGGTCGTGCTCCATGATGAAGCCGGTGCCACCTTTGGCCAGCAGGTAGCGGATGCGCTCCGCTTCGTCCTCAGGGTTGCCATACCCCGACAGCTGGAAGATTCGCCACGGCTTCGAGCGATAGCCCAACCGGTGTGCGCCGCGCACGTATGGCACCTCACCTGGAGGTGCGAGCGCCGTGGCGTCCTCCGGAAGGTCGTCGGGTCCGTAGTAGGCCTTCAGCGGAATCCCGGACACGGTGGCCCATTGCCGCGTCGGTGGCAGCGAGCCAACCGTGCGGCCGGAAGGTGCGGCTTCGTGCGTCATCCCTGCCCGAGCGGTCGATCGAAGCTGTCGAGGAAGGCCATCTCCTCCACTGGGCGACGGAACAGCTTGGTGGGGAACGATTTCTCGGGGTAGCCAGCCACGATGAACGCCGCCGTCGAGAGGTTCTCCGGGATGTTGAACAGTTCCTTGACTTGCGGCTCGAACATGCACAGCAGAGTGGTGAGCGTGGTGGCGACGCCCTGGTCGCGCAAGGCGAGGCAGAAGTTCTGTGCCACCGTGTAGACCGACGCTCCGCCGACGATGCTGAGGCGACCGAGGTCGGTGTCGGTCGGGTGCGTGTCCTCCAGATCGGCCAGCACGATGACGATGGCTGGATGCTCGCCGTAGTGGTCGGCGAAGTTGTCGGCGTCGGCCAGTGACTTCTGTGGGTTGGTCATCGTGATGTGCGTGGACTTCACGTCGCCGCTGTCGGCAAGGATCTCGTCCTGGCCGCTGGACGCAGCCTCGAAGTAGGCCTTCCAGGGCTGGAGGTACCACTCCTGCAGCTGCAGCTTCTTGGCCGCATCGGTGACGATCAGGAAGCGAACCGGCTGGCGGTTGCCACCCTGCGGGCCGAAGCGAGCGGCCTCTACGGCGTTGTAGAACACCTGCTCCGGTACGGCGTCGGGCTTGTAGTAGCGGCACGCGTGCTGCGTGCGCATGGCATCGGTGAGTTCCATGTCGTGTCCCCTGTGTGATCCCCAAGAACAACCTAACGGTCGTTCGTTAGAACGATAGGCCACCGTGACGGAGGCGGTCAAGGCCCACCCTTGCCTGGGTCGGCCGTTGTGCCGTCATCCTGGCACGCACGCTCGGCTTCGTGTGCGGCCGGCCCTCGTGTCCCATGTGGTCGAGCGTGATGGCCGGTAGGCCGTCGGGCGACTCAGTCGTCGGCGCCGAGCTTGGAGTGATCCCAGCTGACGATGGACGACGGCTGCACGACCACCGCGATGCGATGTGTCGCTTGCGCCGCGACGGCAGCGGGATCCGACAAGGGGATGCGGTGTCCATAGTGCAGGGCGATCGCACGGCCAACTGCGAGCACATCGTCCATGGCATCGAGCACGATGGCCGTGCCGGCGATCTCCACTCCGCGCAACTGATGGTAGGTGTCGCCGGAGTGGACGAGGCACGTGATGCGGGGGTCTCGGCGAAGGTTGACCGCCTTCTGGCTCTTGGTGAAGGTCCAGAAGGTGATCAGTCCGTCGATCAGTACGTACCACATCGCCACCATGTGGGGTTGCCCACTCGGGCCGAGTGTGGCCACCGTCATCGTGCGTTGGTCGGCGAGGAACGCGGTCTCCTCCTCGGGCGTCATCGCGACTCGGCTGCGAGCGCTCGCCATCAGCTGCACGCCGCCGTGGCTGGGACGGCGGAGCAGGTTGGCTCCGAGTCGGTTGGTGCGTGCTGCATGGGCCCTGCCTCGTCCTCGCGTGGGGTGTGACGGAGTGGGCGCTCCGTGTATCGCAGTCTAACGAACGTTCGGTAGCAGTCCGGGAAGATGGTTCATCGACCGGTCCACACGGGCGGTCGCCGTTCCAGGAACGACGCCACTCCCTCGTTCCAGTCGGCCGTGTCGCGTACCGAGTCCTGTGCGCGGTTGGTGAGCTCCCAGCCGCGCCCGTGTTCGTCTGCGCGCTGGTCGTTGATCGCCTGCAGCGACTCCTGCACGGCCAGCGGGGCGTTGGCGCACACTTGCGCGGCCAGTTCGAGAGCGCCCTCCAGGCTTCGCCCCGGTTCGGTGAGCAGGTTGACGAAGCCGGCCGCGTACGCGCGCTCTGCGCTGATCGGGTGGCCGGTCAGGGCTAGTTGGCGGGCAAGGTTGAGCGGCAGGCTCTGCGGCGCCCGGAAAAGACCGGCGCAGGCGGCCAGAACGCCGATCCTCACTTCGGGTAGGCCGAAGCTTGCGGTGGTGGATGCGACCACCATGTCGCATGCGAGTGCAATCTCCAGCCCGCCCCCTAGGGCGAAGCCTTCAACCGCAGCGATCAGCGGCTTGCGTCGTCGACGGCGGATGATGCCGTACTCGCCACCTCGCTTGGTCACATAGTCGCCGTTGGCGGTGAGATCGCTGCCGGCGCAGAACACGGTGCGGGTGCCGGTGAGCACACCTGCCCGCAGATCCCGGTCGTCGTCGAGCAGGTTCAACGCAGCGTCGATCCCGTCGGCCACCAGCCGGTTCACCGAGTTGCGCTTCGATTCGCGGTTGATCGAGACGATCAGCACGTGTCCCTTGCGCTCAACCTTGACCAGTTCGTTCTCGTCTGCCATGGCGGCAGGGTAGAGGCCGAACACCAGTGGCGATGCAACTGCACGGGTTGGCCAACGCCCCGGTCGCGTGATCCGCGAGTTCGCCCGCTCCTAGGGGTCGTGCTGCGTTGTCGGGTCGCCGAACGCAATGCGGCGGAAGCCGTCCGCCTCCTCGGCGGAGATCGCGTTGGAGACGAGCTCGCGCATGAGGAGCGCCTGGAAGTCGTCGGGGTGAATTCCTCCTGCCGCCGCCTGGGCAGCATGCGAGGGCAGTGACTGCATGGCTGACATCCGCGCCCGAGCGTGTTCGTCGGGATGCTGCTGGTACCGAAGGGAGAGGATGACGGCCTGGCGACGCATCTGTTCGACCTCCTCGGGCTTCCATGATGGCTTCGGCGGAGCGCCAGAGCCGCTGGCACCGATGCTGCGAATGTCGGAGACCACGTCGCGCAGGCCGTCCTTCAGGCCGCGCAAGGCACGCATGCCCATCTTCGGTGCGGCGATCACGTTGCGAACTCCGGCGAGCGCGCTGCCAGTGTGCTTCCAATCCTCGACAGCGGCCTCGCGGTACGGCTGCAGCTCCGCTGCCGCGCTGTCGACGTCGAGTGCAACGCAGCGCCGCGATTGCACACCGATCGCGACGCTCACTTCGATGCGCGATGGCAAGTGCTTCGCAAGCTCGTCGTTGGATCCGGCCGAGTGGAACACGTACAGCAACCAGTTGGGCAGGTCCGCCCGCAACTTGGTGAGCGCCGGGTCGACCGGTGAGCCGTCGGCCGCGCTGAGCGCGGTGAGGTGGACCTCGCAGCGCACCCGTGCGTTGGCCGACAGGTTGTTCTCGTTGCCGTACGCAGCGCGGGTGCCGGTGGGGGCCACCCACGCACGGCCGTGCACGGTGTGCTCCCGTTGGCCGCGGCTCATCGCCAGAACGTACCCCGTCAGCCGATGCGGACTGTTCCGGCCGCGCCGTCGACGTGCAGCATGGTGCCGTCGGCGACGGCCGTGATGTTGGGCACGCTGAGCACTGCCGGAATGCCCAACTCGCGCGCAACGATCGCTGCGTGGCTGAGCACGGCGCCACTGTCGCAGACCACGGCAGCCGCGCTCAGGAACAACGGTGTCCACGAAGGGTCGGTGATCGCGCACACCAACACATCGCACGGCTCCAATCCTCGGGGGTCGTGAGGGTCGTGAATGACGCGCGCTGGGCCGCTGGCGACGCCACCGCTCACCGCGATGCCCTTCAGCGTGCTGCCCGCTGTCGGTGCATCGGGGCGGGCATCGGCACGAACTGCCCAGGTCTCGGGCAGCGGGATGCGCCCTTGGAACCAGACCGGCGGAATGCGTGCGTCGAGGTAGCGCTGCTGGTCGGCTCGCTGCGCAATGACGTCGGCGAATGCTGGCGGGTCGGCGACGAAGCCGGCGAGCTCGTCGATGGTGACGCAGAACGCCAGTCGAACATCGGCCGGGCCGCCGCGCGCGTGGGCGCGTCGGGCGAGTTCGTGGAGCACGTGCCGTGCCCCGAGGTTCTCGAGCACGTAGATGTCTTTGGCGCGCTCGCGAGCGATGGCGCCGAGCCGCGAGAGGTGCGCGGTGCGGCGAACCATGCGCCGTAGCGGCCGCGGCACCAGCTGCAACGCTTCCTGCAGCGCGGTGTTGGCATCGGCGGTGAGGCGGCGCCCCGTGGCGATGGGGTCGCGCTCCGCAGGCGCGTGGCGCAGGCGGTCGATCGCCGCGTAGACCGGCGTGGGGTCCATCGACCATGAGGGAGTAGCGAGCTCGTACTCATCGTTGCCGCGGTGGCCGTGGTCGTGCAGGAACGATGCGATTCCAACATTGAGATCTGTGTGCTGGGTGCGCAGGGCGATGTCGTGAAGGCCATCGTCGAATGCGCGGGTGAGGTGCTCGTCGGCCGCGACGAGGCGGCCGAGTTGCCACAGCCGTTGCGCGAGCTGAGCGGAGTCGACGTCGCCCGTGCCGCCAGCGATGCGGTTGCCCATGCCGGGCGGAATGTTCGGTCGTTCGAGCAGCCGATCGAGCAGCCCGCGAGGTGCGCCTGCAGTGCCGCTCCAGTGCAGCAGCCGGTTCATGCTGGCGCCTTGGCGGGGCGGGAACGTCCGCAACCAGTCGAGCAGTTGCGCGTCGCTCGCGTCGTGGAGCGAGGGCATCGTGGTGAGCCATCGCTTTGCGTCGGCGCGAGCGATTGTCAGCGGCTCCATGCTCGGGCGGCGCAACGTGCTGATGGCGTACTTCGTGAGGCGAAGCGTCGCCATCAGGTTGCGGTCGCCCTTCGCCCGCTGATGTGGCGGGGTCGCGACGTCGCCCATCACTTGCAGATCGATCTGGCGAACGTCCATGCCGGGCATGCGTTGACCGAACAGTCGCATGGTGCTGGCGTTCATGTAGAGGTACCCGCAGAACACGCCGGTGCTCAGTGATGGACCATGCAGTTCGTGCGGTCGTAGCACGCCCATGTCCACCAACTCGGCGAGCTGACCCTGCCGCACCTGGTCGCCGATGAGGGTGCCGGTGAGGGCGGTCATCACATGTGGGAACACTTCGCCGACGTTGCCGCGCGTGTAGATCGTGAAGCGTTCGTTCGGCTCCGTGTCGGCCACCCATCCGGTGGGTGGTGCGCTGTCACTCATCTCGAACCCCCAGGTGCGTTCCTGCAAGTCTCGTCGCAGCGCCGGAGCGTGTCTACGGGCTGGCTACGAGTGCGCGGCTTCGAGGGTCTCGGCGAGGAGTTCGAGTGCGGCCGCGGCGAACATCGCCATGTTGGCAGGGCGGTCGTCGTTCCCAGTGAGGAGATGGCGAGTCACGTCGGTGGGTCCAGCGGTGCTCGCGACCGCGACCCAGCAGTGGCCGGCCGGGTCGCCGTACGGGTTCGATGGGCCAGCCGCGCCGGCCTCCCCGATTCCCCACGTCGCCCCGAGCTTCACGGCAGCAGACTGCGCAAGGTGGAGTGCGAAGGCCTCAGTGGCCCCACGCAGCCGGCCCGGTGCCTCGACCGCGCCGGCCATCCATGCCCGGTAGGCGGCCGGTGTGTAGACGACGACGCCGCCGAGGTAGTACGCCGACGCGCCAGGCACGGAGAGCAGCGCAGCAGAGATCAGCCCACCCGCAGACCCCTCCGCCACCGCCACAGTCGCGCCCCGCTCGCGCAGGAGTGCGCCGATCCGCAAGGCAGGTGCGGCGAGTGCGTCGAGAATCATGCCGCCAGTGTGCCCCGGCCAGTTCCAACCACGCTGCACCCGTGTCGGTAACCTGTCGACTGGCTCGAGGGCCACCCGCTCCCGTAGCTCAGTCGGATAGAGCAACGGTTTCCTAAACCGCAGGTCGTAGGTTCGATTCCTACCGGGGGCGCCAAGAAAGACCAGGTAGATGGCCATCTGATGGTCGTGTGCTTCGGAGTGGACCAGCGGCGGCCCATATCTCGGCCCACGTGGCCCATTGTGCTGTCCCGGTTCATAGTGGTCATGTTGGCTCCGGTAGGCGTGTTCCAGTTCCGGGACTGGCTCCGGTAGCTGGGCGACAGTGGTTCCGGTAGCTGTGTGACGCGCGTGTGTTCTTGCCTGCTGGTGCTGAGCCCTCTTCGATGGTGACGTCATCGTTGCTGTCGGTCCGAGGGGGGTCATCGTGTTGGTGGAGCTGGGGCTTGTGGAGCTGCGTTATCAGGCTGTGCTCGAGGTGCTGCAACAGGGGGCGACGGTCACGGACGTCGCCATCCGCTTCGGGGTGACGCGCCAGACGGTGCATCGCTGGCTGCGCCGCTATGCCGCTGGAGGGTTGGCTGGTTTGGCGGATGGGTCGGAGCGGCCGTTGTCGTGTCCGCATCAGATGCCGCCGGTGGTGGAAGCGAGGATCGTGGAGCTGCGCCGGACGAACCCGGGGTGGGGTCCGCGCACGATCTTGTTCCGGTTGGAGGCGGAGCGGGTGGTGCCGTTGCCGGGTCGTTCGTCGGTGTATCGCTGTCTGGTCCGTCACGGTCTGATCGAGCCCGAGGCCCGCCGGCGCAAGAAGGCTGACTATCGGCGGTGGGAACGCTCCCGGGCGATGGAGCTGTGGCAGATGGATGTCGTTGGTGGTGTGCGGTTGGTGAATGGGTGGAAGGCGTCGATCGTGTCGGGCATCGATGATCACTCCCGATTCATCATCTCCGCGCACGTGGTCGAGCGGGCGACGGCGCGTCCGGTGTGTGAGGCGCTGACGAAAGCGATGCGCGCCTTTGGTGTCCCGCAGGAAGTGTTGACCGACAATGGCAAGGTGTTCACCGGCCGGTTCGGTCCAGGGTCGGGTGAGGTGCTGTTCGACAGGATCTGTCGGGAGAACGGCATCAAGCACATCCTCACCGCGCCTCGCTCGCCGACCACGACCGGCAAGATCGAGCGGTGGCACAAGACGATGCGCCGCGAGTTCTTGAACGGCAAGGTGTTCGAGTCGATCGCCGACGCCCAGGCGCAGCTCGATGCGTGGGTGCACGACTACAACCACGACCGTCGCCATCAAGGCATCGGTGACGTTGTTCCGTGGGAGCGGTTCCGTCTCGCCGGCCGTGACGGTGTCGAGCCGGTCGCGCGTGTCGAGGAGCCGACCACGACGCGTCTGGTCGGCAAGAACGGCAAGATCAGCTTCGCCAACGAGCTCTACCCGGTCGGGGTGTGGCTCGCCGGAGAGACCGTCGATGTGTCGGTTGCCGATGGGTTGGTGTCGATCCATCACCGGCATGTGCTCGTCGCCACCCACGCCCAGCGTCATCGACCGGCGAAGGAGTCCAAGGCCCTCACTCGTAAGGTGCGCCAGCAGCAGCAGCGTCGTCGTCCGCGGCAGGCCACCGTTGGGCAGAGCGTGACTCGCAAGGTCGACTCGTCGGGCAACGTGAGCTTCGCTGGCGCGAGCTATCGAGTCGGCATGGCTCACGTCCGCCGCCAGGTGCAAGTCGCGATCGTCGGTGAGACCGTCGAGATCTCCGCCGGCGGTGAGGTCCTGCGCGTGCACCCGATCCGTCACGACCGCTCCCGTGAACACGGCGCCTTCGCCAACGCCGGCGGCCGCCCCTCACGATCCAACGCCGCCTAACCCATCACCCGAGTGGAACACAGCTACCGGAGCCAACCCGGAACACGGGTACCGGGACTTGACAGCAACCCAAGGTCGGCGACGGGCCCGACGATGGCGCCACGAACGGCTCCGTGACGTTGACCGTGATGACGCGCCTGTGGCCGCTGTTGACCGTGATGCCGACGGGTGCCGGTGAGCGGCCGGAGCCTTCGAGCACGGAACCCGAAGGTCGTCCTCCAACCAGGTACAAATGGACGCCAAGCGGCTGGTGGCAGTTCAGTGGTGAGTTCGACGGCTTGACTTGGCCCCGGGGCGACGGTCCGAGTTGGCCCCATCTGGCGGGTGAGGTTAGCGGTTGTTGAGCCGGTAGCTGGTGGTGCCGGTCTGGATGATGTGGGCGCGGTAGGTGATGCGGTCGACGACGGCGGCGGCGAGGCGCGGGTCGGTGAAGGTCTTGGACCATTCGCTGAACGGGGCGTTGGTGGCGACCGCGACTGCGGCTCGTTCTTCGCGTTCGGTGAGGATCTGGAAGAGCAGCTCGGCGGAGTGTTGGTCGAGGCGGACGTAGCCGAGTTCGTCGATCGCGAGGAGGTCGTAGCGGCCGTAGCGAGCGACGACGCGTGACAGCTTGTGGTCGTCGTTGGCTTCGGCGAGTTCGTTGGCCAGCTGGGCGCAGGTGATGTAGCGGACCCGGCGGCCGTTTTCGGCGGCGGCGAGGCAGGCGCCGATGAGGAGGTGGCTCTTGCCGGTGCCGGAGTTGCCGAGCAGCACGACGGGTTCGTTGTTGTCGATGAAGCTGCCGTCGCGGAGCATCGCGATCACGGTGGGGGTGATGCTCTTGTTGGCGTCGAGGTCGAACTCGTCGAGGGTCTTGACCCTGGGCAGTCGGGCTTCGTGAACCCGTCGGGCGCGGCGTCGTTCGTGGCGGATGTCGAGCTCGATCTGCAAGGCCTCGGCGAGGAACTTGGGGTGCGAGACCCGCCTGCGGGTGGCGTCGTCGCAGAGCCCGTCGAGGGCGGGGGCGAGGCCGGTCAGGCTCAGTTGGCGGCAGGCGTCGGCGGCGATCGCGGTGTCGGTGATGGTCGTGGTCTTGGTCATTCAGGGTTCGCTTTCTGGTCGTGTTGTTGGATGGTGAGCAGTTGGTCGTAGACGGACAGGTCGGGGACGCGTTCGACTGGTCCGACCACGGGTTCGGGTTGTAGGTGTTCGATCGCGCGGCGGGTCTCGACCGCGACCACCGCTGGGTCCGTGTTGCCGATCGACAGGGCGGCGCGGATGCCGGCGATGACGTGATCGGTGTGGTGGTAGCGGTGCAGCAACAACACGTCACACAGGGCGCGGGTTCCGGCGGTGTCGCCGTCGCGGCGGCGGGCGGCGTCCCAGAACTGTTGATGCTCGGGCCGGAACCTGCCCGTCGAGCGGGCCTGCGCGAGCGCAGTCGAACCAGGCAGTGCGCCCGGCCGACGCCACAGCACTTCGAGGTAGTGATCGAGCTCGAGGATCTCGGTGCGCCGATGGACCCCACGAACGTGGGCTGCCACTTGTGTGCCGTCGATGGTGACGGTGACGGTCTCCGCGCCGAGTTCGACGATCACGCGGCTGCCGACGTGACGCACCGGGACCGAGTAGAAGCATTGGCGGACACACACCCGAGATTTGGTGTCGACCCGTGCGCTCAATCGTGTCACCGCCGCGAATCGCTCGACGGGCAGCGGCCACAACGCCGGACGTTCCAACCCTGCGAGCGCGTGGACACGGTCGCCGGCGCCGGGACCGCGGCCGGTCACCCAACGCTGCCCATCAACAGTGTCGCAGCGCTCCAAGTACGCGTTGAGCTCGGCCAGAGTGTCGAACGCCGGGACTGGGGTGAGGTGGTTGCGACGGAACCAGCCGATGTCACCCTCGACCCCGCCCTTCTCGTGCGCGCCGGCGATGCCGGGTTCGCAGAAGAACGACTCGAACCCGTAGTGCGACCGCAGCGCGATGAACCGTTCGTTCTCGGTGCGGTCCCGGCCCTTCAAAAGCGTTGGCTCCGCCAACTGCACCTTGTGGAGTCGGTCTAATTGCACGAACCCCTCCACTTGCGCCTTCACCCGTAGGTCGTGCTCTGCTCGTTACTCGTGCAGGCGGTCCACACAA
>ERZ1026792.1564-NODE-1564-length-13996-cov-2.065181_pt1 | contig 13996 bp, 9 predicted proteins | sample MGYA00520884_ERZ1026792 | MGnify/ENA primary metagenome ERZ1026792 (study PRJEB33270, sample SAMEA104284473) | anaerobic digester metagenome | biome: Anaerobic digester microbiome; feature: mesophilic sludge digester; material: Anaerobic digester biomass | place... | reverse complement strand
AACGGCACCCCGATCATGGTGAGAAACACCGTGCGTGCGCTCCTGGTGCGAACGTGCATGAAGTGACAGTACCCGGGGCGGAGCGTCGGCGGCGAGGACACGCTGCACTCGACCTCAGCGACGGGTCAGACCGTCAGTCCCAACACGTCGGCGGCGTTGTCGTGCACGATCTTCATAATTTCGTCGTGCGGCACGCCGGCGAACTGCTTGTCCACCCAGAGTTGCGAATCCGGGAAGGCGCCCTCCATGTGGGGATAGTCGTTGCCCCACATCAGGACGTCCATCCCGATTTCGTGACGCAGCGCGATCGCCGCCGGATCCCACATGAACTGACACTTCACCTGTCGGCGCACGTAGTAGCTCGGTGGCGCCTGGAGGTCGGCGTCGAGCACGCCGCCCCGGTGGGCGATCTCCGCGTACCGGCTGTGCAGTGCGTGGTCCCACTGCTGCATGGCGTAAGCAAGCCAGCCTGCGTTGCACTCGATGAGCGCGACCGTCAGATCGGGGTGCCGCTCGAGAACGCCGGAGTTCACAAACCAGCCCAGGGTGACCATGCCTGCGGCCGACCCGATGGCAAACGCCGTCTGCGCCCCGCCGGCTTCGCCAATGGGCAGAGCGTCGATCCCCATGAACATCGCGCCGGCGAATCCGCCAACGAGGTGCAAAAAGACGGGCACCCGTGCTGCTGCGGCGGCCTCCCAGACCGGGTCCCACATCCGGTCGGAGTAGGGCATGCCAGTGATGACTTCGGGGAGCAGGATGGGCCGCAGGCCCATCGCCGCTGCGCGGGTGACCTCATCCGCGGCCGCTCTGAGGTCGTGCAACGGCAGGAGCATCCCAGGCGCGAACTGACCCATGTGATCCTTGTAGGCGTCGGCCATCCAGTCGTTGGCCAGCCGACACCATGCGAGGTTGGCATCGTCGTCGGGGAGCATCATCCCAAACGCCCCCTCTCCGATCAGGACCTCGCCCACGACCCCCTCACGCGCCATGTCGACCAGCCGTTCCTCAGGGGTCGGTGCGGGTGACGCAAGCGGCCCGCAATCGCCCATCACCATCTGGCGGAGCTGCCTCTCATCGAGCCCATCGACCTTGATGCCGTCGGAGAGTGCAGCCGTCATCTGGTCCAGCACCTGATTGGCCGCTTTGCGGTCCTTCTTACGCTTAGCGGCCGCTGCGAAGCGGGGCCGCACCAGATAGGCGCCGTCCTCACGCTGCTCGATCCGTGGCAAGTACTGGCGATACTTCGCGGGCAACTCATCGACAAGATCGAGCGGCACGTTGTGATGCGAATCAGCCGTAATCAGTGGCCAAGCCATGGGGTCCCCCTGAGACGTGTTTGACGTGAGCCCGATACAAGCAGCCGCACCCACATCTGTCAATGGAACCCATTAACGCCATCAGTAACACCACCGGGATGCAGCCCGCACCGCAGTTGTCGGACGGGCGATACGATCGGTGAGTGGCAGCCGCCGAATCCGCCGCTGGTACGGATGCCGACACCCGAACACGGCTGCTCCGCGCAGCGGCATTTCACTTCGCACGCAAAGGCACCTCCGGAGCACGCAACCACGAGATCCATGCGATGGCCGGTCTGCGCAACGAGTCGGCGCTCCACTACTACTTCGGCAACCGGCGGAACCTGGTGAATGCGGTGGTTGGGGAATACGACGTCTTTGCCGGCCAATCCGCCAACTCCATCCCCGGCGAGACGCCCGAAGCCGTCGTCGACTATGTGGTGGGCCGGCTGGACTCGGCTCTGGCCACGCCCGACGGCCGCAACTGGCTGAGGGTGATCTCGGAGTTGATGGCGCAATTCACCGATCAGCCGGGGATGGCTGACGACGCTGAGCGTGCGACAACGCTTGCGGTGCGCCTCGAACCCATGGTGGCGCTGCCCGCTGCCGTCGTGCACCGCAGAACCTTCGCCATGTTGCGGTTCATGACCTCGCAGATGGCCGAGCGAGCATCACATCTCGAACACGACGACCTCCCGTTGCTCGACGAGTCGGAGTTCATCGACGAGGTCGCCGCCATGAGCCTCGCCATGCTCACCACTCCGATGCGACAGCGAGCGCGACTCCGTTGACAGACGGACCACGCCAGGTGACGATGTCGCCATGACCACTGACACCATGACCGGCACGCTGAGATGGATTCCTGCCGAGGAGAACGGTCCGACCATGCCGTTCGACCAGCAGCACATCAGCGCCTTCGCCTACGTGGGCGACCGCCGCAATGACGAGAGCGCCATCGTGGTGCGGGGTCTCGACAAGGACAGCACCGAGTCCTCGGTTGAAGCCGAGTGGGTCGACAGTTACCCGGCGCTGTCGACGCGCACCGGCGACGTGATCACGCTCATCGGCGCCCAACGCCCGATCGCCACCATCGCCGTGACCTCCATTGGCGAGACGACCGCCAGCGACGCATCGGTGTAGCAAGCTCCCGGCCGGTGTCACACTTGACGGCCTGACCCGGACCGGCTTGGTTAATCGGGCGATGAACAATACGCCACCGCATTGATACGCTGCCGTATCATGACGCCCGGTCCTCAGGAGAGCTTGCGAGCCCGTGGTCCATCATCGCGACATACGAGCGGACCCCAGCCGTCGACATCCACGGACGGGAACGATGTGGCGAGCCGAGGGCCGAGTGCACGTCGGCAGAGACTGTCGGCGCCGGACTGGATCGACGCGGCGCTCAAAGTGATCGCCGAAAACGGCGTCGAAGCCGTTGCCGTCGAACCGCTCGCCCAGCGCCTCGGGGTCACCAAGGGGAGCTTCTATGCGCATTTCTCATCGAGGAACGCGCTGGTGGTTGCCGCCCTCGAACAGTGGAAGTCCGACGAGACGGCATGCACATCAGCCCTCCTCGTGGGCGACGACCCATTGGTTGTGCTCAGCACGTTGATCGGGTCGATGTTCGGCGACCACCAGCGCGGGAAGGTCTACGCAGGGATCTGCGCGGCCGGTGCCGACCCGCTGGTCACGCCCTACGCGCTCGACCACGCACTGGCCAAGGTGCAGATCCTCACCGACCTCTACGGCAGCGTGGGCCTGCCGAAGGCTGTCGCTGCCCAACGCGCCGAACTCACCTATACGGCCTACATGGGGCACTGGCGGGTCAAGGCCATGTTGCCACTCGCGGAAACAGGGTCGACGAACAGCTACATCGACCACCTGATCGACACGCTCATTCCCAGCTGACACCCACCAACGAGGAGGCCCGAATGGTCGCCGACCACCACATCATCGAACCTCCCCGGTGCACTTCGTACGCGACATGTTGCAACTGAACGACAGCTGATCAGTACCGACAAAAGGGAGGTAGACCGCCATGAGCTCGCTCATCGACTTTGTGCAGTTTCACGAGGTAGACCTTCCCGCCCGGTTGAGGTCGGGCAACGCACGACTCGCCGCCCACGACGTCACCGAGGTCGGAGCGATCGGGTTCCACCAGGAGGGCACGGACCACAGCTACACCTACGTTCCCGTTGGCGACGACATCGAGATCCGACGCGGCACGAGCGACGCTCGAACGGTGGTGACCATCGATCTCGAATCGTTCAGCGGCCTGGTCGGCGACGCCGAGACCGCCCCGGGGCTGCTCTACAGCGATCGGGTCTCCTGCACGGCCGGGTCGCCGATGCGGTTCGTGCGATGGGAGCCTGCGTTGCGGGCCATGTTCCACGGCCGACCCATCTACGACCCGGCTGCCTTCGAGCTTCGCTCGGCAGGCGGGGATCCTCTGGATCCCGCTGCGAGCTTCACCACCAGCGACGACGACGCGGCGATGACCGAGTTCCTCCACAGCGCCGGCTATCTCCACGTTCGCGGCGTGTTCGACGCTGACGAGATCGAGACGATGCTCGAGGCCGCCCAGCGCCAACAGGCGGCGGCTACACCGGGCGACGACCGGTCGTGGTGGGGACGCAACCGCTCGGGCGACGAGGTGCTCAGCCGCGTCACCCATGCAGGGTCGGATCCCGACCTGCGGCGCCTCTACGACGACCATCGCCTTCTCGACCTGGTCGCCCTGTCGGAATTCGACCTGACGGCGCGGGCCGGACAGGCCGACGAGGGGGTGATGGTGCTGTGGAAACAGCCGGACATGACCGAGGGGCTCTCGGACATCCCGTGGCACCGGGACTGTGGCCTCGGCGGCCACGCGACCATGTGCCCACTCCTCATCGCCACGGTGTGTCTGACCGGTGGCGGGCCCGATTCCGGCGAACTTCGGATGCTTCCGGGTTCCTGGCGTTACTCCTCGCCCTCCATCGACACCGATGACAGCGACGCCCCCCAGGGCGTTGCTCTCGATGTTCAGCCCGGGGACGTCACCCTGCACTACAGCGACATCGCGCATGTCTCGTGTCCGCCTTCGGGGCGGGGCCCGTTTCGCACCAGCCTGCTGCTCGCATTCGTTCCTGACGTGGAAACACACGCCCTCAGCAAGCAGAGCTACAACTCCGCCCTGCACCGAAGCAGTGACGGCCACGTCGATCACCTCCGCGACGTCCTGGAGGCGAAGCCGACCCGATGAGCGAGCCGACCCGTCGTCGGCCGCAGGGTCACAGCGAGAGACCAGGAAACCTCTCGCGAGCACGGACCCCACCCATGCACCATGATCGAGCACGGACCCCACCCATGCACCATGATGGGGCCATGTCGATGAGAACAACTTCGACGATGCAGACGGTGGACGCCAACGAGGCGGTGGCCTCGGTCGCCTACCGCCTCAGCGAGGTGATCGCCATCTACCCGATCACCCCAGCGTCACCGATGGGTGAGCACGCCGATGAATGGTCGGTGGCCGAACAGGTGAACCTCTGGAGATCGATACCCCAGGTCATCGAGATGCAGTCCGAAGGCGGTGCGGCAGGCGCCGTGCACGGCGCGTTGCAGGCCGGGGCGCTGACCACCACCTTCACCGCATCGCAGGGTCTGTTGTTGATGCTCCCCAACCTGTACAAGATCGCCGGAGAGCTGACCTCGTTCTGCTTGCACGTGGCGGCACGAAGCATCGCCACCCACGCGCTGTCGATCTTCGGGGACCACTCCGATGTGATGGCCGCCCGCCAGAGCGGGTTCGCCCTGCTGGCATCGGGCTCCCCCCAGGAAGCTCAGGACCTCGCCGCCATCGCTCACGCAGCGACCCTGGTCTCGCGGGTACCGTTCCTTCACTTCTTCGACGGGTTCCGCACCTCACACGAGATTCAGAAGCTGGCGGCGATCGATGACGCCACGCTGCACTCGTTGCTCGATCCCGGGGCCATCGCCGCACACAGCGATCGGGCCCTCTCCCCCGAACACCCCGTCGTGAGGGGAACGTCGCAGAACCCCGACGCCTTCTTTCAGGGTCGTGAGGCGGCCAACGCGTTCCACGATGCGTGTCCCGACGTCGTCGCCGACACGATGGCTCGTTTCGCCGAGCTGACCGGCCGCTCCTATGCGCCGTTCAACTACGTCGGCCATCCCCAAGCGGAGCGGGTCGTGGTGATGATGGGCTCGGGTGCGCAGTGTGCTCATGAGACCGTGGAGCACCTCGTGGCCGCCGGAGAAAAGGTGGGACTCGTGAAGGTGCGGCTGTACCGCCCCTTCTCGATGGAGCGCTTCACCGAGGCGCTGCCCACGTCCGTTCGCTCGATTGCGGTACTCGACCGCACCAAAGAGCCCGGCTCCACCGGTGAACCCCTTCTGTTGGATGTCATCGCGTCGCTGGTGGACGCACTAGGCGACGGCCGCATCGATGCCCTGCCCCAAATCATCGGTGGCCGCTACGGGCTCTCCTCCAAGGAGTTCACCCCGGCCATGGCCAAGTCGGTCTTCGACGAGCTCGAGGCCACGGCGCCGCGGCGCCGCTTCACGGTGGGCATCAACGATGACGTCACCCACCTGTCGCTACCGGTGGCGGAGGGATTCGACATCGAGGCGGACGATGTCACCCGAGCCGTGTTCTTTGGTCTCGGATCCGACGGCACGGTCAGCAGCAACAAGGCCGCCATTCGCATCATCGGGGCCGCCACCGAGCTTCACTGCCAGGGCCACTTCGTGTACGACTCCAAGAAGGCCGGCGCCACCACAGTGTCGCACCTGCGCTTCGGACCCCGGCCGATCCGCTCGACCTACGAGATCACACGAGCGGGGTTCGTCGGTGTGCACGAGCCGGGTTTCCTGGAACGCTTGGACGTCCTGGAGGTGGCGGACGAGGGTGCCACCGTGCTGCTCAACACCACCGTTGCGCCCGACCAGTTGTGGGACAGCCTTCCGGCGGAAGCACAGCGGGTTCTGTCCGAACGCAACTGCCGCCTGTACGCCATCGACGCCACCCGTGTCGCTGAGGCCAACGGCCTGGGTCGGCGGATCAACACGGTCATGTCGACCTGCTTCTTCGCACTGTCCGGCGTCCTTCCCCGCGACGAGGCGATCGCCGCAGTGAAGCAGTCGGTCAGCGACACCTGGGGCAAGCGGGGACCCGAGATCGAGCGTCGCAACTTCCAGGCCATCGACGCCACCCTGGCCGAACTGCACGAGGTTGCAGTCGGCAACCCCGACAGCGCCAGGCACCGCCCGCCGACGGTGCCTGCGAACGCTCCCGATTTCGTCGCCAACGTGACGCGGCTGCTGCTCGAGGGCCACGGTGACCGACTGCCCGTCAGCGCCTTCCCGCCCGACGGCACCTGGCCCACGGGCACCAGCAAGTACGAGAAGCGTGCCATCGCGATCGACATCCCGATCTGGGAACCCGACCTGTGCGTGCAGTGCAACCGCTGCTCGATGATCTGCCCGCACGCTGCGATCCGCACGAAGGTCTTCGAGCCCGACGCTGCCGCATCGGCCCCGCCGAGTTTCCGGCACGTGGCCGAAGAACATACCCAGGCGCTCGAGGGGCTCCAGTACGTGGTTCAGGTGGCGCCCGACGACTGCACGGGCTGTCGGCTCTGCGTGGAGGTGTGCCCTGCAAAGGATCGTTCGCAGCCGAAGCGCAAAGCCATCAACATGAGGCCGGCTGAGGAGCACCGCGAACGCGAGCGCGAATCGTTCGCCTTCTACCAATCGATACCGGACGTCACCCGTTCACTCATTCCGGAGCGATCGAGAACCCTCCCGCTGCTCCAGCCGCTGTTCGAATTTTCGGGGGCGTGCGCCGGTTGCGGGGAGACCCCGTACCTACGGTTGCTCACCCAGCTCTACGGGGATCGCCTGGTGATGGCGAACGCCACGGGTTGCTCCTCGATCTACGGCGGCAACCTGCCTACTACCCCGTACACGACCAATGCCGACGGACGCGGCCCCGCGTGGAACAACTCGCTGTTCGAGGACAACGCCGAGTTTGGTCTCGGCATGCGTCTCGGCGTGGACTCCCAGGAGGAGCGTGTCCGGACGTTGCTCGAGCGCCTCGCTTCGGTGTTGCCCGCCCGGCTGCTCAGCGAGCTGCGCGCGCCTTGTGACCCCGATGCCGAGTCGATCGCAGAACGCCGCCAACTGGTGGCGGAGCTGACCCGCCGGCTTATGGAGCTGCCCGAGTCGGACGTGGACACCGACGATGTGGCGGAACTGCTGCGGTTGGCCGACCACCTGGTGCCACGTTCGGTGTGGATCGTCGGCGGTGACGGATGGGCCTACGACATCGGCTTCGGTGGGCTGGATCACGTACTGGCCTCCGACCGCAAGGTGAACGTGTTGGTCCTCGACACCGAGGTGTACTCCAACACCGGCGGTCAGGCATCCAAGGCCACCCCGATGGGGGCCGTGGCCAAGTATGCGTCCGCCGGCAAGGAGACTGGGAAGAAGGACCTCGGGCTGCTGGCGATGACCTACGGCCACGTCTACGTCGCAAGCGTCGCCATTCAGGCCCGCAACAACCAGACGGTCAAGGCATTGCTGGAGGCCGAAGCGCATCCCGGGCCGTCCCTGATCATCGCCCACAGCCCGTGCATCGCTCACGGATACGACCTGGCGCACTCACCCACCCAGCAGCGCCGCGCAATCGACAGCGGCGCCTGGCCGCTGTACCGGTTCGATCCCCGCCGGATCGCGGAGGGCGAGCCTCCGCTGAAGATCGACGCCGACCCGCTGTCGATACCCATGGACACCTACATGCGCGAAGAGGCCCGGTTCCGCATGGTAGAGCTGCGCGACCCGGAGCGCTTCAAACAGCTCGTGAACGCAGCGGAGGCGGGAGCTGCTGAGCGACACGCCCTGTATCAGCAGCTCGCTCAAATCAGGTTCCCGGTAACGGAGGGCCCAGCACAGGAGGACACCGATGGTTGATCTGGGTTGTGACTGGCTTGGGCTGCGGCTGGCCAACCCGTTCGTGGTCGGTGCATCGCCGCTGTGCGACTCGGCGGACGACGCTGTCGCCCTGGTCGACGTGGGCGCAAGCGCGGTGGTGGTGCACTCGCTGTTCGAGGAGCAGCTGATCGCCGATCAGGTTTCTGCCAACCGGTACCTCGACTCCATGATCGACACCAACGCAGAAGCCCCGTCGTTTCTCCCCGAGACCGATGTCTTCTCCGGCAGCGCCAACCCCATGCTGCGCCACGTCCGGCGCCTGACCGAGGTACTCGACGTACCGGTGGTGGCCTCCCTCAACGGCGTCACCCCCGGAGGCTGGACCGGTTACGCCCGGGAACTCGCCGGTGCAGGGGCCGCTGCCATCGAGTTGAACCTGTACGACGTGGCCACCGACCTCGACGAGACCGGTGAGGACATTGAGGAGCGCCAACTGAGCGTCGTCGCCGATGTGGTCGGCGTGGTGGACGTACCGGTTTCGGTGAAGCTGTCACCGTTCTACGCGTCGGTGCCCAACTTCGTCACCCGCCTGGAAGCCGTCGGGGCTGCTGGCGTGGTGTTGTTCAACCGGTTCTACCAACCGGACCTCGACCTGGAGACACTCGACATCGCGCGGCACCTGGTGCTGTCCACCCCGGCCGAGCTCCCGATGCGACTACATGCCATGGCAATCCTGCACGGCCGAACCCAGCTGTCGCTCGCCGTCAGCGGTGGGGTCCACAGCGGAACGGATGCGGCGAAGGCGATCCTCTCGGGGGCGGACGCCGTCCAGCTCGTGTCGGTGCTGCTCAAAGGCGGCCCATCAGCGCTCGCGCGCATCGTCGACGAACTCGCGGGCTGGATGGATGCCCAGGGCTACCGCAACCTCGACGAGGCGAAGGGCGCGACGGCGATGGGCAACGTCGCCAATCCACACGAACTCCAACGGCTCAACTACGCCCAGCTGCTGCACAGCTGGTCGCTCTGACCCGGCCGCGCTCGGAGAAGAGCCCGGCGCTCAGGGAAGGACTGGCTTGAGCGTCAGGAGGGTGCCGTTGTGGTGCTTCGCTACCGCTTCCACGCTCTCGCGCTCACCGTGGGCGAGCACCGCCACGAGCACCTCTCCGGGTGCGAGCGGTGTCTCCCTGATGTCGCCATGGGCGGTGAACGCGTCGTCGACCGACGCGATGCCGAGAAACCCACCGAGCATCGCTCCGCCAACCCCGGTTGCCGGAGCGACGGCGAACATTCCCCCGATTCCCAGCGGGGCAAGTCCCGGTATGACCAAGGCTGTCAACGCCAGGCCTGCGAGCGCTCCCAGGGACGCGCCCTTCGCCAGGCGTTTGCCGAGGACAGCCTCCTCGTCACGTTCGAAGACGACCTGATCGGTGCCATCCACCGCAACGCCCAAGTGGTCGCTTCCCAAACCCAGGTCCTGCAGTTCAGCCACAGCGGCTGCGGCCTGGTCCCGATCCGGGAACACCGCGACGACGTGCTCGTGCTCGTATTTCTCGCACGCCACGGCGGGGGTCTTGGCCCGAGCTTGAAGCTCGTCGACGACCGACTGCAGTTCCGGAGTGACCGGTGCGCCGTCCTCGACGAGGAGCGTTCCAATCGGCTGTCCACCGGAGGATGCGATGGCAAAGACCGTGCCTTGGTGGTCGGTATCGGCGCCCCGGTCGCAGCGGTACGCCCCCGGTACCGCAACCTCGGCCGGATCGAACTGCTCGCCTGAACCCTGCGCCAACAGGTGCCCCCCGTCAACGGTCAGTTCCTCGGAAAAGCCGGTTGCTCCCAGCCACCGTTGCACCTGGCTCGCCTCGTCGTCCTTCATGGAACCTCCAAGCTCACGCGGAAATGGACCGCTTCTGTTCGCACCCGACCGTCCGACCATACCCGAGGCGCTGCCGGGGCGGGTCGGGTTCCAGAACGTGGTCGCCGGCGATGTAGATGAAGCTCCCTGGCGCACAAGTCAGCAGGTTGTCGGTGCGGTCGAGCGAAACGATCTATAACATCGGACGGGATGTTTCGAGGGCGGGTCTCGTGCACAGAGCCTCGGCCGCCTTGCCACCTCCTTGAGCGCTGGGCCCGAGGCCCGGAATGGAGATCATCCTGATGTCGACATTCCCCACCGGACCAACGGGGCGGATCCCATCAGATGTGCGCGTCGACATCTGATGAGCCACAACACGATCCCGCCTTCCTCCCGACCCGACCGGGTACCCAACCTCGTCGACTACGACGCCGAGCACTCCGCGTTCCGGTGGATCGACGCTGAGGCCCGCCTCGAAGGTCTCCCGGGAGGCGGCCTGAACATCGCCCACGAGGCGGTCGACCGCCACGCTGCGGGCCTCCTGGCCGACCGGGTGGCGTTGCGCTTCATCCATCGCGACGACACGGTGACCGACCTCACCTACGCCGAACTTGCCAAAGCCACCAGCCGGTTCGCAGAGGTGCTCGCCATGCTCGGCGTAGGCCGCGGCGAACGGGTCGTCACCCTCGCCGGCCGGGTTCCCGAGCTCTACACCGCTGCGCTCGGCACCCTCAAGGCAGGGGCGGTCTTCTGCCCCCTGTTCTCTGCCTTCGGGCCCGAGCCCATCCACCAGCGCCTCGCGAAGGGCAACGTCGCCGTGCTGGTGACCACCGCCTCGCTGTACCGCCGCAAGGTCGCAGCTCTGCGAGAACGGCTGCCCGAATTGCGCCACGTGCTGCTGATCGACGGCGGCGGCGATCCGGACGCCGGGGTGCACAGCCTCGCCGAGCTGATGGCCCAAATGCCCGGCGAAGCACCCCCGGCCGACACCAGCGCCGAGGATCCGGCCCTGCTGCACTTCACCTCTGGATCCACCGGTCGGCCCAAGGGAGCGCTGCACGTGCATCGCGCCGTCGTCGCCCACCACGCCACCGGTGGCTACGCGCTCGATCTGCACCCGGACGACATCTTCTGGTGCACCGCCGACCCCGGGTGGGTCACCGGTACCTCCTACGGAATCATCGCCCCGCTGACCCATGGGGTGACGGTCATCGTCGATGAGGCCGATTTCAATGCCCGTCGCTGGTACCGCATCCTCGACGAGCAACGGGTGACCGTCTGGTACACCGCACCCACGGCCATCCGCATGCTCATGCGCGCCGGCAACGACCTGCCGGCCGAGGCGGACCTGCTCTTCCTCTATCCTAACCAGCTGTCGTACACGGACGCCGAAGCCGGCGCGCTGCGTGCCTGGGTCGAAGCGGGAGGCACGCTCTGGATCACGGCGGGCGCGGCGTCCAGAGACGAATTCAACAGTTTCAACCGTCCCCTCGACGAACTCAGCTCCCTGTTGCCGGCTCATCGGGAAGCTGCCGCGACGCTCGAATCGTTTCAGTATTCGGGGCGCCTGCTGGACCGCCTGACCGCGAAAGACACCGTAGCGTGGGGCGGTGAATTGCTGGAGGTGCTGTCGGTCAAAGAGTCGCTTACGCCGCGAGACAACAGCGAAGTACTGGCCCGTTTCAGCGACGGCGCGCCGGCCGTGGTGCGTGGGCGCGCCGGCAGCGGCCAGGTGATCCAGGCCGGTTTCCTGCCGGCATTGTGTTACATCAAAGCGGCGCTCAGCGCTCGCCGTGCCGCCGAAAAGGGCCAGGCCGACACGGCCGCCGCCGCGCAGGCCCGTCCGCCCGAGGACGGCCAGCCCGAAGCCACCGCGGCGTCGCTGGCGGTTTCCGCGGCGCCCGGCACTGTCGCGGCCGCATCCGCCGTTGAGCGGGAACTGCTTGAGCGCTCGTACAACCCGTGGGACTTTCCCGCGGCCGTGCGCGAGCTGCTCCTGACGCCCGTCCGGGAGGCCGATGTCCGCCCGCCGCTCACGTGCGACACGCCGCTGGTCGATGCCGTCGGGTTGCCGTGCGAACACGGTCTTCTCGTCGTGCTGGCGAACCACACACTGCATCCACTCGAACACCTGACCCTGGAATTCCGGACGGACCAGACCGTCGCATACGTGGAATCCGTTCGCCATGGCCGGCTCCCGTTTGACTCTCCCCGGCCCGGCACGATTCGCTGGGTGATGCCTCTCGAAGCCAGCGACTACGTCAAAGTGAAGACCGGGTAAGCCGCGCTGAAACCGGCTGCGCTGAGGGTATGTCGCCGTTCTTCTCCGGGGGGGCAATTCTCGTGGCGGATCTCGTTCGAAAGAAGATTGCCGGGCGCCGGCCCGGCATGCTGGTTTCTTGCAGTGCAGGCGTCTCGCCTGCATTTTTGTCTTCTGGTGGACAGGGTGGACAGGGTGGACAGGGTGGACGGCGCTGCCCGCGCGACGTTGTTGTCGCCAACGCCGCGGATGTTTCCTGTGTCGCCGAGAGCGTCTGCATTTCCTGACCGACACCGCAGATGTCGAATGTGAGCCGCCAGGAGGTTAGCCCGGAGATCAACGCCGCGCCCAGCTCCAGTCCCGCAGGGACAAAAGCAAACGGGATGAACGCCGCGTACGAATTGAGTCCCGTCAGGGTTGAAAGCAAACGGGATGAACGCCGCGTACGAATTGAGTCCCGTCAGGGACGAAAGAGTCCCGGGTTTTAACCCGGGGTTCACGCAATCCCAACGGAGCCAAGTCCCGCAGGGACGGCAGATAATAGCCCACCACTTCAGTGGTGGGAACCCCGTATCCCTCAAACCACGAGTCCCGTAGGGACGGCAGGGCCACGCGGGTACGCGTGGCCGGGGGTGGATTTCAACCCCGCAATTCTATCCGGTTCGACCGGGGACACGTAGTCGCGCCAGGACGGCATGCTTCTTCCCGAAAACGCTGGCGAGGTCTCTGTCTCCCACGAGCGCGCCTCAGCGGCAACGCCGCCGGGCGAATCGGAGCCCCGGTTCTGTTGCTTCCGGGGGGCGGGCACGGTATCCTCCTGTCCACCGCGCAGGCGGCAGACGGGCCGGTTGATTGGAACTTATGGCATGTGAGGAATGAACGAATGCGCAAGGTGTTGACGATAGCCTTCGTGGGCATGTGCCTGGGCAGCGTGGCCCTGGCGGGCGATTCGCCCCAGTTTCGCGGGCCCAACCGTGATGGGCGTTTCGACGAGGAGGGGCTGCTGGAGACCTGGCCCGAAAGCGGCCCGCCGCTCCTGTGGGTGGCGAAGGGGCTCGGCAAGGGCTATTCTTCCCCGTCCGTGGCGGGCGGAACGATCTATGTGCCCGGCATGAGCGACGAGACCACCGCCGCCATCTTTATCCTCTCCACCGGAGGCGCCATCGAGCGCACGATTCCGGTGGGCGCCGAGACGGAAGACAAGCAGGCGCCGGGTCCCCGCTCAACGCCCACTATCGAAGGCGACAGTCTCTATATGATCTCCGGACTGGGCGAGGTGTACTGTCTCGACATCCCCTCCGGCACGAAGCGCTGGAGCGTGAATATTCTGGAGCGGTTCGGCGGTCCCAACATCATGTACACGCTCGCGGAATCCCTGCTGGTGGATGGCGAGCGCGTCATCTGTACCCCGGGCGGACCGGATGCCGGTCTGGCTGCGCTCAATAAGCAGACCGGCGAAACCCTCTGGACCACCAAAGGGTTCAGCGATCCCGCCTCCTACTGCTCGCCCATCATCTACACGCACAACGCGCGGCGGCTGCTCTTGACGGAAACGGCCAATTTCCTCGTTGGCGTCGATGCGGACAGCGGACAATTCCTCTGGCAAGTCGAACACCCCACCCGCGATGGCATCCACGCGGTGACTCCGCT
>ERZ1026792.1552-NODE-1552-length-14067-cov-7.768006_pt1 | contig 14067 bp, 13 predicted proteins | sample MGYA00520884_ERZ1026792 | MGnify/ENA primary metagenome ERZ1026792 (study PRJEB33270, sample SAMEA104284473) | anaerobic digester metagenome | biome: Anaerobic digester microbiome; feature: mesophilic sludge digester; material: Anaerobic digester biomass... | reverse complement strand
TCGTCGTACCAAGTTCAGATTCTTCACAAGGTATCTTGAGTATATTTCTTATAAAGCCTGCCTGAATGGGATTGTACTCAATGCCATAGGGATCAAAGCCCATCTGTTTTGCTTCATGAAGAAAGTAACCCGCACCTGCCCCAAGTTCGAGGACTGCTCCGTGATTAATGTAAGATTTTATTATCCGCAAATGATGTCGGGCGAATAATCGCTTTGAATACCTTGCAGAGATGTGAGCGACAGCAGATATATGCGCATTATCTTTCCTATATAAATTAACAATTTCGTTGAAGGAAGGTCTCGGTGATATATATATGAGGCCGCACTGAGGACATTTTAAGCCTTTAAATCCGTTTTCTTCAATGACGACCCTAGTACTCTGAACATTGCAAAAGATACACCCGATATGTCCCATACATTTACTATCCTTCTCTGCGCCATATCTTCCGTCATAGTGTAAAATCAAGGGTGGATCATAAATTATTCTTTTTTATCATTCTAAGATTTTATCAATATAGTGCTTCACTGACATACGGGCCTTTGCATACGCGTGCACCGCTTCTCGTATCGATGGCTCCCGTCGCACAGCCATTATGAACTCGTTTACCCTATGATGAAGATTGCTCTCCCTGTGGATATCAATACGCAGCCACATGGGTATCCGCTGATCAGTCGGCAACCTCGGATCATCATAACCTATGATTACCGGAAGCCCAGCGTAAAGATACTCGCCGATTTTGATCGGTGTTGCCTGCAGCATGGATTTCACCTCTAGGCTAAAGACCCCTATTCCAATGTGCATCTTGGTCATTACCTCTCTTTTGGCCTGTCCCCATAAGTAGCCGTGCATGATGATGCTCGCTTGCAAGGAATTTCTTTCAATGAGGTTCTTGATATTGACACCGTACTCTCCAATAACATGCAAACGGCAGTTCTCCAACAACCAGGAATTACCGATGATGACCTTTTGAATAAATACGTCTAATCCCTGCCATGGTTGGTTCGTGCTCCCAAGAAATACTAGATTGGTCTTCTCGCCCTCCTTTTCTGGGGGTATCCTGATATATTCCTCGTCAACAACGAAATTTGGGTTGAATACTAAAGATGCCTGAGGACACATCTTCTTGTAATGATCGAGGAGCTCATAAGTAACGGCGTGTATTCTTGATGCGCTCTTGCAGGCAAGAAAAAAAGAAATTGAATTGATCCAGGCGCGCAGTCGCTGCCCTTGGATTAAAAATTCCTCCTTCTCCTTCGTATTAATCTCCAATTGGATCTTCACATGCATAATCCAGCACAAAAAGAACAGAAAAAGGAAGTAGTAGGCATTCCGGACGAAGACAACATCATATTTTTTTTTCATTAAGGTATACGCGACATCAAAGGAAAGCCTGATTATTTGAATTAGCAGTGGCAGCTTCTTTTCGGAAATGATAAAACTTTTCACAGTTAAATCGCATCCTGCTCTCCTGAAGCCTTGCTCAATTTTTTCCGCCTTGGAAGCTATGCCTAGACCTTCCCTCACAATATAGATGAAAAGAACTTTCTTCATATTCAAAAATCGATAAAATATGCTTTTCCTAATGAAATGATAAGGGACATTGCCCGTGGCCCGCAAAGAAAAATGCTTTCCAGAGCCAATACTCCTTTGCACTGGGAATGAGATGGCGTATAGACAACAGGCGCTTAATGCTCAGAAGGCTCGGATGCCAATTTTGAGATAAGGCTAAAAATAAAGAGTCCTGAATTTGCAGTCATATCCCCACTAGTTAATGAAAATAAGAAACTTAAGAAAAAAAAGTAAACATAGCGATTAGATAAATCGAACATCCACTTTCCTGGCCTTAACGCAATTAAGAAAAGAACAAAACCAATCAGACCGAGCTCGGCAAGAATTTCGACGGGCACATTATGTGGATATACTGCTACTACTTTTTGGGGGGTAATATACTTTCTTTCAATGCCTGCTACCGTTCCATACTTTCCTAATCCGCGGCCCAGCATAGGGGCAAAGGAAAATTCCTCAAGAGCAGTCATCACGCCTTGTAATCTTCCCGACTCAAGAAGCATGCTCTTTTGTGTACCCCTATGAAAATAGCGGTCAAGCGCCTCCTGGTATTGGACAAAGACTATAATTGTTATGGGTATTATTGCACAGATCAGTACAGTACCTACGATCAAGGTCTTTCCCGATTTAAACCAACGATACATCCCCCAAAGAGACGCAATCAGAAAGAGCGATATAAGTGGCCCTCTTGACCCAGTAAGAAGAATACCAGGGATGAAGAGCAATAAGCCTGCATAGGAACTCCATTTAGGGCTATTCTGGAGAAGAAGAAAACAGAGAGATCCTGTTGCAAAGCTTCTTGCAAGCCAGATCGGGTTCGTCTTTTCTATCGTCACCCTTTCGACTGGATTAGTCCATAAGTTATATACCTCTACGCTTGGGTTAACCAGAGAGTAGCCATAAAGCAATAGTGCATACAGAATTGTCAAAGGAAAGAATTGTTTATTGAATCTAACAGGATCGTTGATGTAGGCGACGCACAAGAATAGTAAGGTCAGGAACTGTGCTATGACCATAAGAGCAAGTTTTTTCAATGCATAAGGGGCTGTGAAATCACATCGAGCAATCATATAGAGTATGAATGGCATCCATGCAAGACCAAGCTTGCATACTTGCTTAGTAATTATTGCTTTGCATTTTGATGTCGCAAAGATAGCTAAGCATACTATTAACATCAAGCCTTCGACGACGAAGGTCCTTGTCCCCACTGGGACACCCAACAAATCAAACACAGGGGATAACGGTCCTGAAAAGTTGAGATAGTGTACCGAAAGGAGGAATATGAAGAATATGTATATGAAAGCTATCATAGTGCATACGCTACCTTGGTTCGGGTCTGATACAATCAGATCTGTTAATACCGAATAGGGGAACTTGTGGCCCAAGGTCCTGAGGATGTAGCTGAATAGACCGCAATGAATCTGCTCGTCTTAATGAAAGAAATACTTTACTTAATTCGCTCTCGATATCTTATACCGTAGATGTTCAATCCGATGAGTGCATACTAGTGTTCTGTTCCTAAATAGCTTTACTGCCAAGGGTATCTGTGCTCGCAGGCTGTTGAAAAACTCACAACGGGGTTCATTTTACACTGCTCTTTGACACCGGGTTGTGGTCAATATCGTGCATTCCCAAACCCCCATGAGGCTTGCGATGCGCGGAATGGAAGACAAACGAGACGTCCTGTTCATTTACGTGTCACCCGAGGATTTCGTTCCTGCGGATCATCCGCGTCGGCCGATTCGGACGATGGTGGATCAGGTCCTCGAGAGCCATACCATAAGCCAGTTCGACCAAGACTCCCAGCCCCGCATGCCTCTCGTACTGGCGGGGCAGAACAACCTCGTCGACAAGCTCATGTTCCACGCCTTGCGGCCGATCGCTTTGCGCATCATCGGACGAAGCCACCTCGAGAACCTCAAGCTCAAGGACATGAGAGCCTATCTGAATCATCACCTGCAGATCGCGGGAGTGAAGGAGCGGCTCTTTGCCGAGGAGGCGACCCTGGCGATTCACCAGGGATCGGGAGGCCTCCTGCGCCGCGCCAACCTCCTGGCCAAGGGCGTCCTCACCGCCGCGGGCCGCGAAAAATGCCAGAACGTCTCGGCCGAGCACGTCCGCGTCGCCGCCACCGAGATTATGTAAACAATGGCCTCGGGCCCAACAACGGCTCCATTGCGCCGATCACCAACTGCTCTCATTACGGCGATCAGGCATGGGCCTTCAGAGCAGGGAGCCGGAACACCGTGAAAGGCTCAGATCATTCTGGAAGGAGTCAAATCAGCGTGAGAATCGGAGAGCAGAATAATGAGAGACGTTACAGCTGTTTAATATAGGCTCGCGTTCGTTTGCGAATCGAATTCGCAACTTTGAACAGTGGGTTTTGATAAAATGATTTACCATAGGACGGATAATCCCAGTATGATTTCCTGGGGAGATTCATGATTTCCTCGAATTCTTCATCTGTAAGATTCAACTTCTTAAGCACATAATCCCTATCCTGTTTCTGTAGCTCAACTGGGTATGGCTCATGTTTCAATTCCTCTAAGGCTTCTTCTCGTGTTATCTCGCCCGAGCAAATAAGGCTAGAGCAATGTGATCTTCTCTTATCATAGCCAAATTTTCTGGGAAGTATATAGCCCTGATAAAACCTTGTGTAAATGGACTCGTAGTGTTTGCCGCCGTAATCCTGCCAGCACATTTTTTCCTGCAAGAGGCGCTTGGCGTCTCGCTTTACATAGTCAACATAGTCGAGAATGTCTACCCAATGCTGCGTTGCTCGGTACCATAACTGGCTAATCAAGCCGGTATGGGGATACGTTTTTATCTCTACCGTACCAAATCGATTATGGATACTCTTGATGTACTTCCAGTCTCCGTGTCCCTGAGACCATGCACGCGGTATATGTGTTTCTGTCCGTAAATTACAGCCCGACAGAATATATTGAATCTTCCGCTCACGCGCGATCTGCCTCATAAGCGATACGATCGCATGATCGCTGGGAATATCGGAGTCGGGGGTCGACGCCTTCAAAAAAGCGAGTTGTAGATCTTTAAACTCATCCCATTCAACAACATGCATATAAAGCTCAATGTTAAGGCGTTTCAACAATTGTTCGATATTCTTGACTGCAAGTTCAGAATTCCAGCCATTATCTAGGTGCACGGCAAAGGGGCGCAAGCCTGATTCTTTCACGATGTATGCGACATAACTGCTATCCACACCGCCGCTCACACCGATAACACAGTCATATTCGTTATTCTTTCCCGCTATCTTAATATTCTCGACGATTTCGGCCAGCTTTCTTTTCCCGGACTCGCCCCCAAAATGATGTTCCATCATTAGTGCGTCATATGTGTGACAATGATTGCAGACTCCGTGACTATCAAAAGCGATATCTGGGTCAGTTGTATCCATTACGCAACGGCGGCATATTTGATAATCATTATTACTCATGTTTGATTTCCTATATAAGAATCGGTTCCTCGCTATTCTGCGTTGGCAAGTTCTTGAAGCCGGACGGTGTTGGTGATAGCGCGTCGTTTCATGTGATATGAAACTCAGGACTTCGGGAGACAATTTTAGTATGCTTAGTCATTCTGTTCTCCGGGGGTCATGCTATGACGCAAGCGCAGAGGGATATCACTAGGAAGCTTCGAGTTCTTTCTTACGCCCAACAGATCGGAAATGTTTCAAAAGCCTGCAGGTACTTCGGTGTCGGCCGGCAGAGCTTTTATGAATGGAAGAAGGCCTATGCGGATTAGGAAGAGGCGGGGCTAATCAACAGCAAGTCCTGCCCAAGGTATCCCGCTTTACGAACGCCTTCTGCAATAGAATGAAAAGTTGTTCCTCGTTGTCTCAAGTGGGTAAGCTGAAGTTCAGTTTCCCGCTGATGAGATAGATCATCGTGATGAAGTACTCAACGGTACGATAACCCCAAGCTTTGGCTTTGACAGCTTCGATCATGCTGTTGATGCCTTCGCGGATGCCGTTGTTGACGAGAGACTGGAACCAGTTGAGGATCCCTTGCCAGTGTTTTTTGATGGTCTTCGCGCATTGCTTGATGGGTTTCACGCGGCTGTGGGGCGCCCAGAAGTACCATTTCTTCAGGAAGGGTTCGGCCAGCGCAGGCGGTTGCTCCCAAAGTTCCTGAAAGGCCAGACGAATCCGGTAGGCTTTGACGGTTTTGAGGTTTAACGACCTGGGGCAAAGGGTCTCCAGGGACGAACGCTGGTGGGCCGACAGACGCTCTGGGTTTTTGAGACAAAGATACCGGGTGTGCTTGAGTTTGGGCCGCTCGTGCTGTTCCTGGCGCCGGACGCTGCCGACAGCCGTGTTGAGGAGCTCCAGGACATGGAACTTGTCGAAGGTCAGCCGGGCCACACCGACGTAATACTTCAGCACGCGCCACAGCCCGGTGTCATGCTCCCCGATCAGCTCGGCGATCCTCTTGACCGGCATCGCCTGAGCCGGGATCACGATGTAGGCCTCAAACAAAAGCGTAAAGCCGCTGCCGGGACGCGTCCACGGCACGGTTACCTGAAGGACCACGCACCGGCTACACCGGATCCGCGGCACCCGGGCAACCAGATGGGCTTCGTGCTGAAAGAAGTTCAGATGCCGCTAGCTCTTCGGCTCCGTGTCGTGCAGCGAGCAGTCTGCCTGTCCACAGCAGGGACAGGGAAATCGGCTCCCCCGGGGGAAGTCCAGACCGATGTCCAGACGTCATTTCTCGGCATCGAACTGACAACTCATCACCTTCCACGGTGGGGCCAACCCTAACGCTAATTGAAGAAGGTCCGTGTCTCTCATGAAACAACGCTCTATCACTGACACGGACCGGCTTCAAAAACTTACCCACTTGAAACAGCGAGGAACCGGTTTGCATGAACTCCATGATTTTTTCCCTGGGGATATTGGGGTTGAAGGCCCAGTCAAAATCATGCAGCAGCTTGACCCGCCTGATCCCGGACATGCGCAGCAGCGTGGCGATCCTCTTTTGCTCCCGCCTGGCGTACTCGGCCCGGAGAAACTCCTCCAGGAAAGCCGCCTTGTCCGGCGGCAGCCCCTCGGGCTCGCTCAGCAGCCGGAAGTGCCGCCAGAGCTCAGAGAAGCTCATCATAGTTTTCCAGCTTCCTCCCCTCGTAGGTAATGCCCAGGAGTTTCGCGTCTTGCGGGTAAACCGGGTTGGGCTGCCGCGCCGAGGGCTCCAGCAGATTGGCGATATAGACGCTCTTGTAGATGCCCAGCGCGGAGGCCTCCCGGACGGCCGACACGAGGCTCTCGAGGGCCCGTCCCTTGAGGAGCCGGAACAGCTCGCAGGCGACCTCGGCAGGGTCTTCCCCCTCGGCCCCGGCTTTTTGGATGAACGCCTCGATCGCCTTGTCCATCCGGCTCATGAGCTGAAGGACGCGTTCGCGCTTGAAGGCGAGCGTGCACCGCAGGAGCGTTTCCCAATGCGAGGGATGCTCGATTGTCTGGTGTCTCAGCAGCGAACGCCGGTGCGCGACGCACTTCTTGCCGTCTACGACGATCTCGATCTGATCGGGATAGATCAGGAGGCTGCACAGACGATTGGCGTAAGACGAGGGGACGGAGTAGCGGTTGGTTTGCAGCTGCACAAAGCCCGTCGATCCGATGGCGGCCGTCTGGAGCCGGTAGGGCCGGTAGGGCAGTGTCGGAAGCGGCTTGAGCTTTTCCTCGGCAAGAAGCACGGCCGGCGCCTTTCCCGTTGAGCGGCGCAGCCGTCCGTTTCGTTCGGCGCGCCAGCGGGCAAACTGCCGGTTCAAATCCTCCAGATCCGAGAAGGCGTGGGTCATGAGAAACCCTTCCATGTACCGGATTACCCGCTCGACCCGCCCCTTCTCGTTGGCTCGGCCGGGCGTGCAAAGGTAGACAGAGAAGCCAAAATGCCTTGCAAAATCCATAAACTGGCTGTTGAAGACCGTCTGGGGCTGTCGTCGGATCACGACACTTTTGAGATTGTCATAGCGACCCCGGTGGGCCACGCCCCCGACCTCTCGAAACGCCTCCAGGTGCCCCGCCAGAAAAAACTCCATGGACTGACCCGGATAAAAGCGCGCGTACAGGTAACGGCTGTAGGAGAGAATCCACACAAAGCCATAAACCGTCCCGAACGGAAACCGGCACTGCATCCAGTCGACCTGGGCCTCCTCGCCGGGCAGAAACACCAGTTCATGGTAGGTCTGCTTCGGCTTTTGCCGAAACGGGCGGGTGAAGAGCTTGACGCTCGTATAGCCGCCCGTAAACCCATGGGAACGCAGCCGCTCCAGGATCTGGATGGCCTTCAGGGACGGGTACTGTCGATACCATTCCGCGATCAGGCGCCCGTAAGGCGTCACGATGCTGCCCGAGGCGCGCTTTTGCACCCCTTGCCCCCGAAGCAGTCGCGCGACCTTCTTTCGCGAAAGACCCAGTTGATGGGCGATCTGGCGATGGCTCAACCCCTCCACTTCATACAGATGCCGGACGTGGCTCTCCAGCGACTCGCGCATGACGACCTCCTTTTGCGGTTCTCGGGCATGCTTAGCAGGGTCCGCCGTCTTGATCCATCTTGTCTTGTATCAGGGGCCGCGAGCCGCAAAGGTCCTGCTGTCAAGCCTTTGCAGCCGGATCTCGTCTTGTATCCCGCCCGCAATCGATGCCGGGAGCCTCAGAACGTACTCCACGTCCGGCCTGCGGCAGGGGATCTCGTCTTGTATCATTCGCTGCCGCCGCCACTCCTTCACGTACCCGTAGCGGCCCCGGAAGTAGCCGGGGTTCTTCTCGCTCCAGCCCCGCTGCGCCTGCTGCTTGCGCTTCCTGCGGCAGAGCGCTTCCCTGCAGGCCTTCTGTCTGTTGCCCACGCGCGGGTCGGGCACAAAATATCGACCGCAATACGCGCACCGCTTCGTCAAGGGCGACCTCCCTCCTGGTCTTTGTCAGGTCGTCCATTCTAACGGTGTTCCATCTCTTCAGGAAAGGAAAGCAGATTGACTCAATGCAGAAAGGAAATCGGGGAAGGAACCAACAACGCCGTTTCTGGTATCTTTTTACCCGCCGCTAACAGGGGATGAGCACCGGGCCTCGAACACCCGAAGGCAAGGCACGATCATCACAGAACTGGAAGAGGCGCAGGAACCTATGCACCAACAAGCTGCACATGGACTTCGATAATCATTGAGCCCGCTCAAACTGCCTGATGATCATTCGATCGCCGTCTCCTTTTGTTAACCTCTTTCTGGTGCACAAGGGCTTCGCCCTGACGATAAGCATGATAACTCTTTGAAAACTGAATACCCGAAAGGGAGCCGAGGATAATCCCCTGGCTGAGTACGATAATCCCTACCTGGGGATCAGATGCGTCCGGAAAAAGCAGAGATGAAAGGGGTGGTGGATAGAGATGAAAAGATCAAAGCCCGATGATGTCAAGGCAACTTCTGTCACGGGACCGCGTTTGTTGAGTCTTTAGGATGCAGCTGCCTATTGCGTATTCCGACGCAATCCGCCACCTGATTCCGATTGATTCCGCCACCCGATTCCGACGGAAGCCGCCACCCGATTCCGATCGATTCCGCCACCCTCCGACTGGAGCTTGGTGACGCTGGATAAATCTCCGGAAAGCCGGTACATCCTCCCGAAAAACCCCCGAGGAGGAATCGATGCCGGCAGAGAGGTTGTCCATGCGAACCATTCGAGAAGTCCTGAGACTCAAATGGCAGGAGAAGCTGTCCCATCAGCAGATCGCCGCGAGCTGCCGAATCGCCCGGAGCACCGTCCGGGAGTATCTGGAGCGCGCCGCTTCGGCGGGCCTCGCCTGGCCGCTTTCCCCCGATCTCGACGACGCGGCGCTTGATCGGCTGCTGTTCCCGCCGCAACCGCCGATCGCTTCGGAGACACGCCCCCTTCCCGACATGGCACAGATCCACCGGGAGCTGAGCCGCAAGGGCGTGACCCTGAGGCTTCTGTGGCTGGAGTACAAGGCGTCCTATCCCGAGGGCTACCAGTACAGCCAGTTCTGTTTGCTGTACCATCAGTGGGCGGGCCATCTGGATGTCTGCCTTCGCCAGAGCTACCGGGCCGGGGAGAAGCTCCTGGTGGACTACGCGGGCCTGACGATGACGATTATCGACCCGCAAACGGGGCAGGAAAGCCCGGCCGAGCTCTTCGTGGCCGTCCTGGGGGCCAGCAACTACACCTTCTGCCGGGCCTCGGCAAGCCAGAGCCTGCCGGATTGGATCGATGCGCACAGGCATGCCTTCGCCTTCTTCGGCGGGGTTGCCGAGCTCACCGTTCCCGACAATCTCAAGTCGGCCGTCACGAAGGCTTGCCGCTACGAACCCGAGCTCAATCCCACCTACCGCGACATGGCGAGACACTACGGCACGGTCATCATCCCCGCCCGGAGCGGCAACCCCCGGGACAAGGCCAAGGTGGAAGAAGCCGTCCAGATGGTGGAGCGCTGGATCGTGGCCCCGCTTCGCCATAGCCGCTTCTTCAGCCTCCACGAGCTCAATGCCGCCATCGCCGAAAAACTCGCCGAGCTCAACGAGAAGCCCTTCCAGAAGCTCGAAGGCACACGCAGAGGCCTCTTCGAGGACCTTGACCGCCCCGCCCTCAGGCCCCTGCCGCAGAGGCCCTACGAGTACGCCGAATGGAAGAAGGCCCGGGTCAACATCGACTACCACGTCGAACTGGCGGGCCATTACTACAGTGTTCCCTACCAACTGATCAAGCAGCCGGTGGAGCTCCGGATCACGATGAACACGGTGGAGATCCTCTTCAAGGGCCGCCGCGTGGCCTCGCACCCGCGAAACGCCAAGCGGGGCGCCCACACCACCGAGCCGTCCCACATGCCCGAGGCCCATCGGCGATATCTCGAGTGGACGCCTTCGCGGATCATGACCTGGGCCGCGAAAACGGGGCCGATGACCGAGGCGCTCGTCACGGCCATCCTGGAGTCCCGCCGGCACCCCGAGCAGGGCTTCCGCAGCTGCCTGGGCATCCTGCGGTTGGGGAAACGATACTCGCCCGAGCGGCTCGAGGCGGCCTGCGCCCGGGCCCTTTGCTGCCGCGCCCTGAGTTATCGCAGTGTCGAGAGCATCCTGAAGACCGGGCTGGACCGCCAGGCGATCCCCGAAACGCCGCCGTCGCCGCCGGCCGTCATCCATCCCAACATCCGCGGAAAGCAATACTACAACTGAAAGGACCGCGCATGCTCCACAACCAGACCCTCGAAAAACTCCACGCCCTGAAGCTCCACGGCATGGCCGACGCCTTCCGGGAGCAGCTCCAGAGCCCCGCCTGCGATCCCCTGAGCTTCGCCGAGCGCTTCGGCCTGCTCGTCGATCGCCAGTGGGACTGGAAGGAGAACGCCCGGATGCAGCGATACCTCCGGGCCGCCCGGCTCAAGCTGCCGGCCTGCATCGAGGACATCGACTTCCGGACACCGCGCGGCATCGACCGCGACATGCTCGCGGGGCTTGCCTCCTGCGACTGGGTCCGTCATCACCGAAACGTCCTGGTCACCGGCCCCACGGGCGTGGGCAAGACCTTCATCGCCTGCGCCCTGGCCCACAAGGCCTGCCGCGAAGGCTACCGCGCCCTCTATCTCCGCTGCCCCCGGCTCTTCCAGCAGCTCGCCCTGGCTCGCGCCGACGGCAGCTACGGCCAGCTCCTTGCCCGGATCGCCAAGGTCCATGTCCTGCTCATCGATGACCTGGGGCTTGCCCCCATGAGCGACAGCGATCGTCGGGAACTCCTGGAGATCATCGAGGACCGCCACGGCGGCGCCTCCACCATCGTCACCAGCCAGCTCCCCCTCGATCTCTGGCACGACAACGTGGGCGACCCCACGCTGGCCGACGCCATCCTCGACCGGCTCGTACACAATGCACACCGAATCGAACTGAAAGGAGCCTCCATGAGAAAACAGAAGCAGGCTTGACCGATCAACACGACTATGAGAAAGAACTGAAATCACCAGCGTCGCTTCGCTCCGAGGGGGTGGCGGCTTCACCCGGAACAGGGTGGCGGCTTCCCTCGGAATCGCATGGCGGAATCAGCGGAATAGGCAGCTAAGCACTACGCCATAATAATTATAATGTTGCTTAGTGTTATGCATGTGCTCCATGCGGCTTGTCGCCCTTCAACGGTCTGTCTCCTCTTGCGGTCCGCCAGGAGAGGCAGACTTACCTTTCCGCCAGTAGATGCTCCACGGGTCGATCACTCGCATCTCGGCATCGATGCCGTGGGCCGCCCGGTACTCCTCCACCGCAAGGCGGCAGGGCTCCAGGTAGAAGTCGTCGATGATGCAGTACCCGCCCGGAGAGAGTTTCGGGTAGAGATGTGTTAGGGCGTCCGTCGTCGACTCGTACAGGTCGCCGTCGAGTCGAAGCAGGGCGAGCTTCCCGATGGGGGCCGACGGGAGCGTGTCCTTGAACCACCCCTGCAGGAAGACGACCCGGTCGTCGAGAAGCCCGTACTTAGCGAAATTCTTCTCCACATCTTTCCGGGATACGGCGAGGAACGGAATCCGGTGAAAGAAGGACCCGCGGTCGGCAGGGTAAGCCTGCGGGTCCGCTTCGGGCAGCCCCTCAAAGGAGTCGGCTACAAAGACGCGGCGGTTCGAAACGCCGTATGCGGCCAGAGCGGCGCGCATGAAGATGCAGGCCCCTCCCCTCCAGACGCCCGTCTCGATGAAGTCTCCCTCGACTTCTTCGGCCAAGATCGTCTCGATGGCCGAATGCAGCTGATCGAGGCGCTTCATCCCGATCATGGTGTCCGCGTAGAGCGGCCAAAATTGTCCATTGGATTTCTGGTTGTCGGTCACGTGCCTTCGCTTCACGATCTCGAGACCCCATGTCGCCAGTGCCCGGGACGTCCACGAGACCGCGGCGCGCTTGAACGGGCCTCGCATCTCGTTGAACAGGGTGATGGGGATCGGCGGCTCTGGCCACAGGCTGAACAAGAGCGTCTTCTTCAAGAGATCGAGGTAGAGTTGTGCCGGTTCTTGCTTCATTCCGCATCGCCTCCCTGTACCGGGACGCTGTTCAGCATGTCCCAGTAGAGCCTCTCCATGGCCCTTTTATTTTTTTTCGGCGCTGAAGTGTTCTTCCGTGCGGTGCAGGGCTGTTGCCCTCACGGACGCACGCATCGCATCGCATCGCTTGCGCCGAGCCTCCCGATACGCTCCGCAAGGGCTTCGACGTCCCCGGGCGGGACCACGTACCCCATCACACCCTCGAGGATGGCCTCCTGGGTGCCACCCACGACGGTGGCAACGACGGGCTTGCCCAGTGCCATGGTCTCGATGACGGCCCTCAAAAAGGTCTCTCCAGAAACGGACGGCAGCACGACGAGGTTCGCTGCCGACAGGACCTCGGCGATGTCGGGGCGATGGCCCAGGCACTGCACCCGGCCGGCGTTGCCGAAGCGCCGCGCGATCTCTTCACAGTGCCGCTTGTTTGCAATTATTAATCAGTCCATAATAGTATAGACATTTTCACGCGTATCCGGTGCGCGATACCGCCTCAACATGATCAGTGCCGTGAATCGGCGCGGCGGGATGCGGTTCATGATCGAAGAGAAAGGGGTGAATGCCGATGTCATTTGCCGCTTTTTGAACCATCTGATGGCGGGAGGCAAAGCCTCCGTCTTTTTGATCTGGGATGGTCATCCGGTGCACAAATCCGGACAAGTCAAGAAGACGGTCGAGAGCTACGACGGCAAGCTGCGCTTGTATCTGCTCCCCGGGTATAGTCCGGAGTTGAATCCCGGCGAAGGGGTCTGGCGGGAAGTCAAATCGCACAGGCTCGGCCGTGCCGGCATCTTCTCCTTTGCCGACATGAAATCCAAGGCGCTCGGGGCCCTTCGCTCCTTGCTGCAGCGACCGGATATCATCCGCGGATTTTTTCATACGCCATCCACTCTATACGCGTTATGATGTCCGTTCTATTATGGACTGGTTAATAAACCGTTCAAACGGGCTTTTGATCCCTTATCCCGCAGGCTTTCTCTCAAATGTCCGGCTCGAAACCTACAGTTTCATTCTCTTCACATTCTAAAAAAAATCAAGGTGAAATTTATCGGTCTCTTTGACATTTAGCAACGTAATATTTTGATATTGTTTGTATATTTTCGATTTCTCATACTTTATTCGTATTTTTCAAAATAGAAGATACGAAGACGCATACGACTATCTACCTATCGGGGTGTTACAACTTTTTGGGGTCTGATGGAGATGGCATGCACACTGTTTTCCACACGACGAAGGACTCATCCGGCCCCCCATGAAAAAAATCCGGTGCCAGTTAGTCGACGCGGTTGCTTTCGTTCGTCATGCAAAGGTCGGACAGGATCGATGCACCGGATCGGATCGTCGGGTACAGGTCCGCTCGGTGAACTCGTGTCCTCCGGACTCCGGCCGGACAAATACCCCGGCAGTGCAGAGAGATACCGGACATAGATGAACCGGTAAGGAAGCGTCACCGGCGACCTC
>ERZ1026792.1547-NODE-1547-length-14099-cov-2.524621_pt1 | contig 14099 bp, 9 predicted proteins | sample MGYA00520884_ERZ1026792 | MGnify/ENA primary metagenome ERZ1026792 (study PRJEB33270, sample SAMEA104284473) | anaerobic digester metagenome | biome: Anaerobic digester microbiome; feature: mesophilic sludge digester; material: Anaerobic digester biomass | place... | reverse complement strand
GTGCCACAGAAGACATCATCGAACCGACAGACGTGCGGCGGGTGGATCGGTTGACAGGGACCGACGGTCCAGGGCCGACGCAGGTCGAAGACCCGCCTCGTCAGCCGGCGACGGCCACCTGGCGCTCGCGGTGACGGTCGTACGCCCAGCCGGGACCCCGGAGCACGAACGACAGGCGGTCCCGCCAGGTGGTGGAGCGGCTCACGTCCCGGCAGATGCTCACGTATTCGTGGCTGGCCACCCGCAAGGGGTTGAAGGTCTCGATGTTCGTGGTGAGCCCGTAGACCACGGTCTCGGCCTCGGGCTCGAAGGTGCCGAACAGCCGGTCCCAGACGATGAGCGCGCCACCGTGGTTGCGGTCGATGTAGCGCGGGTTCACGCCGTGGTGCACCCGGTGGTGCGACGGGGTGTTGAGCACCCGCTCCAGCGGGGCCGGGAGCCGATCGATCGCCTCGGTGTGGATCCAGTACTGGTACAGCAGGTTGAGCTGCCCGGCCCGGGTGGTGGTGCGGGTGGGGAAGCCCAGCAGTGGCATCGGGGCGAAGACCCAGGCGGTCAGGAACGGGCTCCACGGCTGGCGCAGCGCGGTGGACAGGTTGTAGCGCTGGCTGCTGTGGTGGGTGACGTGGTTGGCCCACAGCAGGCGCACCTCGTGCATCCACCGGTGGTCCCAGTAGTAGAGGAAGTCCCACAGCACCATGGCGGTGAGGAACGAACCGCGACGACGCCCGACGTTGGAGACGCGGTGGCGGAACAGGAGGCGGTCGAAGCGGCTGAACGCAGCAGCGGTGACGAACGAGAAGGCCACGTTGCCCACCAGCATCGAGAGGCTGGCGGTGGTGTCCTTGCGCTCGTAGCCCACGGGCACCAGTGGGTCGGGCGGCAGCTGGGTACCCGAGAGCGTGGCTTGGTCGGCGTCGTCGAGGTCGCCGTCGGTGCGCTTGGGCACCTTTCGCAACCACGCATACTCGGCCAGCATCGTGACGACGAACATCGGCGCCGAGGCCAGGTCGACCGCATCGAGCTTCTTGGTCGCTTTGCTCACGTCAGAAAGTTAGCGGCCGGTCCGGGTCTGCGTACAAGCGCTCGCCGCCGCCTCCGCCGGCCCGGGCCCTTGCCATCTCGACGGAATGGCACGTAGAGTAGTCAAACGAGCGCCGATAGTGCGCTGGCGAGGCGGAAGTACCAATGAAGTTCGAGTCGTTGACCGATCTGGAAACCAGAGGGTTCGTGGTGCTGCGCGGCTTTCTCACGCCCGAGGAAGTGCAGCTGCTGCGCGACGACCACGCGCAGCTGTCGCTCGACGACAACCGCAACTTCAACGCGAAGACGCCGAACGCCGACGTGATCGGCCGGCTGACGCCTCGCTTCGACGACGTGCTGCGCCAGGTGAACGAGCAGACGACGGTGCGCGCCGACGTGTACGTGCCCGACACGTCGGTCTACTTCGCCGTTGGCACCGCGGCCGGTGTCAACTTCCCATGGCACCAGGACCACGAGAGCTTCTACATCGTCCAGAACCACTTCGACTACGTCAACTTCTACATGCCGATCATCAAGCCGGATCCGACGAAGTCGAACATCTGCCTCGTTCCCTTCGACGTGCTGCAGCGGGAGGCCCCTCGTGCCCACGACTTCCTCGTGCGCAACGGCGCGGGCCACTTCCACCCGGTCGGTGGCCGGTGGCTGGCGACCAACGATGATCTCGGCGGCATGCGCGTCATCAATGCGGACTTGGAGGAGCTCGCGGTCACTCCCGAGCTCTGTGTCGGCGATCTGTTGCTGATGCGCGGCGACATCGTCCATCGCACGCAGGACGCGGACACCGATCGTGTTGCACTGTCGTGGAGAGCTGCCGCCGGCTCCACCGTGATCCGCCGTTCGAGGCTGGCTGCCGGCGGCGTGCGCAAGGCCCAGATGATGCGCAGGCACGCGGCGCCGTTTCAGAAGATGCTCGACGCGTTCGACCGCGCGAACAAGGACGAGATGCCGCTCACCGAGATGCTCGACATCTATCGAACCACCTCCGCACCCGCACCGATCGACCCACGCGCCTTCTCGCGGCGACTGTTCCACGAGAAGCGGCGCGCCCACACGCTCGGCGGCTACGTGGCCAGCATGCCGATGACGGCCAGCCTGAGCGGGCTGCACTTCGCTCAGCAGTGCAGCAATCGGCTGGGTGCTGCTCGCCAGCGGGTGCACGCCGGCCGCCGAGCCGAGTGAGCCGGGGGAGTCGGCTCCCTCCACCAGCCGCCGGAACCGCTCGACCGCCTGTGCACGTCCGCTCGGCCGGCGAGCGAACGTGCACAGACGTGAGTGGCGGTGTCGGGCTCAGGCGAGGTCGAAGCGATCGGCGTTCATGACCTTGCACCACGCGGCGACGAAGTCGGTGACGAACTGCTGCTGTGCATCGCTCGATCCGTAGACCTCGGCGATGGCTCGCAACTGGGAGTTCGCTCCGAAGACGAGGTCGCAGCGGGTGGCTGTCCACTTGATGTCGCCGCTTGCCCGGTCGCGGCCCTCGAACTGGTCGTCGGAGCCACCGGTGGGCTGCCACTCGGTGTTGATGTCGAGCAGGTTGACGAAGAAGTCGTTGCTGAGCGTCTCGACTCGGTCGGTGAAGACACCGTGCGCAGACCGGTTGGTGTTCGCGTTCAACACGCGCATGCCACCGACGAGCACCGTCATCTCCGGAGCGGTGAGCGTGAGCTGCTGCGCACGATCCACCAGCAGGGCCTCGGCCGGCAGCTCGTGGCCCGTGGCGAGGTAGTTGCGGAACCCGTCGGCGGTGGGTTCGAGCACCGCGAAGGAGTCGATGTCGGTCTGCTCCTGCGATGCGTCGGTGCGCCCCGGCGTGAAGGGCACGGTCACGTCGTGGCCGGCGCGCTTGGCTGCGGCCTCGACTGCCGCGCACCCGCCGAGCACGATCAGGTCGGCCATCGACACGGTCGCGCCGGAGCGGTTGAACTTGGCGCGGATGCCTTGCAGCGTGGGCAGGATCCGGCGCAGTTCGTCCGGGTTGTTGACCTCCCACTCGTCCTGCGGGGCGAGGCGCAGGCGTGCACCGTTGGCGCCGCCGCGCTTGTCGCTGGTGCGGAACGTCGAGGCCGATGCCCAGGCGGTCGACACGAGGTCGCCGATGCTCAAGCCCGATGCGAGGAGGGTGGCCTTCAGCGCAGCGATGTCGGCGTCGCCGATCAGCTCGTGGTCGACGGCGGGCACGGGATCCTGCCAGATCAGCTCTTCCTGGGGTACCTCGGGGCCGAGGTAGCGTGCGATCGGGCCCATGTCGCGGTGGGTGAGCTTGAACCAGGCGCGGGCGAAGGCGTCGGCGAACTCGGTGGGGTTCTCGTAGAAGCGACGCGAGATCCGCTCGTACGCCGGGTCCATCCGCAAGGCCATGTCGGCGGTGGTCATCATCGGCGCATGTGTGCGCGACGGGTCGTGCGCGTCGGGCACGGTGCCTTGCGCCTCGGGGTTCGAGGGCGTCCACTGCTGCGCGCCGGCCGGGCTGTGCGTGAGCTCCCACTCGTACCCGAACAGGGTGTCGAAGTAGGTGTTGTCCCACTTGATCGGAGTGCGGGTCCAGGCCCCCTCGATGCCGCTGGTGGTGGTGTCGACGCCCTTGCCGGTGCCGAACGCGTTCTTCCAGCCCAGGCCCAGCTGCTCGATGGGTGCGCCCTCGGGCTCGGGGCCGACGAGCGCAGGGTCGCCCGCACCGTGGGCCTTGCCGAAGGTGTGCCCGCCGGCGACGAGAGCGACGGTCTCCTCGTCGTCCATCGCCATCCGGGCGAAGGTCTCACGAATGTCGCGAGCCGAGGCGAGTGGGTCGGGGTTGCCGTTCGGCCCTTCCGGGTTCACGTAGATCAGCCCCATCTGCACCGCGCCGAGCGGGTTCAACAGTTCGCGGTCGCCGCGGTAGCGCTGATCGCCGAGCCAGGTGGTCTCCGGGCCCCAGTAGATGTCCTCTTCGGGCTCGAACACGTCGACGCGGCCACCGGCGAAGCCGAAGGTCTCGAAGCCCATCGTCTCCAGCGCGACGTTGCCGGCGAGCACCATCAGGTCGGCCCACGAGAGCTTGCGGCCGTACTTCTGCTTGATCGGCAACAGCAGCGCGCGTGCCTTGTCGAGGTTGCCGTTGTCGGGCCAGCTGTTGAGCGGGGCGAAGCGCTGTGTGCCGTTGCCCGCGCCACCGCGACCGTCTTTGATGCGGTAGGTGCCGGCGCTGTGCCACGCCATGCGGATGAAGAAGGGGCCGTAGTGGCCGTAGTCGGCCGGCCACCAGTCCTGTGACGACGTCATCAGCGTGGCGAGGTCGTGCTTCACCGCGGCGAGGTCGAGCGTGTTGAACTCCTTCGCGTAGTCGAAGTCGGCACCGAGCGGATTGGAGGCGGGGGAGTGCTGGTGCAGCATCCTCAGGCTCAACTGGTTCGGCCACCAGTGCTGATTGGCGGTGGACCCTGCCGCCGTGTGCGCGGCGAGAGGGCCGCCCATCACCGGGCAGGTCTGCACGCTGTCGTTGATCTCGAGGGCGTTGTGGTCGGTCATTGCTGCTCCTTGGGTGAGGTGGGGTCAGGGGTGGGGCGAGTGTGAGGGGAGTGGTGGCGCGGGGTTCCGGCACGATGGGCAGCGCCCCCAGTAGATGACCTCGGCCTCGTCGATCTCGAAACCGTGATCGACGTTCGCGGTGAGGCAGGGCACTGCCCCGACGGCGCAGTCGATGTCGAAGGTGCTGCCACAGACTCGACAGATGAGGTGGTGATGGTTGTCGTCGACTCGGTTCTCGAACCGTGCCGGCGACCCTGCCGGCTGGATGCGGCGCACGAGGTGCTTGTCGACCAGGACCCCGAGCGAGTCGTACACCGCCTGGCGCGAGATCGAGCCGAGAACGGCCCGCACCTCATCGGTGAGTTCGTCGGCCGTCGCGTGCGGCCGGGCCGACACCGCCCGCATGATGGCCAGCCGCTGCGCCGTCACCTGCACGCCGTGATGACGCAGGAGTTGGTCCACCGCGTCGGTCGTCTTCGTGTCGGTCGGTTTCGTCACAGCGCCGAGTCCACCACAGATTCCGGATTAAGTCAAGTATTGGACACATTCCGGTATCGGCGCGGTGATGGTGGCGATGCGTGCGGGGGAACTCGGAAGGAAGCCTCGTCGTGCATCAGAGCCCCGACCGGGATCGGGGGAGCACTCCCATCGCGAGGGGCGTGACGCAGTAGCGTGAGGCCGCGATTCAACAAGATCCTTTCACCGGAGGGGGAGAGGCACCGTGAGCCCGAGCGCCGTCGACTACGTCGACACCGACCGCTACCCCATCGTCGAGGCCGGCCCGGCGCGTGATGCGCTGATCGCCCGGCTGCGCGGGGCCATCGAGGCCGACGGATGTGCGGTGCTGAAGGGTTTCGTGCGAGCCGAGCGCATCGCCGACCTGGTCGAGGAGTGCGACCGTGTCGCTGTGCACGGGCATCGCAACTTCAACCGCACGAACCCGTACTTCACGCAGGACCGGCCGGATCTCCCCGCAGAGCATCCGTTGCGTCGCTTCTACGACCGGTCCAACGCGTTCGTCCCTGCCGACAACTTCAGGCGGGGCAGCATCCTGCGCGAGATCTACGAATGGCCCGTGTTCGCACCATTCGTGCAGGCCGCGCTCGGCGAGCAGCGGTTCTACCGCTACGCCGATCCACTGGCCGACGTCATCGTCAACACCGCCGAAGCGGGGAACGGCTTCCCCTGGCACTTCGACACCAACAACTACACCGTCACCCTTGCCATCCAGAACGCCGAGGTGGGCGGCGACTTCGAGTACAGCCCGCACCTGCGCACCCCCACCGACGAGAACTACGAGGGTGTGCAAGCCGTGCTCGACGGTGATGCCGGCCTGATCCGCACCCTGCACCTCGAGCCCGGCGACCTGCAGATCTTCAAGGGCCGGTACTCCCTGCATCGGGTCACGCCACTCTCGGGGTCGCGGGCGCGGTACGTGGCGATCTTCAGCTACGTCGAGGAACCCGGGATGGTCGGCAGCGCCGAGCGCACCGCCCAGCTCTACGGCCGCGTGCTGCCCGTCCACGTCGAGCGCGCCGGAGTGCGCAGCGACGCACTGGTCGACTGACGGGGATGACCGGCACCAAGCACGCACCGAATGGCAGGGCGACGATGAAAGCCGTCGTCACCACCGGTAACGGCGGCTACGACCGGCTCGACTATCGCGACGTTCCCGTTCCGGTGCCGCTGCCGGGCGAGGTCTTGCTGCAGGTGCTCGCAGCCGGGGTCAACAACACCGAGATCAACACCCGCCTCGGCTGGTACTCAGCGTCTGTTTCCACCGCCACCGCGGCTGTCGCCGAAGAGGCTGCGGGGGAGAACGTGGTCGCACGGTCCGATGGGGGTTGGAACGCGACCACACCGTTCCCGTTCATCCAGGGCACCGATTGCTGCGGCCGAGTGGTCGCGGTGGGGCCCGGTGGCGACGAGAGCACCATCGGATCACGTGTACTGGTGCGACCGTGCATTCGCCCGGCCGGGTTCGGGTCGATGGACAACGTGTGGATGGGCTCCGACTTCGACGGCGCGTTCGCTCAGTTCGTGACGGTTCCATCGTCGGACATCTTTCCGGTGAGGTGCGACTGGACCGACGTCGAGCTGGGCTCGATCCCGTGCGCCTACGGCACCGCCGAGAACATGGTGCATCGCGCAGGGGTGGCCGAGGGTGAGCATGTGTTGGTAGCGGGCGCGTCCGGTGGGGTCGGCTCGGCAGTGGTGCAACTGGCCAAGCGGCGTGGCGCGACGGTCACCGCGATCGCAGGGAAGGCGAAGATGGACCGCGTGCGGGCGATCGGGGCGGATCAGGTCATTGATCGAAACGACGACGTCGTGCTCGCGCTGGGCGCGGAGTCGATCGATGTCGTCATCGACAACGTCGGCGGGCCGTCGTTCCCCGGCATGCTGAAGGTGCTGCGGCGAGGCGGACGCTACGTGTCCTCGGGGGCCATCGGTGGCCCGCTGGTCACCCTCGACCTGCGTACCTTCTATCTCAAGGACCTCCGGCTGATCGGTTGCACCGCGTGGGATGAGCCGGTGTTCCCCAATCTCGTCGGCTACATCGAGCGAGGCGAGATCCGACCACTCATCGCCAAGACCTTCCCACTGGAACGCATCGCCGACGCCCAGCGCGAGTTCCTGCAGAAGCACCATGTCGGCAACTTCGTCCTCATCCCACCGCCCGCCGGTCACTGACGAGTTGACGGGCGTCGCGCGCAACGCCGTCCGGCCGCCAGGTCGGGTAGCTCGTTCGGGGGATGTTGTGTCCCTGACGTTCGTTCAACATGCGAACATGGGAAATGACACGACGACAGCGCTGCGACCGTTGCGCTGGGCAGATCACGCATCATCAGCGGTGGGCCTGGGGGGAACGATGAGCCTGCCGGCCGGGACCGTCTCGTTCCTCCTCACCGACATCGAGGGATCGACCCAGAAGTGGCAGCTCGCGCCCGACGAGATGGCGGTCGCGGTGGCCCGCCACTACGAGATCCTCGACCTCGCGATCTCGGCTCACGGCGGCGTTCGCCCGGAGGAGCAAGGCGAGGGCGACAGCATCGTTGCCGCGTTCAGCCGGGCGTCCGACGCCTTGAGCGCGGCGCTCGACGCCCAACGTGCGCTGCAGCGCGAACCCTGGCCGGCATCCACCCCGATCGCCGTGCGGATGGCGATCCACACCGGCGAGGCCCGGCTGCGTGACGAGGCGAACTACGTCGGAATGGCCATCATCCGTACTGCAAGGCTTCGCAGCCTGGCGCTCGGGGGTCAGGTGTTGGTGTCGTCGGCGTCGCGCGACCTGGCCCTCGACCAGCTCGGCGACGAGATCTCCTTGAAGGACCTGGGCGAGCACCGGCTCAAGGACCTCGCCCGTCCCGAGCGCGTGTACCAACTGGCCCATTCGGAGCTGACCAGTGAGTTCGCGCCGCTGCGCTCGTTGGACGCCACCCCGAACAACCTTCCGGTTCGCCTCTCGACCTTCATCGGCCGGGTCGACGAGCTGACCACTCTTGCGACTCTGGTCGCGACCCAGCGGATGGTCACGATCACCGGCTCCGGTGGTGCCGGCAAGACGCGCCTCGCCCTGCAGATGGCTGCCGAACAGGTGGATCGGTTCGCCGACGGAGTGTGGTGGATCGAGCTCGCACCACTCGCCGAGGCCGGCGACGTGGCGATCGAGGTGGCGTCGCTGCTGAGTGTGCAACTGGAGCGTGACAAGCCGCCGTCGCACTCGATCGCACAACGGCTTGGCAACGACGCGACGTTGTTGGTGTTCGACAACTGTGAACATCTGGTGGAACCGGTCGCCGAGTTGATCGCCACCGTGCTGCAGCGATGCCCCAACGTCGTGGTGCTGGCCACCAGCCGAGGCCTCCTCGATCTTCCGGGCGAGATCACTTGGCGGGTCCCGCCGCTTGCGCTGCCCTCGCCGGGCGTGGCGTTCCCCATCGAGCGGCTGGGTCAGTTCGACGCCGTCCGCCTCTTCCTCGATCGCGCGCGGCGGGCGCGGCCGGGTTTCGTGCTCAACGACGACAACGGGCCGGCGATCGCCGAGATCTGCCAGCGTCTCGACGGCATCCCGCTCGCGATCGAGCTCGCCGCTGCGAGAGCCAAGTCGCTGGCGCCCGCGCGCATCCTCGACGGGCTCGACGATGCGCTCCGCCTCCTCACCGGCGGCCCGCGCCTGTCGCTGCCGCGCCAGCAGACCCTCGAGGCTTCGATCGCGTGGAGCGTGAACCTGCTCGGCGACCGCGAACGCACTGTGCTTTTCCGAACTTCGGTGTTCAGCGGCTCGTTCGGTCTGGGCGCGGCAGAGGCCATCTGCGCCGGTGCCGATGTGGACGAGTTGGAGGTGCTCGACTCGCTCGATCGGCTCATCGATCACTCACTCGTGACCCCACTGGACCACGAACAGGAGGGCCGCTTCCTGCTCCTCGAGACCGTCCGCCAGTTCGCCGACCGACACCTGCAGGAGCGGGGTGAGTCGTTCGCCCTCGGAATGCACCATGCAGATCACTTCGCAGATCTGGTCCATGACACGGCGCCCCGCGCGCAGAGTGCAGATCAGGACGAAGTGATCGCCCGTCTCACCCCCGACATCGACAACATCCGCAGCGCATTGGCGTTCAAGCAGGAGCATGCAGAACCGCAGCACTTCGCAGCGATGGTGTGCGACCTCGCCCCGTTCTGGGACCAGGCGTTCATGATCGACGACGCCATCACGTGGACCACCCGGGCCCTGGATGCGCTGCCTGATCGCCCCTCGCCAGTGCGCGGACAGCTGCTGGCCCATCGGGCCGAGGCGCGGTTCTTCACTGCCGACCTGGGCTGCGTCACCGATTCGGAATCGGCCATCGAGATCGGCGAGGCGGTCGGCGACCCGATCTCGCTCGGTCGTGGACGGTGGACGCTGGCGGCGCTCTGGTCGTACGTGGACCTCACGACGTTCCTGTCCGCATCGGAGGAGGCCGTCGTTGCGCTGGCCGCAGCGGATGACCAGTACGCGCTGACCGATGCGATGGTGTGGCGATGTCAGGCGCTCGGGGCGAGGGGGCGCGCGTTCGAGGCACGAGTGGCCCTCGACGCTGCCCGCCCCTTGGTCGCAGCACTGGGCAATCCGCATCTACGAGCCATGTTCTGGTACATGGAGGGAGAGATCGCGCTGATGAGCGGCGACGTGGAGAGGGTGGCGGCGCTTGCCGATCGGGCAGCAGCGGTGCTGGCCAACACGACGTTCGCCAGTCCCATCAACCTTCGCCTGCGAGCCGACCACGTTCGCGGCATCGAGTCACCGTTGCTCGGCGAGTTGGAGGCGAGAGCCGATCTCTGCCGCCGGTCGAACAGCTGGCTCGGCGCCGGCCTGTACGACAACGCTCGGCTGACGCATCTTCTCCGGGTCGACCCTGACACCGCATTGACGCTTGCCGATCGAATGGTCGAGAGCTCCACCGGCCTGCTGGCGATGAACGACGCCATCACGTACGGCTCCCATGCAATGGCAGCACTCGGTGCCGGCCGCTACGACGTCGCTTGGGCCAGCGCTGCGGCCGCGGAGGAGCAATCGGCCCGTGCCGATTCGGCGTTGATCCTTCCGTTCTGCAGCGCGGTGAAGGCGCTGGTGCTCGCCTCGCGGGCAGAGCACCTCGCGGCGGCGAAGGCTGCTTGTGAGGGGCTCCGTTCCTCGCTCGACTTCGGGCTGCGGATCTTCGTGCATCTCGGTCTGGACGTCCTCGCCCTCGTCGCCGAAGGCAGCGGCGATCCTGTCGAGGCGGCCCGCATGCACGGTGCGTCGCTGGCGGAGTGCGAGCGCGTCGGTGTCCTCCAGTCGTTCGCCCCGTTCGATCGGCTGTGCGCCGAGGCGGTGCAACGAGCCCGAGTCGCGCTCGGCGATGCGGCCTTCGACGAGGCGTGTGCTGCCGGAGCGAAGCTGTCGCTGGACGAGGCCGTCGCATACGCGCTGCGCGCCCGCGGCGAGCGCCGACGGCCGACGACCGGCTGGGACAGCCTCACCCCGACGGAGCGGCAGGTGATCGAGCTCGTCCGATCCGGTCACACCAATCGCGAAGTTGCCGCTCAGCTGCTGATGGGCGTCGAGACCGTGAAGACTCATCTCTCGCACGTGTTCACCAAGCTCGGCCTCTCCAACCGGAGCCAGCTCACTGCACTCGCCACCGAACGAACAGCCAAACCCGGTCCCCTGACCGGAGTGCTCGCACCACATTCGCATCTCACGAAGGACCAGTACTCATGACCACCATCGTCATCGGCGTCACCAGCCACACCACGGCACTCGCTGCCTGCAACCGGGCATTCGAACTCGCACGACCAGGCGACCAGATCCACCTCGTGTACGCCGTGGACGGACGGGGGGCGGACGCCGAAACCGCTCGCAGACACGCGGACGGGTTGTTGGAATCCCTTCAGCTCTCGTCGAGCCGGCCCGTCTCGGTGCACACCATCCTGGCTGAGCCACACCAGGCCATCCTCGACGTTGCCGAACGCACCCAGGCCGATCTCATCGTGATCGGCAACCGGGGCATGGTGCGCAACGGTCGGTTCACCAAGGCCGCGCCGGCACGCGTGCTGCGCGGTGCGACCTGCTCGGTGCTCGTCGTCGACACGAGCGACGCAGCGACCTGAGCACGCCGACGAGCGGGGTGTCCCTCGCTGCACGTTCGGCGTCGGAGGTGATGACAACCTCGCGTTCGGCCCTCATGACCTGGTGTACGAGCCAAGATCAGAGGGCAATTGCAGACAAAAGTGGAGCTGGGGGGAATCGAACCCCCGTCCATCAGGCACTGTACGTTCGTGCTACGACCATTCCCGACCTTCACCCTGACGCAGGGAGACCGGCGGGTCAGTTGGCCATCGGTTGCCCGGTGGCCCGCGAATCGTCTTTCCGAATCGTCATCGGTCTTTCCCGACGTCAGCAGTCTTTTCCGCTGTCATCCCCCGCTTCTGGTGCCAGGCTGCGGTGGATCGGCCCCGTGCGCCATTTCTGGTCACGATGTCTCTTCGCTCACCTAAAGATCAGGCGGCGAGAGCGAACTGCTCGTTGGCAATTCTGTTGGTTGCCCCGTTTAGCGAGTCTGAGCAACTCGGGTCGCACGCCCGCCCAATGAATCTGACGTCGAAACCTGTCAGCCCCGTTGTGTGGGATAGCGCAACCAGGCTACCAGCGGCGCTACCCCTTGGCCGGGTGCAGTTCAGAACACCTTGAAGGCGACGACCACCGAGAACTCGGGGATGCCGCTGTGCGACTCGGTGGTTGCGATGCGGGTGCAGCGGTACCCGTCGTACAGCTCCCCGATGTCGAACACGTCGCAGTCGGACATGTGGGAGATGTCATCGATCGTGGGCTCGAAGGGCAGCGTGGAGTTCCACGCATACCCGCAGTCTTCGTCCGTGCCGTAGCCGCCCTGATCCGGGCCCGCGCTGCAGAACTCGAGCCCGCCACGTGGGTCGGTTTCCAGTCCACGTACCTGCAGCACCGGGAGCACACCTTCGACGCCGAAGAGCACTCGTGAGCTGTCCTGTTCATCGAGGTCGATGCGGCTGCCGTCGCCGCGGTGGTACTCGCCGTTGCGCCCGACCTCCTCTGTCCCCAGGTTCCAATCGAACGTCAACTCACCCTTGTTGCGTCCCTTGTCGCCGTCGTAGATCACGTCGATGGCGGCGAAGGCGACCACCACGTCGTCATCGATGCGCGGGGTGGTGATGTTGCCGGTGACGTACTCTCGGCGGCCGTCCTCGTCGGTTGCCGAGATGATGATCCAGTACGTCCACTCCTCCTCGAGGCCGGTGAGCGTCGTGCTGAAGAACTCATCGAGATCACCCACGGTGTGATCGGCGGCACTCACGCCAGGGAAGTACGGCCTGCCGGCACTGGTGAGTTGCGGAGCCGAAGTGTGGATGTACACCTCGATGGTTGCGGGCGTGCGCGTGACCACCTCGACGGTGACGTCGGTGGTCCCGTCATCGTGCGTGAACGCCTGGGCGCGAGTGATGCAGTGGATCGAGCACCCCGCCGTCTCGGTTCCAGCGATCGCAACGTTCGCCGCCGGATCGCCGACGTCCTGCGAGAGCGGCGTCAGGTCGACCGGAGCGACGCAGCCTCCGTCGCATGTTGGCGGCGGAGAAGTCGGCGCCGGCGCCAGATCGCCGTTGCCGCCCTGGGGCACCTGCGGGTCAGGATCCGGGTCGGGATCGGGATCGGGCTCCGGATCCGGGTCGGGCTCCGGATCCGGGTCGGGATCGGGGTCCGCTTCGGGATCACCGCCAGGCTCGGGCACCTCGGGTTCTCCCGCGGGCGGCCCCGACAGGTCGCTGCCGGTGGGGGACAGGCCGGACCCGTCGGTGGCGGTCGTGACGGTGATCGATGCGTCGGTCGCCGCAGTTGGCTGGTCGCCCTCGCCCGGTCGAGCGACGAGTACGGCCGCCCATGTGGCGAGCGCTGCGAGCACGAGCGCCACGGCAACGCGTCGGGCTCTGCGCCGGTTGCCGAGGTGGGATGGACTGGACACGGACTTCGGATTGCGGGCCACGGCGGGCTCCCTTCGGGTTGGTTGCCCGAGAAGAGACCGATCGGTGGTGGGCCTGTCAGAAAGTCATCACATGGCGGTCGTCGACCAGCCGTCCACGAACAGCCGTCCACGATCGGCTCGCACAGCACGTGCGGGCTGCCACCCGAGCGCTGGATCACCGCGGTTGGGCTGTCGACAACACCAGCGGTCGTTCATCGCAGATCTTCGGCGGGTCAGGCCGGCAACTGGATCGCTTTCGTCTCCAGAAACTCGTCGAGCCCGGCGCGCCCCAGTTCGCGCCCATTGCCGGACGTCTTGTACCCGCCGAACGGCGCCAACGGGTTGAAGCGGCCGCCGTTCACCATCACCTGTCCCGTCTGCAACCGGCGAGCAACTGCGATGGCGTGCTCGTTCGTGTCGGCCCACACAGCACCGGACAGTCCGTAGGGCGAATCGTTGGCAACGGCGATCGCTTCCTCTTCGCTGTCGACCGGGATGATGCACAGCACCGGGCCGAAGATCTCTTCCTGGGCGATCTTCGCCGAGTTGGGCACGTTGCCGAAGATGGTCGGCTGGAAGAAGGCCTGCTGGTCGAGGCCCTCGGCCAGACCCACACGGTAATATTCGTACCCGACGGAGCGCGTCGTGGTGGCCGAGGTCGCGATATAGACGTTCTGGTTGGCCAGCAGGCGGACATTGTTACCGATCGTGATCGCAGCCGAAGAGCTGTTGCTGGTGTAGAACTTCTGGAGGTCGTTGACGATGTTCGGGGCCAGATAGGCGTTCACCCGAAGAATGACGTCGCCTTCGGTCGATTTGAGCGTGACGCCATCTTCGACGGTAATGGACGTCGCGGAACTGAACATGATGGTGCCCTTGGCCGTGATGCTGTGCTCAAGGTCCGTGATCGTGATGGCGTCCATGTCCCTCAGCGTAAAGCCGCCGGGGAAGATTTTCTCGGGCGTCATGAGGGCAAGAGCCTTGAAGTCGGGAAGGGTGTCGCTGCCCTCACCGGCGTCATATTCATCCTGTCCCGCA
>ERZ1026792.1545-NODE-1545-length-14105-cov-2.304121_pt1 | contig 14105 bp, 5 predicted proteins | sample MGYA00520884_ERZ1026792 | MGnify/ENA primary metagenome ERZ1026792 (study PRJEB33270, sample SAMEA104284473) | anaerobic digester metagenome | biome: Anaerobic digester microbiome; feature: mesophilic sludge digester; material: Anaerobic digester biomass | place... | reverse complement strand
GAGCTTCTCCAACCGCTTCGGTCTCTGGCGGCAGGCACTGGAACTCTGCCCGAGGTCTTCGACGGCAGCAATCCCCAACGTCCCGGTGGATGCATCTCTCAGGCCTGGTCGGTGGCAGAGGTGCTGCGAGCCTGGAAGAAGATATCCTGAGGGCCTCTCTTCAGCTTCCCGCCCGGATGGCGGTGGCATTGCCGCTCTCGGCCAGCTTTTCCGCCTGGTATACTTCATAGCTGCCCTGCAGCCTGCCGTTTTCATGGACCAGATTCATGCGGTAGTCCTCTTTCTGAGAGTTGACCTTGACCTCCAGGCTGATCTCATCCTGGGATACGTCTCCAGTGGCCGTGGCTAAAGCATCCGAATCATCTTCGGTAATGGACCCATAGCCCTGCAGCCTGTCGCCGGACTGGATCAGTATGATATCCATGACCATAGTGGCCGCCTCTGATCCGCCCCCGATCAGGCTCATCCTCCACTTTCCGGCCAGATCAATGATGGGATCCTCTTTCTGGACCACGGCCACAGCTGACGTGGCGGTGCTGTTGTTCTCACCCTGGTTTGCTGCCTGGCTCTCTTCAGAGCCGTCGAGGTCATTGATCCCGGTGGAGGATTCCATGGCCGCATCGAATAGGGGGTCGGCCAGAAAGTCGGTGTTGTCCCGGACCACCCATCTTCCGCAACCGGCCCAGGCTGGGCTGGCTAATATGATCAGAATCAGAGCCAGGCTCAGAATTGATTTCATCCTCAATTGTATTCCTCCTCAGGCTGCCGCCCGGCTGGCGGTGGCATTTCCGCTGCCTATAGTCTCCTCGCCGGAGTAAAGCTCGTAGCTGCCGCTTACAGTTTTGTCCGCCTGGACCAGATCCAGATCAGCGCTCTTGTCGATCTGGTTGCCGTATTCGGATACGACCGTCCAGATGTGCAGCTTCACAGCATCGCCGGAGACAGAGCCGGTGGCAGTTACCTGAAGCTTCGAGCCGTCTTCATTGAATACCCCCGAGCCCATGAGGCTCTCGCCGGTCTGAATCAGGTTGAGGGGATTGATGGAGATGCCGGCCTGCTCCAGCTTGACCGTCCATTTGCCCTCCACATCCAAGATCTCCGGCTCCTCCGGCTCGGGCTCCTGGGGGACGGCTGCGGCAAGGGCCTCGGTCGGCTGGGCCAGCGGTATCGGCTTGGTATCGGGAACCCTCATATTGGCCCCGATTATGTCCATCTGGGGCAGGGGGCCCGCCCCGGCTGATGGGCTGGGGCTGGCTGCACTACTGGATGAGACACTGGAACCGGCGCCAATATGATAGGGTACGGTCTTGCTATCTTCCCAGGCCACAGAGCCCTGACGGGTCACCAGAACTCTGATCTGGTTGTCTCCCGCATCAGCCTGTGATGTATTCCAAGTCCAGGTGCTCTGGCTGCTCCAGCCGGTCATATCCCGGAACTCTCCACCCGTGGAGGGGCCAGAGAGCATGAAGTCATAGAGCATGGGCTCGCTCTTGGGATTGGATGCCTCTGCCATCCAGGTAATTGCCGATCCCGGGCTCTGGGGGCTGGGCAGGCTCACCTTAACGCTGGAGATCGTGGCATTCGCATTGGCCCTGGCGGCGCTGCCCAGGGCCACGGCCGGGCCGCTGATGGTGGCCCCGGTCAGCGTCGTGGGGCAGAACTTTTCCCTGTCGTGGCGGCCACTCAGCTCGAAAACAGCCGCGACCAGAAACGCTCCGGCGCCCAGACCTCCGAGAAAGAGATAGATGATGACCAACCAATGCCAAGTTGTCTGTCCCATTAGCTTCCCCTCACAGGATGTAGTAGAGAACGCCCGGCTCGGTGCCGAATTCGGGATGCAGCGGCTGGGCCCGGCCCGAAGCGATGAGCCTGGCCACCTCGCTGCCCGGGTCGTCCCGCCGGCCAAAGATCCTGGCGCCCATGACGCAGGCATTGACGCAGGCCGGGTTCTTGCCGGCCCGAACGTCGTCGAGGCACAGCCAGCACTTGTCGGCCACGCCTCGCTCCTCGTCAAAGATGCGTGCCTGGTAGGGGCAGGCCACCTGGCAGTACTTGCAGCCGACGCACTTTTTTTCCTTGACCAGGACTACTCCCTCGTCGCTGTGGTGGGTGGCCCGGGCGGGGCACACGCTGGCGCAGGGCGGGTTGGCGCAGTGCTGGCACTGCACGGGCAGGAATGTCGGCTGGGCAGGGTCGCCCTGCGTGACAAAGTGGATGTAGCTGCTGCCTTCCGGCAGGTCGTTGCGAATCTGGCACGCCTTCTTGCAGGCCCCGCAGCCCACGCACTTGGTTGTATCGATGACGAGGGCATAGCGGGCCAGCACTTCGGGCGCGAGTGGCAGCGCAGCGGCGAGCCGGCGCGCTCCAAGGGCGGCGCCGCCTACGGCCAGGACGGTGCCTGCCCCCAGGGCGGAGCGAAGAAACTTGCGACGAGAGACATGGCTTGGCTCTTCCGCCATTGGACCTCCTCCTTACGAACCTGCTTGCAATGTGCAAAGTTATAGATGACTAGAACAATGGGCATTATACCCGAAAGTGCGTCACGTGTCAAGCCCTTTGTGCCATTTGGGACAAGCAAATTTTCAGGCTGCTGTCCCAGAAGGAGCTGGGAGAGGGGAAATGTGGATGAGAAAGGAGAGCGCGACAGCGTGCGGCGCAGCGAGCCGCCGCGCTCGGCATAAGTGGTCACGTAGCGATCACCGATTCGTTGTGATGGGGTGGGTTGTCGAAGCGAGCCTAGGGGTCCTTGTCCTCGCGGGCACTGGCGACCAGGCCCATGAGATTGCCCACGTCGTGGGCATCCTCGTAGGGCACGACGACCAGCGATCCGCGCTCCTTGACTCCTTCCATGATCATGTTGAGCGAGCGCAGGCGCAGGGCCACGGGCTCGTCGTGATAGACGCGGGCGGCCTGCAAAAAGCTCTCGGCGATCTGCTGCTCCGCCTGGCCGAGGATGATGCGCGCCTGCCGCTCGCGCTCGGCCTGGGCCTGGCGCGACATGGCATCTTCCAGCCCCTCGGGGATGACAATGTCGCGGATCTCGACCGACTCGACGGTGATGCCCCATGGGGTGGTGCGCCGGTCGATGATCTGCTGCAGCTCGTCGTCGATCTTTTCGCGGCCCACCAGGATATCGGCCAGTTCCATCTTGCCGATGATGTCGCGCAGGGCCGTCTGGGCGGCCCAGTAGATGGCTTGCCTGTAGTGCTTGACCTCCAGGGCCGCCTTGCGGCTATCCCACACGACCCAGAAGAGCACGGCGTCGACGTTCACGGGCACCGTGTCGCGCGTCAGGGTTTTCTCGGCTCCGAAGGGGGTGACCATCATGCGATGGTCGATCCAGGCCGGGATGCGGTCGATGAGGGGAAAGACCCAGAAGCTGCCCGGGCCGGCGACCTTGTGAAAGCGGCCCAGCCGCAGGATGATGGCCCGTTCCCAGTGGAGGGCCACCTTGAAGGAGAAAAGGACGACGATGGATGCCAGGAAGAACGGCGTACCCCAGTAGGCGCTGCCGGCGCTCCGGGCGACGACGACGCCCAGGACGGCGGCCGCCAGGGACATCACAACCGAGATGGAGTTAAAGGCTTTGAATTGAAACTCGGCACCTTCAGCAAAACGCTGTTGCGACCTTTCGTCGTCCATGGGCCACGGGTTCCCTTTCCTCAGGTTCCTTGTGTGCTGCCGCCCGGGCGATGGCTCGTTCCCGTGCCCGGATCATGGCCGTGAGGGTTTCCAGGATCTCGTCCGGCTCGTAGCCCAGGTTGAGGGCGTCGGCCAGCATGGTGCTGACCAGCAAGTCGAGCTTTTCCGCCCTCAGATCGTCGAGGGTCTCGTCGCTCTTCCCATTGCAGATAAAGGTGCCGCGTCCGCGCTGGATGGACAGGAACCCCTCCTTTTCCAGCTCGGAATAGGCGTGGGCCACGGTGTGCAGGTTAACGGCCAGGCTGACGGCCAGCTCGCGAATGGTGGGCAGTTGGTCCCCTGGCTGGAGGCAGCCAGTCGCGATCAGATGCTTGACCTGATCCACGATCTGCATATAGATGGGAATGCCACTCTTTTGATCGACCTGGATCGAAACGTCCATCGCTCTGCCCTCCACACCGCGGTTGTGGCGGTGCGCTATAACTTTATAACAGGACCGTGTTTTTGTCAAGTGAGGGAGTGGACGGTGTGCTGAAGGCGGGCCGTGCCTCCAACCGGTGACGGTTACCAAAAACTGATTGACATCCGAGGCGCAGCGTGATATAATGGAGCAGACATAATATGCTTGTGTGGCGCAGCCCAGGCTGACCAGAGCCTCTGGCAGGCTCAGGAGTGACCATATGCAGAAGCGGCGGCCGGCACTTGCCCGGGAAAGCTCCCGGCGGTGACCGGCTGCTTCTGTCTGTGGTAGGGTTCGCTGACGTTGGTGCAGGCCCGCCCTGGACCGCTCGCCGAGCCCCAAGGAGGCAGCATGAAACGCCCATCCGCCCGCGGCCTTGGCCTTACATTGTTACTTTGTGCGTTGGCAATGGTGCTTGTGCTGCACCCCACGACTACTTTCTCGGCGGCCCCGCCTGGCATAAGAGATGCCTGGGAACGCGCGCGCCGGGCCGGCGCTTACCACTTCTCGGCCGACATCGTCCAGACGGCTATTCCCCTGCCCACCGTGACGAACGTCGGCCGGCAGAGCCGGCAGGACTCGCTGCACGTCGAGGGCCGGGCAAACCTTGCCGGTGCGACCCTGGACCTGACCATCTGGTCACAGGGGGGAAGCCTTCTGCGCGCTGCCGATGGGCTCCAGGTCCGCGTCGAGGAGGGCGGCGCCGTGGCCCGCCAGGGCGCCGGGCCCTGGGAAGAGATCGAGGATTTCGCCGGCCTGTTCGCTCCCCAGGGCGATGCCATGGCCTACCTGGCGGCGGCGCGAAACGTGGCAGAAGAGGGCTCCGAGATCCGGGCCGGCATCGCATTTACCCGCTACACCTTCGAAGTGGATGGGCGCCGCTTTGCGGCCGCAGTGCGCGACCAGCTTCAGCGCCGGCTGAGCGAGCAGGGCGAACTGCCGCCCGGCGTCGGTTTGGAGCTGCCGCGCATGTACGTGGAGATGACCGGCCGCGGTGAGCTGTGGGTGGGGGAGGATGGGCTGCCTCTGCGCCAGATCCTCCATCTCCAGCTCCCCGGGAGCCGGGACGACAGGGTAGAGGCCGACGTTGACGTAACGTTTTCGCATTTCGACGCGGGCGTGGTGCAGACCCTGTCCGGGTCGCTGATGGGCCGGCCATCCGCGGAGCGGGTGCTAAAACAGGGCGTGGTGCTGGCGGCGACGTTGGCGCTTCTGGCACTCGGTGTGGGCCTGCGCCGCTCGAAAAGGGTCTACCTGGCCCTCGTCCTGGCGGTCATCCTGTCCATGGTGGTCACGCCCCTGTGCCAGAGCGGGCGGGTGGCTGCGTTTGCCGGGCGGCAGGCTGCCCGCGCCCAGGAACAGGAGCAGCGCCTCCGGGAGGCCCAACAGATCCAGGATATGGCGGAAGGGCTGCGAACCCCGGCAGCGCCGCGAGCCTCCGCCAGCCTGGACGCCGCGGGCACCATCCCGGCTATTACCGGGCGGGCCCTCCCGGGCAACATGGGGTTTGAGCCGAGCGTGGCAGTCCCCGGCCTCGCGCAGGGCCCCGCGGAGCCCGAGGAGGGAAGCGATGCCGACGGTGACGGCCTGGCAGACCGGGAGGAGGTGCTCCTGGGCACCAACCCGCTGCTCATGGACAGTGACGGCGACGGCCTGACCGACTACGAAGAGGTCCTGCTGGGCACCAGCCCGCTGTTCGCAGACAGCGACGGCGACCTGATCACCGATACCCTCGAAGTGAGGGGGTACGTCTACACGGCCACCATCGGCACCGAGGCCGTTGCGACGACCTTCTACGGTGACCCGCTGGAGCCGGACGCCAACCGGGACGGCATCGGGGACTGGACCGAATGGCACGCCAGCGGCGATGGGGACCGGCCCGGCGATACCGACGGCGACGGTGTGCCCGACATCGTCTCGAGGGACAACGACGGCGACGGCGTGCCCGATGACCTGGACCTATCCCCCTTCCAGACCAGCCAGGGGGCGGCTGTCTTTGACCGGGACAACCCCTTTTCGCTCGTCGTGGAGAACCTGGAGCCCGGGAAGCCGACCTACGTCGAGTTCCAGTTGCGCCCCTCAAACAGCGAGCACCTGTGGTATGCGTTCAACGTCCTGGACTGGCCGGAGGACCGCCAGGCCCAGATCCAGGATGGCGATGGTCTGACCTACGCCGACCTCGACCCCGGGGCCGTGGACCCTGCCGGCGCCGGGACAAACGGCAACGGTGACGTCAAGATGGTGCCCATGCTCGAGATCGTCGTCCCCGGGGAGGGCGACAACCTGCCCCCGGCCAGCACGCTGCGACTCCTTTATGGCATGCACGTCCAGGACATGGCGGCGCTGGGCATGGGCGAGGGCAAGCTGCTCTACCTGCCGCTGCAACTGGTCGTCGACAGCGTGGGCGGCGCCCGCGTCGCCTTCAGGGGCAAGATGCTCTATCTGCCCGGCGAAACCTGGGCCGCGGCCCACCAGGTCCGGCTGGTGTGGGTCGTCCAGGCCCTGTTGGATGCGTGTGCCGAGGATGGCTGGGAGAATGGCCAGTGCAACGTCTACGATGCCGAGCATTCCAACCAACCGCAGATCATCCACCGCTACGACGACGAGTGGTACCTGACCGGGCTGAGCGTGCGAGAGGATGGCGGCCAGGAGGCCGGCATCATCTGGGAAGACCCGGCAAGGGATAGCAATCTCGACGATGACGACGCCCTCATCCGGCTCACACAAGTGCTGGACGAGACGTTCCTGTCGGGGCGAGACTGTGACGCCCCCTCGGCCGAAAGCCGCTGCCAGGGGGATGGGGAGCGGGATGTCACCGTGGGGGAGCTGAGCAGGCGCCTGGGCCAGACTGCCGATCTCGAGGCGCGCTGGAACCTGCCCGACGTTCTGGCGATGGAAACCTTTTCCTACACTCACCAGGACGAGGCACTCTTGACCCTCGTCCTGACCGGCACGCGGCAGATCCTGGAGGCCAATTTCACAGACCGTTGGTCGGAGGCGAGCCCCATCACCCCGACGCTGCTCTTTGTGCGCGAAGAGGTGTTTCGTGCCAGCAATCTCGATGCCCTGGCGGGCGGAGAGGGTTTTCGCTGGGGAGGCGAGCGGGGCGGGGAGCTTCGGGTGGACATGGGGGCGGAGGGCATCCAACCGATCACCATGGCCAGCGCCAGTTGGAAACCCTATCACTATTCGGCGGGCGCCGGCTGGGAGAACTGCCCGATTCAGACCTACTGGCAGGAATTGGAGAATCGCTACCTTGACGTCCTGGCCGGCGAGGGCGAAGCGAACGCTTCGCTCGCCAGGCTTTTTCTGTTCCAGTTCTACTACGTGACCGGATATTTGGGCGTCTCGGAGATCGTCCAGACGGGCGATCTGCTGCCCCCAGGCGCCGTGGCGCCGTGGCGCTCACCGGACGCCGAGCTCGCGCAGACGATCCTGGCCAAGGCCGGGGGCGCGGTCAAATCGATCGTCAGCAACCTGGATGCAGCCACCACGTTCTACGGCAAGACCTTTGCCGAGCTGGTCAACAAGAAGGGGCTGTACAGCCTTCCGGCCAGTGATCTGACGCCCGACACGCTCAAGGCCATCGGCGAGATTGACCGGCTCCGGGCCGAGTCGGGCAGCGGGCGGGCTCGAAGCAACGCCGTCTGGGCCAGGGATGCAATCCCCGACCAGCCGCTGAAGGCAGAGAAGAGGAGCGGCCTGGGGGCGGTCGCCATCGCCGGGCTCGGGTTGACGGCGGTCAATATTGGGCTGTTGGTCGCCGACCAGTACACCGACTCGGAAGCCGTCGAGGTGGCGGCCGAGGTCTCGACCTATGCGGTCGGCGTCGTCGGCGTGGTCCTTGGTGCGGTCGAGATCGCCCAGAGCGCCAGGTTGGTTTACACCATGGTCAACAGCGGGATGAGCTTGAGCAAGGCGTTGTCTGCCAACTCGGCGATAGTCGGCGCGTCCAAGACCGCGGCCAGGGTGGGGCTGGTCGTCAGCCTGGCCATCACCCTGGCATTCTTTACCGTCGGGCTTATCGAGGGGCTCCAGGCGGGCGCCAACGCCATGCAGATAAGCACGCTGGTGGCCCAGGCCGTTGCGCAGATCATCATGGCCGTCTTGATGTTTGTCCTGTCGGCGACGATCATCGGCAACATCATCGTCGGCCTGATTGTCATCCTGGACACCATCATGTCACTGCTGGGCCTGGAAGAGTACACCTCGGCTGCGCTGCTGGCCAAGGCACTGTACGGCTACTCGACGATCGCCGAGCCGAACTGCGCCATTGGCGGGAGCCACAGGAGCTTTGCCGGGCCGGGGCAGGGCCTCGTCGGCGGCAACTCCATGGTGCTGACGCAGACCTTCACGGCCACCGCCACAATGAAGGACCCGGACGACTGGCGGGCGGAGTCTTATTTGAGGACCTTGTGGACCGATGGCGTTCTGTGGGGGAGTGACGTGCGGTGTGAGCTGGACAGCGAGGCACAGGCGCTGCCGGCGGGTTCGACGCTCTGGGAACGGGTGGTGCACGATCACACCTATCGCGGTTGGTCCATGCACCGTGCGGAGGCCAAAGCCATCGACGATGTCCGCGTGGAACTGGAGGCCGGGATCAACTACACGCCGCCGATTTCCTTGAACATGGGCTACGAGGTGCCCGTGGCGAACTGCTGGTGGGTTGGCTTGCTGATCCCACCCATCTGCTATGTCACATCCCTTGATGGCGATAGCTCCACCGACCTGGGCGCCCTGATGCCCATGGACGTCCTGCCCGCCACCGTCGACGAGTTCTACTGGTGGGACGAGCTGGGCACCCAGCAGGATCACGACGGGGACGGCCTGCGGGCGATTGCCGTGACCGGCAATGATCCCGACGACACGCGCTGGGATGCCGACGGCGATGGGCTGTCGGATGCCTACGAGCTGGAGCGCCGGTCCCGCGGCGGGCAGGACGGGGGTGCGCGCCCGTCGTTGCTCAGCGGCGACACCGACGGCGACGGCCTGTCGGACGCCGACGAGATCCGGCTGGGCACATTTCCCAACAGGCGGGACAGCGACGGCGACGGCGTAAAAGACGGGCAGGAAGTCTGGCACTATGACCTGAACGAGGGGGCGTGGAGCGGTGGCTGGCAGTACACGTACACCCTGACCGTCGCGCCGGGCGTCACCGAGACCCGCTCGATCCGGGTGACTTCCGACCCCCTGGCAGCCGACACCGACGGGGACGGGCTGAACGACGGCGTCGAGCAAGCCCTGGGCGAGAACCCGCGCGCCTGGACACCCAACCCCCAGCGGCTCCAGGTCGAGGTCGACGATGCCGATGGGATCGCCGGCCCCGGGCAGACCCTGGTGTACACCGCCACGCTCTACAACCAGATCCAGATGGATCCGGGCTACTTTATCACCGGCATGATGACCACCACGCTTCCCAGCGCGCTGGGAAGCGACGTCTTGACCCGTGCCTACAACCTTTATCAGGGCCAATCGGCCGCGGTCGTGCGGGCGCTGCCCGTTGGCGACGATGGGAGCGACGGGCAGGTGGCCATCACCAGCGAGGCCAGGGGTTGGATGCACGACGGCAACATCACCGATACCTATCGCCTGTACCCCGATCCCACGGGCCTGTTTACCAGCACGCCGGCGACAGCCCCGGCGTTCGCCAACGTTGCCGCGTCGCCGGGGGCCGGCGATCTGTTCGCCGTGGCCTCGGCGGAGGGAACCGGGGCGGTGAACCTGCGCCCCGCGAACCAGGTGCTCCCCCCACCGACGAACGTCCGCGGCGACCAGGGCTGCGGGCCGGGGGTCCATCCGTACGCGCCGGGCATCGCCTGCGCGGACGATGGCACATGCCTGACCACGTGGAGCAACGTTCACTATCACGATGAGGACAACACCCTGCGACTGAACGAAATCTCTGTCTCCTACGAATGCGACGGAGCGATTTGCGCGGGCGCATCCGAGTTTGTCCTGCAAGTCAACGACGAGCAGGTCTGGAGTGCGGACGTGAATGACGAGGGCACATTCAAACCGGACACGACCGTGCAGTTCGGCGACGAGGCCAGGGTAGAGATCTGGGAGGAAGACGACGTTGGCGGCGACGACTGGGTGGGCGGCCATACCCTGCTCCATTGCGACGTGGGGCAGTTCTGGAAGCGGTTCACGGACTGCAGTTGTGACCCACCGGACGCCGTGCACCCGCAGCAGTATTACCAGCCCTGCACGTGCACGCCAGGAAAGGATGACGGCCTTTTCTGGATCAACTTCGAGATGATCCCCAACCTATGGGACGGTGTCTACGCCGCCGTCAGTGACGGCGGCGCCCCAGCGCAGGAGCTGCAGGCCGCGGCGGCGGGACCGGTGCAAGGCAGGTTGTCTACCGCTGTGGCCAGCAACGGCACCGATTTTCTGGTGGTGTGGCAGCAGGGAGAGCCGGGGGAGCAGGGCATCTATGCCAGCCGGGTGTTCAGCGACGGCACGCCAGGCCCGGCGGTGCGGCTGGATGAGCTTGGTCCGGGGGACGGCGCCCGGCCGGCGGTGGCGTGGGCCGGCTACGGCCGCTACGTCGTCGTGTGGCAGAGCGCTGCGACGAATGGCATCCAGATGGCGGCCGTGGACCCTGACGGGCAGATTGTGGAGGGCAGCCGCCAGCCCCTGGCCCTGAGCGCGACCGGGGCACAGGTCGCCGCCAGCCCGGCGGCCGGGCAGGCATTGGTGGTCTATGTCCAGGCGTGCGACCTGGGGACGTGCATCAAGGGCCGCCTGGTCAGCCCGGCAGAGGGTGGGGATCTCACGGACAGCATCGGCTCCGAGATGACCATCGGGCAGCCGGGCTCGGGCCGAATGCTTATGGCGCCGGTGGTGGCCTACGAGCCCACGTACGGCGGTTGGGCGGTCGCTTGGGAAGAGGCGCACTACTGGCAGGCATCGTACTGGAACAACACCACTCTCTCAGGACCCCCAGTCCTGGAGCGAAGTGAGGTCCAACTCGACCACGATTGGGGAGGTGCCTCGCCCGACTCCTTGATCAATCCCGACCATTTTTCGGCCCGCTGGAGGCGCGAGATCGTCGTCGAGGCGGGCATATACCACTTTGCGGTTACCGGTGACGATGGCATTCGCCTGCTGGTTGACGAGCAACCCGTCATCGACGATTGGAGTGTCCACCTCGCGCACGAGAACCAAGGTAGTCGCTACCTCAGCGGCGGCTTGCACACTGTCACCGTCGAGTATTTTGAGAACGATGGGTCGGCCGTGGCCAAACTAAGGTGGGACCCTGCCGACCAAAGTGCGCCTGTTCTGCGTTATATGCCACTCACGGCGACGGGCGAGCCGCTGCTGGCAAAAGAGGGCCGTGGGCCGCAGGCGACTTTCGACGCGATTCGTGGGACGACGCCCGTGGGCGACAGCCTGCTCAGCCAGGCCGTGGCTTGCAGCCCGGAGACCACCGATTACGCGCAGTGTGCTCTCGTGGCTTCGACCAGGGAGCAGATCTACCTGCAGCCGCTGTTCCTGGAGTTTGTCCCGGCCCTGGTGGGGCCGCTCACGACGACGGTCGTCACCTCGTTGACGATCGACGCGGTCCCGCCGACCGCCACGGTCACGTCCCTCGTGGACGGGCAGCCGGTGGCGGCGAGCGGTACCCTGGTCATAGGCGGGGAAGCGGCCGATGCCACCTCGGGTGTGGCCCGCGTGCAGATCAGCCTGAACGGCGGTCCGTGGCAGGACGCCGAGGGCGCCGAATCGTGGGCTTATGCCTGGCAGGTGCCGGGCACCGACGGGCCGGTCACCTTGAGCAGCCGGGCCACCGACCTGGTGGGCAACACCGGACCCGCGGCGACCATCACGGTGACGATCGACCGGACGCCGCCGGACGTGAGCCTGGCCGCGGGCGACCTCGTCGGGGCAGCGCCGCAGGCGGGAACCTGGTCGCTATCCCTTGGCGGGGTGGCGGGCGACCTGCACAGCGACGTGGAGGGGGTCGAGGTGTTGGTCACGCCCCACGGCAACGGCTGGCAGCCTGCCACCATCGAGGGCGAGATCTGGCGGCTGGGCTATGTCCTCTCCGGCTTTCAAGACGGCGTCCCTCTCCTCGAACCCAACGGCAACTACACCGTGCAGGTGCGGGCCGTGGACGCGGCCGGCAACGAGACGGCAGCGCCGGCCGTGCGCACCGTGCGCGTGGATGCGACCCCGCCCGAGATTATGGTCACCTATCCCACCACGCGGACCGCGGCCATCACGGGCGCCGTTTCCCTCTCCGGCACGATGGTCGATGCGGGTCCGGTGGCAGCGGGCCCGGCCAGCCTGGAGGTGTCCTTCACGCCTGCCGGCGGGTCACCGGAGCGGTGGCTGCCTGCCACGCTGGATACGGCCGGCCGGGGCGTGGCCGCCACCGGTTGGCACCTGCCGGTCCCCGGCGACCTGGAGGGTTTTTTCCAGATCGACCTGCGGGCGGCGGACGCCGTGGGCAACAGCAGCGGCGAAATGTTGCGCTGGAATCCGTGGCGCGGCGAGATCGACTCTCTGGCGCCGCGCGCGGCCATCACCGCCACGCTCCGCGGGGCGGGGCAGGCCGCCCAGACGGTATACGAAGGCTGGGCCGAGGACCTGAACCTGAGCATGGAGGAGTTGCGCTTCCCCTGCGAGGTCGAGGCCGCCGACGCCCAGGCCTACGACGATGCCTGGTGGCTCGCGGTCACCGGCGACACGCGGAGACCCTACCGGCTGGCGCCGTCGTGCATCGTCAACGGCTTCCAGGATGGGCCGCCATCGTTGGAGGTCTGTGACGTGTACGGCCACTGCGCGGCCACCAGCGGCGCGCTGCTGGGCCAACCCGCCGCTCTGGCCTCTGCCGTCCTCACGCCGGCCCACGAGGGGGTGCTGACTGCGACGACTCCCATCAGCCTGGCTATCGGCGTCTTTGCCCGGGATGGCCTGGACGCCCTCAGCCTGATGGTCAACGGCGTGGAGGAGGGTTCGTTTGCCTGGGCAGGGCAGGTGAGCGACACCATAACGACCACGACCTGGACGCCGCCCGGCGAAGGGCATTTCGTCCTGGTCACCGCGGCCACGGATCGGGCCGGGAAGGTCCAACCCGAACCCCAGCCCATCACCATCACGGTCGACGTCGAGGCGCCGGCCGTTGCCCTGTCCACGGCGGTGTTCACCACGGCGCACCGGCTCTCGTTCCGGCGGGTGGCATTGAGCGGCGCCGCGGGCGACTCGGTGGGGCTGCAAGAAGTAGCGGTGTCTGTGGACGGGGGCACGTGGGAGACTGCCGGACTGAATGGAGGGACGTGGCACTATCCCTGGTCCCTGGGCCCCGGCGAAAGCGAACCGGATGGCGAGGCGCACACGATCTCGGTCCGGGCCACCGACGGCGCTGGCCACACGGCTGAGGCGACCGAGACGGTCACCGTCGACCTGGTGCCGCCGGCCCCCATGACGGTGACCATGGCGTACGAATCGGGCGACGGGCTGATCCCCCTGGATGTTGGAGGGACCATCCGCGAGATGAGCGCGACGCTGGCCATCGGCTGGCCCGAAAGCAGCCTCGGGGCCGGTTGGTCGCACGTGCTGGCGGGCTGGAGCACCGCCATCACGCCGGCCGTGGAGAGCCTGGCGCCCGCGGTCGGTGAGCACCGACAAGCCCTGGCAGAGCCCCAGGCGCTCTATGCCCACGTCGTCGCCCGGGACGAAAACGGCAACAGCCGGGCGCAGACCGCCGGCCCGGTCTACCTCGACGGGCCCTTGACCCCGGACCTGGTCGCCGACCTGGGCTATCATGGCTGGATGCAGAGCGGCTGCAGCCAGGTGGGGGCCGACCGGGAGCTGGGCCGGCACGCGGAAGCAGGCGCCACCCTGAGGGGGACCCAGACCTTGCACGCCAGTTGGGACCGGGAGGCGCTGCGCCTGGCGTGGACCGGCGCGGACTGGAACGTCAGCGGCGACCTGTTCATCTACCTGGACACTCGAACGGGCGAGGGGGCAGCCACGGCCTACGATCCCTATGGGC
>ERZ1026792.1544-NODE-1544-length-14109-cov-2.631669_pt1 | contig 14109 bp, 19 predicted proteins | sample MGYA00520884_ERZ1026792 | MGnify/ENA primary metagenome ERZ1026792 (study PRJEB33270, sample SAMEA104284473) | anaerobic digester metagenome | biome: Anaerobic digester microbiome; feature: mesophilic sludge digester; material: Anaerobic digester biomass... | reverse complement strand
GTGGCAATCACGGGGCGCAGCACCTCGTCGGAATTTATGACGGTGGGCATTGCCTTCGCCGGGACCACGGCGGGCGTCGGCTCCACATTGGCCCTCACGCCCCTTGTGCAGGGGCAGACCACTTGCAGCGGCAACGTCTACGGGGTGGCGACGACAAACGCAACCGGCCTCACCTACGTCTACAAGGAAACCGTCAACGTGCTCAACGGGTTCCACTGGATTCCGACCCCGGAGTGCAGGCCGATCATCAAGCCCGGCGGTCGGCTCGTCGTGAGGCGGGAAACCGTAACGACGGCGACGGACTACGCCGTGGATGCTCATATCGTGTTTGAGGAGATCGGGTAAATGGCGGTTTACCGCATACCGTTCTGGCGCAGGCGTTTCGCAAAGAACGTCGTGTTCCTGCTTCCGCAGGGCGCAGCGCAGACCCTTGCTTTGGTAGCGGAAGCGTCTAACGCGAACGCGGGAGACAATGTCACCCTTATTATCGGCCACGTCATCGCGTCCGTTGCCGACGGCGCTAATGCCAATGCAGGAGACGGCATTACATTAAGCATTTCCCATCCGCTTGCCAGCGTCACCGACGGGACGCAGGCCAATGTAGCCGACAGCCCCGCATATACTCAGGCGCACAACATCACCATTGCCGAAAGCTACAATGCCAACATAGCCGACTCCCCCGCGTACACGCAGTCGCACCTGTTGTCCGTAACGGATGGTGTGCAGCATAACGCGGCTGACGGTGTCGGATTGGGCGGGAACATAACGCTTGCGTCTGTCGCAGATGGGACGCAGCTCAACGTCGCTGATTCGATTACCCTGTCAATCGGACACATCCTCGCCAGTGCCGCAGACGGCGCACAGGTAAACACCGCCGTTACCCCGGTTCCGGTTCATGGCTACGGATTGACCGTGGGTGAAAGTGCGGTTGTCAATGCAGCAGACGGCCCGAGCCTGACACAGCACCACGTCATCACCGTAGACGACGGCGTAAATGCCAATGCCGGGGACGGGGTCACGATTTACGCGGGCGGGGCGCTCCCCGTTGCGGAAGGCATACAGCAGAACGTTTCCGATGCCCCGGATATTATTCAGCACCATGTCATCGCGGTATCGGAAGCCGTCAACGAAAACCATGCCGACAATATTACGCTAGGCGTCGGGGCAGATGTCCCCGTGACGGCAGGCGAGGGTGTACAGGTCAACGTCTCCGGGGCGGTCAGTCTCATCCAGGGGCAGGTCATCACTGTAGACGACGTCGCGAACCCCTCCGTTGCCGATGCCATTGTCGTTATCATCGGGCACACGATTTCCGCGCAGGATTCCGGGCAGATTATCGCCTCAGACGAGATCACCCAACTCATTCAGCAGCACCATATCACCATCAGCGACGGAACGCAGGAACAGTACGCCGACGGGGTTGACTTCTCCACGAAGGTCACGCCTGACGACACCTACAACGCAAACGCCGCCGACGGAATTGTCCTTGAAGTGCATACCAGGACACACGGCAGGAAGCTCAGAACGTCGAATCCGGTCAGGGACCATCACCGGCAGTCGAAAATATACGTCAACACCTATCGCCGCGCGGGCGACGTGTGGAGGTCGAGATAATGGCGCTTGTGCTGATTACGGAGGCAACCGGGGCGTGCGTGACGATTGACGAAATCAAGGCGCACCTGCGGCTCTCCACGTCCGACACGTCGGAGGATGCCCTGCTCAAAGTCTATCTGATGGCGGCGCAGAACGAAGCTGAGAACAAGACGAAGCGGGCGCTCATGCCGCAGACGTGGGAGTTGGTGCTTGATGAATTCCCCGATGGCGGAATTGAGATCCCACGGCCTCCCTTGTCGTCCAACTCTACCGACCTCAGTATTAGCTACATCGACTCAAGCGGGGCGACGGCTACCCTTTCGGCCACGGCCTATTCCATTGACGGGGATTCCGAGCCCGCGTGGGTAGTGCCGTCCTACGACAACGACTGGCCGGAAACCTACGACGTAATGAACGCCGTCAGAGTTCGCTACAAGTGCGGTTACGCGTTAAGCGGGGCGTCTACGGCCACGACTCCATACGGGGTCAAGGCGTGGGTCCGTCTTCGCGTGGGGGCCATGTATAACAACCGGGAAAGCCTGTCCGTGGAGTCTGGGGCGCAGACGATGCTTGAGCTTCCGCGCACGTTCGTGGACGGGCTTCTGGATGCGTACACGGTGATTAAAATATGAGGGCAGGCCAGCTCAACAGGAAAATCAGTATCCGCAAGAGCACGTCAACGTCCGATTCTTATGGCGGGCAGGTTCCTACATGGAGCACGTTTCTCAATGACGCATGGGCTAGAGTTCGCCCCCTGTCAATGCGCGAGATGTGGCAGGCCGATCAGGTATCTTCCCCAATAGATACGGAATTCCTTATTCGCTACACGACGGGCATCACGCCGAGCATGATGGTTGTCTACGACGGTAAAGAATACAACATTCATTCCATTATTGACACGGGTGACAGACGCACGGAGCTTCGCATACTTGCATCGAGGCGGTCTACATGATCGACATGACGATTGAACAAAAGGGGCTGAGGGAGCTTGATGAGAAGTTGAAGCTCCTGCCTCTTGAGATTCAGCGCACAATCGGCCAACGGGCGTTGAATAAAGGCGCGAGGCTTGTCAGGGACGAGGCCCGCAGGCGGGCTCCGGTCGGCAAGGCTTTCTATCGTTACCCATACGGGACGACGGCCAGAAACAGAAAGCGCATAGGGCAGCTCCGTGACAGCATCGTCATTGCCAAGGGGAAGCCGTCCAGGGGTGCCGAGATTGTCACGAACGTCAAGCCAAGGCTGAAAACGGGCTATTACGGACTATTCATTGAAAAGGGCTGGATACCAACGGGTAGAACGAAGGGTGTCAGAAGAGCATACGGCCTGACGGCGAGAGAGGCCAGGGCAAGAATGCAGAGGGGGCGGGCAAAGGTTCCGGGCCGTCCGTTTATTGAACCCGCGCTCGTTATGAGTACGGGACGCGTACTCGATGCCATTCAAAAGGAACTCGGCAGGCTCATTGAGTGGCGCATGAGGAAAAGCAATGCCGGTTGAGACGAAGATATATTCCTTGCTGTCAGGGTCTACGGTCATCACGTCCGTAACCTCGACGCGCATATACCCGATGGCCGTCCCTCAAGGCTCGGACGCCCTCCCCGCGCTTGTCTATTCGAGGATCAGCGGCCACCGGGTCAATGCCTTGGACGGGTACTCTCATCTCGAGAACCCTACGATACAGTTTGATTGTTGGGCGACAAGCTATGCGGGTGCGAAAGACCTAAGCACCCGCGTCGCAAACGTTATGGGTTCCGCAACGTCGTTTGAGGCGATCCTGGTCAACGACCTGGACGCGCTGGAATGGGAACTCGGTTTCTATCGGTTAACGCAAGAGTGGAGTGTCTGGAATAAGGACACATAGGAGGTAACTAGCCAATGGCGATTGAAACTCAGGGCTCCATTTTTTACTGGAGCACGACAACTTCCTTGAGCACGGTTATCAGTATCGGGGAGGTGATTGGTTTCAATGGCCCCACCGGCGGCGCAAACGTCATCGACGTTTCCCACCTGGGAAGCACGGCGCGAGAGAAGTTGATCGGGTTGAGAGACGAAGGTCAAATCACCCTCGACTGCAACCTCTCGCCGTCCAATACGGGCCAGACGAAACTGCGCGAGTGCCGCGCCGCCAGGACGCAGGGGAACTGGGCCATCAAGCTCAACGATACGGCCATCACTATGCTCAACGGCCACGGGTATGTAAGCGGCTTCTCCATCACGGGAGCGGTAGATCAGGTTGTCAAAGCCAGCATCACCATTGAGATCAGCGGAGCCGTGACCTACTCAACGGTCGCATAGGAGGTGACGGTCATGGCGATTGAGTCACAAGGCGCGATTTTCTACTGGAGTACGACCACGGCGGCCTCCACATCGACTTCCCATGCCGTCGCGGAAGTGGTTGGTTTCAACGGCCCTACGGGGAGCGCCAACGTCATTGACGTTTCCCACTTGGGCAGCACGGCACGCGAAAAGCTGATCGGGTTGAGGGATGAAGGGCAAGTGACCCTCGATGTCAATTTCCTACCGGGGACAACGGCGCAGGACTACCTGAGGTCCTGTCGCGCCACCCGCACTATGCGGAAGGGCGTCATTCAGTTGAATGACAACACGACCGAGGCGGCGCGGACGAAGATCATTTTCGACGCCTATGTCAGCGGATTCAGCATTTCCGGTGCTGTGGATCAGGTCGTCAAGGGTGCAATCACGCTGGAGATCAACGGCGCTTGCACCTATGCCACTGTAATTTGATGAGCCTGGAGGGCGCAAATGTATCTGACAAAAGAGGAAATCCTTGCTGCAAAGGACATGAAGTACGAGGACATCGATGTCCCCGAGTGGGGCGGCAAGGTGCGGATCAAGTGCATGACCGGCAGTGAGCGTGATGCTTATGAGGCGTCACTTTACGAACTCCGAGGAACGGAAGTGAAACTGAACAGAGAGGACATGCGGGCGAAACTTCTCGCCAGGGTGCTGGTGAACGAACACGGCAAGCGACTGTTCGCGGACGGTGAGATAAAGGCCCTTGGCGAGAAGTCCGCCCATGCCCTTGAGAGAATTTATGTCGCGGCGCAAAAGCTGAACGCCATTTCCAACGATTCGGTGGAGATGCTGGCAAAAAACTGAAACAGCGGGGGTCGAGGTATTTTTACTTTGCCCTCGCAAGAGAACTGAAAATGACGGTCCATGAGCTGCTGGAAAGGACGGATTCGCAAGAATTGAGTGAGTGGCGGGCCTATTTCGAGATCGAGAACAAACGCTTGAAGGGTGAAGACGCGGAGACGGTAGCGGATAAGATCAAGGCTGGATTCATGCAATTCAAGGAACGGCTCTGATGGCGGTTGATCCCGTTGCAAATCTCTATGTGCAGCTCGGCATGGACGTTGCCCGCTTGCAGGGCGACGTGCAAAAGGCGACGACCATTCTGGATAATTTCCAGCGCCGCGTCGATCGCGGATTTTCCACGATGCTGAAGGGCATAGGCTGGACCGCCGCCTTTGCGGGCGTGACGGGTTTTTTGCACAAGGCCGTGCAGGAGGCATCGGCGGCGGAGCAGGCCATCACGCAGCTCAATACGTCCCTGGCGACCCTTGGGGCGAAGCGCGTCGGTGACATCAATCTTGTCAGCGCAGCCATTCAGCGCATGGCAAAGGAGATGCAGGCTGCCACGGGATTCACCGACGAAGAGATCATGCGCGGCGCGTCCCGCATGTTGACGGCTGGAATCGGCACGGAAGACCTCAAGCTTGCGACCGAAACGGCGACAAACCTTGCGCGGGCATACGGGCTCGAACTCGAGCCCGCAATGCAAATGGTCGTGCAGGCATATTGGGGCCAGCAGCGGGCCATCAAGAAAGTTGTCCCCGAGATGCAGGAACTTCTTCAGGAGGGCATGCGCGGGACGGATGTATTGAAGCAATTAAACGACGCCCTGGGGCCGCAGGCCCAGGCGCAGGCCGAAACATTCGCGGGTCAATTAAGGCTCTTGAGGATTGAGAGTGCCGAGTTTGCCGAGGCCGTCGGCATGAAGGTTCTCCCCATGCTGACGAAATTCTTGTCCCTCCTGAACGCCATCCGCAAGGGTGAGGGGCTGAAGGGCTATGAGATGTTCAATGCCCTTGGGGATGTCTTTGTTTCGCCGGAGCAAGCAGCCGCATCCATCGCGGGGATGACGCCATCCCAGCTTGAGAAGATGACCGGGGGCGCGACATGGAATCATCCGCTCATGTATGGCAAGCCCGGCGTCAAGCCGAAGGTTGAGGGGAAAGAAACAAAGAGAGCCGAGGACAGGTACGTCGATACGGAAGAGGCCTATTTGAGGCTTATCAAGGAGGAAGCCAAATTTTATGACGGCATTGCCGCTGGCCTGAAGGCCGTTGCCGATCAAAAGAATTTCATCATCGACGCAGACCAGAAAATGCTCGACATCGAACGCCTGGTCAGCCTGTCAGAGGAAGATTATCTGGCTGCCACGTTGGCGAATCACGAGCGCAGGGTGCAGGTGCAGCGGGATCTGATTGCTGAGCGGCTGAAATGGAACAACGTTATTGACGCAAGGGAGATGGAGGAGCTGGAACGTGCGGAGCGCCTGCTGGAGGTGCAGAAAGAGCGCGTGAGGGTTGAGGAAACACTCCGAAAAGATCCGTTTGCCGGAGCCTACAAGGCGCTGAGTGATCTGCAAAAAGAATATCAGTCTTACGGCAAGCTGATGGAAGACTACACCGTGGGCGTATTCAGGACGATGGAGATGGCCTTTGCCGACTTCTGCGATACCGGGCAATTTAAATTTAAAGAGTTCGTCCGGTCTGCGCTCATTAACCTGAATACCCTGCTGTTCAAGATTGCCGTGCTCGAGCCGATGGCGGCGAAACTGAGGGACATTCTGTCCGGTGCCGGCGGCGGCGGAGTCAGCTTTGGCGGATTTGGCTCGATTCTCGGCAAGATTTTCGGCGGGATAAACATCGGGGGGGTCGAATTCACGCCAAGCGGCATGATGATCGAAACCCTCACCAGCGCGAAGGGCAACGCCTTCATGAACGGGCGACTCTTGGCCTACGCACGCGGCGGTATCGTCCAGGCCCCGACCGTGTTTCCGATGGCGTCCGGCATGGGCCTCATGGGCGAGGCGGGCCCGGAGGCCGTGATCCCCCTAAAGCGCACGGCGTCGGGCGATTTGGGCGTGCAGGCGGGGGCGGGCGGTGCCACCTACAACATCACGATCCAGGCCGCCGATGCCCAGAGCTTCTACGAAATGTGCCGGCGCAACCCGTCAGCGATTACTGACCCCATTGAGAGGGCGTTGCAGGGCAATCAGAGCATCAGGCGCACAATCATGAGGACAGCAAAGTAATGGCGAAATACCCGAATTCTCCCGTTCCTTCATATGAGCACGTTGCCGCCTCGAGGTGGAAGACGGTGATTTCCATTTTCGATGACGGCAACGAGCAGCGCCGACAGAAGTGGACGGCCCCGCAGTACGACATTACGCTGCAATACAATGCCATCCGGGCAACGGCGATGTCCACGATCTGGAATTTCTTTGAGGCGCGCAAGGGGGCCTATGAGGCATTCCACTATTACATTGGGGAGGCGTGGGGCGAGAAGCAGGACGTGAAGGGCGCTTACATTGCCGTCGCGGACGGGACGGCAACGGCATTCACGCTGCCGTGCAAGAATTCATGTTCGGTAACGATCTATCAGAACGGCTCGGTCATCGGGTCGTCGCTTGTTGTCGTCAATGCAACCGTCGGCGTCGATGACGCGGACACGCTGAGTCTCGGCATGACGCCATCATCGGGCGATGTCCTGACGATGGATTATACCGGATACCAGAAAGTCAGGTGCCGGTTCAAAGAAGACTCTCTATCGCGGACGCTATGGGAGAAGGACATCTACAAACTCACGGTTGAACTGAAGGGGCTGCCGCCGGCGACATGAAAACGATTTCAACGGCCATTAACGCGCAACTGGAAGCGGAGCAATTCAGCTACTTTTATACGGTTGAGCTTCGCCTTTCGGCCATTACCCTGTATTACACGGACGCAGACCGCCCCGTGCATTACAACGATATTCGCTATACGCCCGCCCCGCTCGCCTTTGCCGATATTGCCTACGCCGCCGCCCTCTCCGTCGATCAGGTTACAGTTGAGTTCGGCAATGCCTCTCTGGCGCTCTCCGCGTACCTGCTAGGTGAAGATGCCCGCAACCGGACCATCATTATCAGCCACGGCGTCATGAACGCCGCAGGGACCGTCCTGGGGCTCACAAACCTGTTTCAAGGCATTGTTGGGGAGTGGGAGCTTACGGAGGACCGGGCGACGATCCGGGCCTTAAACGAGCTTGTACTGTGGCGAAAGCGGCCTCTCAGGACCGCCTCGGCCACCTGCCCGTGGGTATTCAAGGGAACGGAATGCACCTACGCAGGCGCGGAAGGATGGTGCGATCAGAGCTATTCAAGGTGCGCGGAGTTGGGCAATCAGGCCAATTTCGGCGGGTTTCGGTTCCTCCCGGCCCTGATGGAAAAGCAGTTGTGGTGGGGGAGGGTGCCTAGGTGATTTGGGCCAAGTTCACAGCCGAGCTAGTGGGCAAGCCGTACAAGGCAGGGGCAACCGGCCCGGACGCCTTCGATTGCATGGGGCTCGTTATCAGGACGCAGCGCGAGATGGGATGGAAAGTGCCCAAGGAATTTGAGGGATGGACCCTTGAAACCTACGCACAACGGTTTGAGTCGGACCCCGAGGCGGGCCTTGCCGTCCTTGAGCGCCTTTTAGACGCATACTGTAGCAGGATCGACACACATTTCCTGAAAAGGGGCGATGTCCTCATTGTGAAAATAGGGGAGAACGGGCAGCGGATTCCGGGCGTGTATGCCGGTAAAAGGCAGTTTTTGACCGTCGTAAAGGACAGAAAAGTGCGGATTTACGGGGCAGACAAGTATTTCACCATCGAACAGGGGTGGCGGTATGGGCGTTGAAGCCATTTTCTTTGCCGTCATGTCGAGTCTGTTCAGCCTAGTGCAGATGCTAGGGGCGAACCAGAACGACCCCCTCAAGGCGCTGGAAGAGGCTACGCGCGGGCAGATGGTGGACAGTAAGGACAATCAGGACAACATCCCCCTGATTTACGGCCTGCAACGCGTCCCCGTGAACGTCTGCTACATGATAACGACGGGCACGAATAACAACGAATTGCATCTTGTCGGCATCATCGGAGAGGGTGAAATCAACGGCATCCATCAGGTCGGCGGGGTCGATCAGATTTGGCTCGATGATAAGCTTTATACCGAATACGGCTCCCTCGTATCGTATCAGGTCTACACGGGCACCTCGACGCAAAACGCGCACGCGGCCCTCGTAACGGCCACGGCGGGAATGTCCCCGAAAGATGTCTGGAACGACCCGCTTCGCAACACGGCATACATCTACATGAAACTCACCTACGACCAGAACAAATGGCAGGGATTGCCGAATATCACGGTTGAGGTGGAAGGGCTCAAGGTCTACGATACTAGGACAAGCACCACGGGATACAGCGCAAACCCCGCCCTGTGCGCCTACGATTTCATTACGCGAAGCTCTCGCCGGGGAGGCATGGGGATTGACACGGCCCGTGTCGTGACGGCCTCCGTGGACGATGCAGCCAACTTCTGTGACACGAAGGGCTGGACTCTCGGCCTTGTCCTGCGCGACGACTCGGCGGCAATCGACAATCTCAAGCAGATTATTGATACCTACCGGGGCGATGTCATCTATTCCGAAACCCAATTCAAATTGCTTTACCGGGATTGGGATTCCGAGTCCGTCGTGATGAACCTCGGGGAATCGGACATCGTAGAAGCGGGCGGGGTATCGTCACTGAAAATATCTCAGCCGTCCGTATTCGACACGCCCAACGCCGTCCGCGTGAAGTTCTGCAATACGGATAACAAATTCATTGTTGACGATTACGTTGTCTCCGATTCAACGTCCATTACCGCCGACGGGGATTTCCGAGAGGAAACGGTGCAACTGCTTGGCATTACGGACTACAAGCACGCCATGCAGATGGGAAATTATCACCTTGAGCGGTTCCGCGTCAATAAGGCGATCAATTTTACGGGGCATTCCCGCTGCCTCGCCCTGGAACCTCACGACCTCGTAACCATGACACACACGTTCCCCGGATGGTCGAGCAAGGTTTTCAGGGTGAATGCCGTCACGGTAACGCCTGCGATGGAGGTTGCCATATCGGCAGTTGAGGAGTCGAGCGCCTTTTACAACGATGTATTAGACATTGCATCGCACAACTATCACGACACGACGCTGCCCGATCCGTCATCGACGGTGCCGAATGTCATCAACGTGACGCTATCCGAGGAGACGTACTATTGGGCGAACCGGACCTATACGCGACTGCTGATCAATTTCGACCCGCCAGCGGCAGCGGATTATCCCTGGTGGGACCATGCCGAAATCTGGGTGAGCCTGGATAGCGGGGCAACCTATAAAAACATCGGCACGGCAACGGGCGATTTCCAGATCGACCTCGTCGAGGAGGGGCAGACCTACACCGTCAAGATCGTATCGGTGAGCATCTTCGGGACGAAGGAGCCCCTCGAGGGCAGCTATACCGTGTCCCGCATGATCCAGGGCAAGACGTCCCTGCCATCGGACATGTCACCCATCACGGCCGTCGCCTCCGCCGACACGGTGTCGATCCTGGGCGAGGCCCTCTCCGAGCCGGACATCGAGGGATACGAGCTGCGGATGGGCGACGGCTGGCAGGGCGCGCTGCTCATGGGTTTCTACAAGGCCCCCATGATCCGGTTCTCCGGCGTGCGGCCGGGCACCTTCACCTGGTGGCTCGCGCCCATAGACAACCGGGGGCAGTACGCGAACACGAAGCGCTCGGCCCAGTGCACCGTGCGCTACCCGGCGGGCTACGAGGACAAGAACACCTGGTCCTGGGACTTCACGACGGGGACGCACTCCAACACCGAGCATGCGACGTACAACAGCCAGGATGCGCTGCGATGCTCCCACACAGGCGGGGTTCTCACGGGGACGTGGACGTCCCCGGAATACGACCTGGGCTCGATCAAGACGGTGCGTGTCTGGGGGGACTTTCTGACGGCCTTCGTCGCCTCGAACCAGACGTGGGGCGGGATCCTGCCCGGCGGCACGACCTGGGCGGACATCGGGATCTCGACCAAGCGGTGGTACGAGATCTTCGCCGCCACCATCGCCGGGCAGCTCCGGGCGAAGCTCAAATGGGGGGATTCGTCCGGATCGCTCACGAACGAGGCGTCCTTCTTCGAGCTGCTCGCGCCCGAGATCACAGGCCGCTACGTACAGGTCGAGATCACGCTGACGGACCCCACGCTGGATTCCGTCCTGTATCTGTACAAACTGAACATGAAGGCGGCCTACTGGCAGTGAGGTGAGCGATGGCCATGGATATCAGGCTGGACACGGTAACCAAAACCGGCAAGGTCTACACCGCCTATGTGCAGCTGGTCGACTCCAAGTCGGGAAAGATCCTGGAGACCTTCAGCTGCACCTATGACCCGGACAAGAAAGGCGGCTTTGCGGCCGCCCTGAAGGCGAAGGCCGAAGCGGTCAAGGCCCGGATCGAGGAGAAAGACGCGGCCCGCGGCGAGATCGAGGCGGTTATCGCCCAGATCAGGGCCGAGACGGGAGGATGAGATGGCGCAGAACTTCACGGACGATTGCTTTGACGCCAACCATGTCGGGCAGACGGATCTCGGCAACATCGAGAACAATTTCGCCTGCCTGAAGAGCAGCTTCAGCGGGACCTCCGCCCCGTCGAACCCCGTCGCGGGGATGCTCTGGTACGACACGACGAACAACCTGCTGAAGCTCCGCAACGCGGCCAACAACGCCTGGCTCGAGATCTATGACTTCGGCAACGACCGGGTCGCCTCCGGGAAGGTCAAGACGGCCTCCCTGGCCGACGGGGCCCTCACCGCCGACGCCGCGGGCAGGGGCAAGATGGCCGACCTCTTCATCACCAACGCGAAAATCAACGACGTGGACGGCTCCAAAATCACCGACAACACCGTGAGCACGGCGAAAGTTAAGAACAATGCCGTGACGCCTTCAAAAATGGCGGCCGGGGCCGCAACTTTGATTAATTGGCATGGTCAAAAAGATGGCGCACAGTTGTCTCCCGGGACAAATTGGGAGAATGGCGTGAATCTGGCTAGCCTCTCCGGCAGCTACCAGACCTATCTGAAATTCTATGCCTACATCCCTGCGGGGGCAAAGTATGTAATCCTTTCGGTGCATGGCTATGCCCAGAATGCAGTCTATATCAGGGTTAACGTTAATGGGACGGTTGGTGCCGTCGCCACGATGTCAGGAGGTGGTTATTTTTCATCTTCCCCACTGGACATCTCAGGACAGGCCGGAGCATTGAGGACTCTAACGATAGAGGCCTATGGAAGCGGGACTGTATCTCTCGAGTCCATCTTGGTGCAATGGTACGGCGCATAAACTAGCAATCCACTCCAAAGGAGGACATCATGGCAGCTTTCAACAAATTCCAGGACTTCGTCGAGCAACTGGCCAAAGGCGTGCACCAGCTCCACGCCGCCGGGCACACCCTGAAGGTCTACCTGTCCAACGAGGCCCCGCTGGCCTGGGACACGGTCAAGGCCTCCATCGCCGAGATCACGGCCCAGAACGGCTACCCGGCGGGCTACGAGGACAAGAACACCTGGTCCTGGGATATCACGATCGGTGACGATATATCTCACGACATAAAGGGGGTGACTTGATGAAAAAATACCTCGCTATTCTTCTTGCCTTGATGCTGATTCCGGCGTCTGCACTTGCCGCCGATGTCAAAATTTCGGCATTGCCGGAAGCCACGACAATGGCAGCAAGCGATCTCTTTGTTATTGTTGATGTTGGGACCAACACGACAAAGAAAATAACTGCCACTAATTTCTTTGCAAACATCCCGGCACCGTTCACATTCAACACGGGCGGTGATTCGTACATCCAGTTTGAGACGAACACGACCTATGATCCTTCATCCGGTTATCATCTGTACGTCGAGGGCGGGGTATTCAAACTCTACGACGGATCAGAGAGCACCATATTAGTGAGTGAACAGACTCTAGCACTAGGGCGTCAAGACCTGACGATGACGGATCCCATTGGTGTCACGGGCACGAGGGTCACGAAGGGCTGGTTCACGGACGTTGAATCCACCAACATGCCGACGGTGGGCGGGACGGCGATCCTGACCTCTCTCACGGCTCCTCAATTTACGACCATCGAGCTTGGGCATGCTTCCGACTCCACCATCTCCAGGGTGAGCGCGGGCGTACTGGCAATCGAAGGATCGAACATTCTGACGGCGGGGGCATCTCCGACCCTGACAGGAGCATGGGATTTCGGCGGGGCAACGTCGGTTGAGATCCCCAACGGCACCGGCCCCACGGTGGACGCAGCCGGGGAGATTGCCGTAGACACGACCTCGGACCAGCTCGTCTACTACGGCGGGGCAAAGCGTGTTCTGCCCTACAAGCAGTATGCCAGCTTCGTAATCCCTGCCCCGGCGGCCACGGACGACATCAATCTTTTAAAAGCTCCCTACGGCATGACGATCTCTGCTATCAACTGCATCGTGCAGGGGACGACCTCGGTCACGGGGCAGTTGCAGGAGTGCTCGTCCACGGGCGGGGATTGCGCTGATCTCGACTCCGACATCACCTGCGATGCGGACGGTGCGGCAGACGACGGGAGCCTGACCGATTCGGCCATCGCCGCAAACGGCTGGCTCCGATGGAAAACAACCTCGGTGTCTGGGACCCCGACGTTCCTGACCGTGACCGTAACCTATTCGGTGGTGAGCGACTGATGAAAAAGACATTCCTGGCAATCCTGGCGGTCCTGCTGTGCGTCTCTTTCGCTGACGCGCAGATCATCAGCATAGCAAAGAAAAAGGCGGGGGGTGGACCTGCACCTGTGACACTCCTTCTTGGCAACAACAACACGACAACATCAGGAGATGATTTTACTGGCAATGCGAATACCGCATATTACATGTGCCCTGCTGCGGCAGCATCGGCAACCGTGGCGACGGCATATTTTTACGACAATATAGGGATGGAGACTGACCCCGTCCATGTCTGCATATGGAACAGTTCGGGAACGCTGCTCGGGTGCTCTGGAAATATCACCATGGGTGCGTCTACAGGCTGGCGATCCGTATCATGGAGCGGTCCAGCACTTACGGAAAGCACGACTTACTGCATAGGGATTGTGTCAGGAACAGCCACGGGGTTCTGGACAAGGTATGATACGTCTAGTCCGGCAATCCCTTCTTGTGATGCGGATACAACCGGACAAACCTTTGGTTCGGAAGGAAATGTTCCAACAACGACGTGCGAACGTCCCGATGGGAGCTTTACGATCTATGTTACGAATTAGCCTGATAATTATCAGTATTTTTGTCTTGGCCGCTCATGCCCATGCAGCCGTTATCCTTCAGGATAACTTTGACTCAAACTGCACC
>ERZ1026792.1540-NODE-1540-length-14114-cov-2.530850_pt1 | contig 14114 bp, 9 predicted proteins | sample MGYA00520884_ERZ1026792 | MGnify/ENA primary metagenome ERZ1026792 (study PRJEB33270, sample SAMEA104284473) | anaerobic digester metagenome | biome: Anaerobic digester microbiome; feature: mesophilic sludge digester; material: Anaerobic digester biomass | place... | reverse complement strand
ATCGTCATTCAGGCGTCTAACTATCTCTTCTCCAGGACTTCCACAGGCAACCCATGCGTTGTCTGCACTGATTGCTGCCGAGGCACACAGATGAGGGATCTTGGTCGCCAGACAAAGCTCATCGATGTTGCCTGGCTCGATGACAGGTACGACACCTCCGTAGTTCATATCCCCTCCTTGGGGAGAAGTCGGCAACGGAAGAATTGCGGTCAGTCGTCTCTCTGCGATTATACATCCGAGCACATGCTTTGTCCAATTTGCGCAACTGAATCCAAACGTAGACTACTTTGCGCGGGTGGCAATTAGACATAGCAGCAAGAGGCTTTACGTCTAGAACCTTCAATCTTCCCACCTCGCATATTCGAAGCCGCGGACCTTTATGCAGAACTCCTCCAGGGTTCCAGACGAGATAGAACGAGGGAGCGGATGCGAGTCTCTTCCTCGTTTTCTGTTTTAGCTTGTTCTTAGTGGGACCGCGGGAACGAGCCATCAATGGGGAGGTATGCACGCGCCATGTGGGACGCGGAGCATCCGGAGTTCCCACGGAGGACCGGTGGAACGAGCGATTACTTAACTTACCTTGGCGCCTACCCTGCGCAGGGGTCATGTCTCGGGCCGGGAAAGAGCCGCGAGGCGTCTTTCCTCTACACCCGAATTATACCATCCTTCCCCTCATCCTGCAAGCTCGGGACGTCGATCCGGGTTCGACAAGGAGTTGTCAGCGAATGGGAAACGAATAAACGAATTCTACGGTTCTCTTATTTGTTTATTCGTTTCCTTATTCGTTGACAGCATCGTGCTCAGTCTCCGATCTCTCACTGACAACTCGTTGGCGCACGCCGTCGATCCCCTCCGGCGGAGCAGAACCAATCACGCCCGAACGGTCAGCCCTCACCACCCTTGCCTGCCCGCGCCCGGACCTCGGCCACCTGCCGCGCGTGAACCTCCACATCGCGGCGCCCGATCTCCCTTTCATAGTCCACCAGCACCGACATTAGATCGGCCGCCCGCGCTGGGTCCGACTCTTCGAACAACAGCCCGAGGTTCCATGCATTGTTTCCCTCATTCCGCCGGTCCCCAACCTCCCGGGTGATGGCCAGCGCCTCCTCGTAGCACTCAACGGCCCGCCGCACGTCCCCCACAGCTGTGTACGCATTCCCCAGGTCTCCTAGATCCGCCCCCTCTCCCCGCCGACCCTTGATCTCCCGCGAGATAGCCAATGCCGCCTCATGGCATTCGATGGCCCGCTGCGTCTCCCCAAAAGCTGCATATGCATTCCCCAGGTTCCCCACACAATCTCTCTCTCCCTGTCGGTCCCCGCTCTCCCGGGAGATGGCCAGCGCCTGCTTATAGTACTCGACGGCACGTCTCCCATCCCCAAGTGTCGCGTACACTAGCCCCAGGTTGTTCAGACGCCCCCCTTCCTGCTGCCGATTCCCAATCTCTTGGGCGATTGCTAGCGCTTGCTCGGAGTATTCGATGGCACGCCGGGTCTCTCCCAGGTTCCAGTAGGCAATGCCCAGGTTGCCCAGCGCTGCTCCCTCCCCCCCCCGGTCCCCGAGCTCACAAGCAATGGCCAGCGCTTGCTCGTAGTGCTCAATGGCCCGCCGCGAATCCCCCAGGTCATTGTAGGCAATCCCGAGGTGGTTGAGGTGTCTTCCCTCTAAACGCCGCTCTCCCATCCGCCGTGCCGCACCTGACGCCGCTTCCAGCCAGTTGATCCTCTCCCTCGCATGCAGCCACACGCCGAGGCAGTGGGCTCCCTTAGCAGCGTAGTCGCTGCACAGTGCTGCCGCTCCGTCATTTTCCTCCCACTGCGCTGCTGCCCACGCCTGCAGTGCTCGGATATGGGGCCATTCCAGGTCGAACATGCCCATCCCAGCCCTCAGACCCTCACCTCCACCCTCCCTGCAAAGGACGTCCACCACCTGCAGTACTCCTGCGTAGTAGCCTGCCATCCGCCACCGCGCCCCGTCGTCAAGCGATGTCCTGCCCATGAGGAAGGTGCGCAACAGAGTGTGTAGCATCCACCTTCCTTCGCTAGTGTTCAGGCCACGCCTATCTCCGCTCAGAGTCGGCCCCCTGGCTGTCCGCGTCAACAGTGAGCGGCCTGCCAGCCGCGCCAGCTGCGCGCCCGCCTCTTCCACCTTCACGTCCAGGATAAGTGCCACCGGGGCCGTGCCAAAACTTGTCCCCTCACCAAACCATGACAGTGCCGCAAGCGTAACCTGCAGCTCCTCTTCCATTCCCTGCCATGCCGCCTGGAAAGTCGCGTTCAAGCTCTTGCGCTGCTTCTCCCGCTCACCCAAGACCGGCAGGGCACCTTCCGCCCGTAGCCTGTCGTTGAGCGTCGCCAGCTCCCAGCCGCATTCGCGAGCCATGTGCAGTGCCACCGCCACCGCCAGCGGCAGCCCACCCGTTAGCTCATGCAGTTGCCTGGCCGCCTCCGCCTGCCGCTCTGCTTCACCCGCACCCAGCACCATGTCTACCAGCGCTTGAGTGTCATCCAGGCGAAACTGCTTGAGTATCAACTTATTTGCGCCGGCCACGTCTAGGTGGCCCTCCTCCTGCGTTGTGATAAGCACCGCGCTTCGCCCCCGCGGCGGAAACAGCGGTTCTAACACCTGCCCCACCCCTACATTGTCCAGCACCAGCAGTGCTGTCTTGCGACTGACTAGGCTGCGCCACGCGGCAACCCTGGCCGGCTCATCGTCCCCCGGCAGCTGCAGCCCATACTCCGCCGCCCAAAGGTCGGCAATCGCCCCGGGCGACCGGTTGGCGCAGTCGGCCCACAACACGCCGTCGGCAAAGCGGCCGGCGACCCTGGCGGCCACGACCTTGGCCAGCTCGGTCTTGCCCAGGCCGCCCATGCCGGTGATGCCGGTGATGGCCGCCCGGGCGCCGGGCTGCACCAGCTTGACCAGGCGCTCGATCTGGTCCTCGCGGCCGACGAAATCGGGCAGGGTGCGCGGCGCCTGGAAGGGAGGGATCCCTGATTGCTCCACTTGCGGCGCAGTACCATGGTAGGTCCTTGGCGAATGGGCTGCCGTTGCCCGCGAGGAAAGCCACTCACGTATCAGTCCATCGCACTGCTCTTGGCCTTCCAGCCCAACCTGGTTCCTGGCCGCCAGGAGCACCGCCACCACTGCGTCTTGACCATTCGCGAGCTGCCCGTACCGTTTGGCGGCTGACACCAGTCCGGTGACAAACGGATAGGGTGCGCCGGCATAGTCTATGCTGTTAAGCAGCTCCTGGTCGAGCCCCGCGTGGATCACGAGCGTTTCGCGCTGGGCAGCGGCAGTCAGATTCAGGGTGAGAAGGAAGTTGATGACGTCATCCTGCACAGACATGATCTTTCAATCTCCGCCGCTTGTCAGCGTCCTTGCGGCACACGCTTGATACTGCGCACCGACCCATTGGCCTCCGGCAGCAGGGATCGGAGCAGCGGCTGCCCGCGCAGTCGGCCAGGACCTCTGTGGTCTTTCTGAGGTCGTCCATTGTTTCGTCCACGTGGCCCTCTGAGGGAAACGAAAAGCCCATCCCTTGGCACGGGACGGGCCGCCATGTTACGTGTAGCGTGTGATCGCCTTGGCGCCCGCACCGCGCCGGGGTCAAGCCTCGGGATCGGCAGAGCCCGGGGCTTTGCATGTCAGTGAACGCATAAGATTATAGCACCATTCTCTCGCAACTGCAAGCTACAGTTTCAGGGGTCGGAAGCTATGGACGGCTTCGGCATCAACCCCACCCCAGCTTTCTGATCAAGCGGCACACACGGTCGTGGCCTGGAAACAAGGTACCACTTTTCCATTAGCTTAAAGACCGCCTTTTGACGTTGACGGCCCGAGGATCGTGTGCTATGCTAAGGGCAGGGATACGCGAGAAACCGGCAAACCGGGTCGTGGAGGGAGCCATGGAGAAGCGATGGGGTGATGCCTGCCGTTCGACCGCCCGGACACGGGGGGCGAGCTCGCTGCTGCTGCTGTGCGCCGTCCTGCTGGCGGCCTGCGGCCCGGGACCCACGGCCGGCGCGCCCCCGGCGGCGGGGGAAGGCTGGGACGTAGCCGGCCCCGGCGACGTCGGGCTCGACGCCGCCAGGCTGGACGAGGCCGCGGCCCTCATCCGCGACGGCACCTATCCCAACGTGCACAGCCTGCTCGTCGTCAAGGACGGCAAGCTGGCCTTCGAGGAGTACTTCACGGGCGACGCCTGGAGCCCGGCGGACGGCCAGGCGCAGGGCGAGGTCGCCCAGTTTGACGCCGGCACGCTGCACTACATGGCGTCCGTCACCAAGAGCATCACCTCGGCCCTGGTCGGCATCGCCATCGACCGGGGGGCCATCGGCGGCGTGGATGAGAAGCTGTCCTCCTTCTTTCCGGAATATGCCGGCCTGCAGGAGGGCGGCAAGGAGGCGCTCACCCTGGAACACCTCCTGACCATGACCTCGGGGCTGGCCTGGAACGAAAACGAGCTGCCCTACTCCGACCCGACCAACGACTTTGTCCGGCTGTACCGCGCGCCGGACCCGGTGGCCTACGTCCTGGACAGGCCCCTGGAGGGCGGGCCGGGCCGGGCCTGGAACTATAACGGCGGCGCCGTGGATCTGCTGGGCGCGGCCGTCGCCCGGGCCACGGGGCAGGGCCTGGACGCCTTTGCCGAGGAGCACCTCTTTGGCCCCCTGGGCATCGACGAGTACCGCTGGGATTTCGTCCGGACCGACTTTATCGATGCCGCCGGGGGCCTGCACCTGCGGCCCCGGGACATGGCCAGGCTGGGGCTGCTCTACCTCAACGGCGGGGAGTGGAACGGCCGGCGCGTCGTGCCGCGGGAGTGGGTCGAGACGTCGACACAGCCTCACGCCAGTGTGCCCGGGGGTGGCGAGTATGGCTACCTGTGGTGGAGGAGCACCTTCGAGCTGGACGCGGGCGCCGTGGAGGCCTTCTCGGCCATCGGCTGGGGCGGGCAGTGGATCATGATCTTTCCGGAGCTGGACATGGTGGTCGTCTTTACGGGGGGCAACTATGCGGGCGAGGACCCGGTGGAGCAGATCGTCGCCCGGCACCTGCTGCCGGCGGTGGAGGAGTTGAATCACTGAGGGGATGAAAAAGCTGAACGCACTGATGGGGCCGCGGCCCCATCAGTGCCCTCATCTTTTTCAGTGATTCAGTGGTTCTAGCACCCTCACCTTGACGCTTGCCCGCCCCCATGCTATACTCCCCCCAGAATGTTACCCTGCCCGAGAGGTGAGCCGTGACCATCGACCTGGATGCGATGCCGAAGGTGCTGGAGCTGTACCTGGAGCTGACGCAGTACCCCACGCTGGCGCCGGTCATTCGCCAGCGGATGCGCTCCGAGCTGTTTGCCCGGGGCGTCATCTCGCCGGGCGACTTTGAGCAGGAGGTCAAGCACAAGGCCATGCTCTCCCAGGACCGGGAGGGGCTGCGCGACCCCCTCATCGAGGAGCCGGAGGAGGTCTGGCAGGCCAGGGTGGAGCACTACCGCGAGAACCTCACCGACTTTTACTTCGGCCACAACCTGCCCCACACCCTCTTCGAGCAGATCGTCCGCGACGTGCTGGCCAAGCGGGTGCCCGAAGAGGACATTGTCCTGACCTTTAATCCCGAGCTGTCGCCCTGGTCGCTCATCTTTGAGCGCGGCGAGACCTACGAGGGGCTGCCCCCCGAGCAGCGCCAACGGGTGCGCCACCACCTGCGCGAGATCATTGTCGTGCTGACCAAGGGGCTGGTCAGCGACCAACTGGCCTTTGTCGGGATTGCCAAGGACCTCTTTGCCATCGCCGACCTGAAGAACATCCTCGCCCGGCGCATCGGCCGGGGCAAGATCGGCGGCAAGGCGGCGGGCATGCTCCTGGCCTGGAAGATCCTGAACCTGGAGGGCGCCGGCCAGGACGGCGACGCCGATGCCGAGCTGGAGGATCTGCGCCGCCACGTGGTCATCCCCGAGTCCTACTACATCGGCGCCGACGTGGTCTATGATTTCATCGCCCTCAACAACCTCCACCACCTCAACGACCAGAAATACAAGTCGCGGGCCGAGATCGAGGCCGACTATCCCCAGGTACGCCAGGCCTTTATCGGGGGCCGCTTTCCGGAGCGGGTGGTGGACAGCCTGCGGGACCTCCTGGCCCAGGTGGGCGACCGGCCCCTCATCGTGCGCTCCTCCAGCCTCCTGGAGGACAACTGGGGCACTTCGTTTGCCGGCAAGTACGACAGCTTTTTCTGCCCCAACCAGGGCAGCCCCAAGGAGAACCTGAAGGCCCTTCTCCTGGCCATCAGCAAGGTCTATGCCAGCGTCTTTAGCCCCGATGCCCTGTTCTACCGACAGCAGATGGGCCTGCTGGATTACGACGAGCGCATGGCCATCCTGGTACAAGAGGTGCAGGGCGAGCGCCATGGCGACCATTTCTTCCCCACCCTGGCGGGCGTCGCCTTCAGCCACAATCCCTTTCGCTGGACGGCCAAGATCCGCAGCGAGGAGGGGTTCATGCGCCTAGTGTGAGGCCTGGGCACGCGGGCCGTGGATCGCGTCGCCAACGACTATCCGCGCATGGTGGCCCTCAGCCACCCGGGACTGCGGCCGGTGTCCAGCATTTCGGAGGCCAGGCACTATTCCCAGCACTATGCCGACGTCATCAACCTGGCGGCCAACCGCGTCGAGACGGTGCCCGTGGCCAGCCTGCTGTCCGTCGATTTCCCCTCGGCGCGGCTCCTGGTCTCGGTGGACCAGGGCGATTACCTGCAGCCGCCGATCTCGTACGATCCCCGGGTGACGCCCCATCAACTGGTGCTGACCTTCGAGAACCTGCTCACCCGCACGCGCTTTGTGCCCCTGATGAAGGCGCTCCTGCGCCGGCTGTCGGATGGCTTTGGCTGCAACGTCGACGTGGAGTTTACCGCCGACATCATCCCCGGCTATCCCGAGCCCGATTTCCGCATCCACCTGCTCCAGTGCCGGCCCCAGGCGGGCTACCACGCCGGGACGACGACCGAGATGCCGGCGGCGGTGACCGAGGCCGACGTCCTCTTTCTCTCCGACCGCCTGGTGCCCGAGGGACGGGTGCACCGCGTTCGCTACGCCGTGTACGTCGATCCCAGGGGCTACAACCGGCTGCCCGACGAGACGAGCCGGCTGGAGATCGCCCGCGTGGTGGGCCGGCTAAACCAGGTCCTGGCCGGCGAGCGCTTTATCCTCATCGGGCCGGGCCGCTGGGGGAGCAGCAGCGCCAGCCTGGGCGTCAAGGTCAGCTACGCCGACATCTATAACACAGCCATGCTCATCGAGATCGGGCTCTCTGGCGGGGCGTCGGCCGAGCCGTCCTACGGCACCCACTTTTTCCAGGACCTGGTCGAGTCCAACATCTATCCCCTGGCCCTCTACCCCGACGAGAAGGGCACGGTCTTTCGCTGGGAGTTCTTCCAGGGGGCGCCCAACGCGCTGGCCGACTTGCTGCCCGAGATGGCGGACCATCAGCGCCACGTGCGCGTCATCGACATCCCGGCCGTGGCCGGCGGCAAGCTGCTGGAGGTGATCATGGACGGGGAAAAGGGCGAGGCCCTGGGCTACCTGCGCACCTACCCGGAGGGAGGGACGGGCTACAGCAGCTCGATGTGATACTCCAGGAGCTCCACGTCGGGCCGGTTCGTCTCAATCCACTCCACGACTCGCTCCATCTGGCCGTGAACGTACTCGGCGCTGGACGACACGCCGCTGACGCCCAGCACGGCGCGCTGCCAGGTGTCCTGCGATTCGACCTCGGCGATAGAAACGTTGAACTGCTGGCCGACGCGGGCGATGATGGACTTGACGATCCTGCGCTTGCCCTTGAGCGAGTCGTTGCCGGGCAGCCGCAGCTCGATGGTGCAAACGCCGACGTGCACGATGCTACCACTCCCCCCAGACGACGTCCCAATCCTCGGCCGGGTGATTCGTCACGTTGGTCGCCCCGCTGCCGTCCAGGTTCATGATCCAGATCTCGGCATCGCCCGTGCGCCACGAGACAAAGGCCAGCCGGCTGCCGTCCGGGGACCAGGTGGGGTGGTCGTCGTCCGCGGGATCGTCCGTCAGGCGCACCAGGTTGCTGCCGTCGGAATCCATGAGATAGATCTCCCAGTTCATGTCCCGATCCGAGCTGAAGGCGATGCGGCGGCCATCGGGCGACCAGGCCGGGCTCACGTCCCAGGCCGGGTGCCGCGTCAGGTTGGTCATGCCGCTGCCGTCGGCGTTGACCACCATGATCTCGTAGTCGCCCGACCGGTCGGAGTCAAAGGCGATGCGCCCGCCGTCGGGCGAGCAGGCGGCACCAAAGTCCTCGGCCTCGTGGTTGCTGACGTTCACCCCGCCGCTGCCGTCGGGGTTCGCCACATAGATCTCCCAGTTGCCGTCGCGGCCGGTGGCATAGACCAGGCGCGGGTTGCTGCCCGGCAGCCAGCAGGGATCGTTCTCGTCGGCCGGGCTGTCGGTCAGGCGCAGCAGGTTGCCGCCGGTGGTGTCGACGGCATAGAGGTCATAGTTGCCGCCGCGGACCGACTCGAAGGCCAGGCGTCCCATGCCGTCCTGGGGCGGTAGCCAGGCGGGCCGGCTATCCTCCCCTACGGAGTTGGTCACCCGCGTCACCTGGCTGCCATCGTCACCCATGACATAGACCTCCAGGTCGCCGTCCCGGTCAGAGCTGAAGGCCAGGTAGCCCCGCGGCGCCGAGGTCGGGCTGGGCGTGGCGGTGGCGCTGGGCGAGGGCGTGGCGCTGGGCGAGGGCGAGGGTGAGGGCGTGGCGGTGGCCGTCGGCGTCGGCGAGGGCGACGGTGCGCCGGTGGCGCTGGGCTCCGGCGTCGGTTGGGGCGTGTTGGTGGCCGCTCCGGTGGGCGCGGACGTCGGGAGGGGGGGCGGCGTCTCGGAGGGCAGCGCCGTGGCCGCGGTGGCCCTGGGAGGCGTCTCAAGGGCGGCAGTCGCCTCGGGGAGCCCCGTGTGGCTCTCGGGCGCCGTGGCTTCGGGCGTCGCCAGGGTGCCGGGGCCCGGCGAGAGCGTCACGGTGAGAACGGTGGGCCGGATGCGCGATAGGGGGTGGTCCGGCTCGCTGGCGGCCGGCGCCGGCGGCCCGCCGCGGAGCGCGAGGAAGCCTCCGGCCGCCAGGATGGCGCAGACGGCCAGGGCCAGGCAGGCGGCCAAGGGCACCACCACGAACCAGAAGATCCTCCGCAACCGCACTCCCCGCGGATCGCTTGGCGGCACAGCAACTCCCCCTCCCGGGCGAGGCCCTTAGTCCCGGTCCCGGTCCCGGGCGCGGAACACGAGCTTGAGCGGGGTACCGATAAAGCTGTGGTGGCGCCTGATCTGATTCTCGATGTAGCGCTGGTAGGAAAAGTGCACCAGCTCCGGCTCGTTGACAAAAAAGACAAAGGTGGGCGGGTCCACGCTGGCCTGCGTGGCGTAAAAGAACTTGACGCGCCTGTTGCCCTTGTGGGGCGGCGGATGGCGCACCACGACGTCTTCCACCAGGCGGTTGAGCTCGCCGGTGGTGATGCGCACCTGGCGCTCCTGGTAGACCTCGTAGGCCAGGGGCAGCACCTTGTTCACCCGCTGGCCGGTGAGGGCCGAGACAAAGAGCACCGGCACGTAATCGAGGAACTGGAGGGCCGACCGCACCTGCTTGGTGTAGGCCTCCATGGTGTAGGTGTCCTTTTCCACCAGGTCCCACTTGTTGACCAGGACGACGACGCTGCGCTTTTCCTCCAGGATGTAGCCGGCCACGTGGGCATCCTGTGCCGTGACCAGGTCCTGGGCGTCGACCAGGAGGAGGACGACGTCGGCCCGGGCGATGGCTTTCATGGAGCGCAGGACGCTGAACTTTTCCAGGCCCCGCTCCACCTTGCCCCGGCGGCGGATGCCGGCCGTGTCGATGAGGAGCATCGCCTGCCCCTCCCAGGTGAGGTAGGTATCGGTGCTATCCCGCGTTGTGCCCGGGATGTCGCTGACGATGGCCCGCTCCTGGCCCAGCAGCTTGTTGAGGAGGGACGACTTGCCGACGTTGGGCCGCCCCACGAGGGCGATCTTGATGGCGTCGGGATCCTCGACCTCTTCCACCACGGGCAGGGCGCCGGCCACCTCGTCCAGCAGGTCGCCGATGCCCAGGCCGTGGAGGGCCGAGATGGCATACACCTCGCCCAGGCCGAGGGCATAGAACTCGAAGGCGGCCTGCTGCCTGGCCGGGTTGTCGGCCTTGTTGGCCGCCACCAGGACCGGCTTGCTCGTCCGCCGCAGCACCTCGGCCACGTCCTCGTCGGCGGGCGTCAGGCCGTCGAGGACGTCCACGAGGAGGATGATGACGTCGGCCTCCTCGATGGCGATCTCGGCGTGGTGCCGGATTTCTGCGACAAAGCCGGCCGAGGCCACGGCCAGGGGCGCCACCTGGTCGCGGGGCGCGCGCTGCTTCTGGCTTTCGACGATCTCCAGCCCGCCGGTGTCCACGACGGTAAAGGGCACTCCGTTCCACTCGGCGTCGCCATAGAGCCGGTCGCGGGTGGTGCCTGGCAGGTCCTCGACGATGGCCTGCCGCTGGCCGATGATGCGGTTAAAGAGGGTCGATTTGCCCACGTTGGGGCGTCCGACCAGGGCGACGATGGGTGGAGGCATTATTTGTCCTTGGTAGCCTGCCGGCCGGGCTTCACCCTGGCCCCACAGGTCAGAGTAAAACCCGGCCGGTAATCGAGCGCCGCGAATCAGTCTCGCACAAAACCCATGCGCTCAACCGGTGGCTCGAAACCCTTCTTCGGTGGGTCAAAGCCCTTGTTGGGGGCCTGGATCTCACCGTACTTGTCCTCGTACTTGGCCAGGTTTTCGCCCAGGGCCCGGTGCAGTAGCTTGGCGTTCATGGGCGTCATGATGATCCGCGCATAGATCTTGGTCTTGGGCGCGTTCGGCAGCACCCGCGCAAAGTCCACAATGGTCTCTGACGCCGAGTGGCTGATCATCGCAAAGTTCGAATAGGTTGCCTCCAGCTCGGCGGGCAACTCGACCTGAATCGGCCGCCGCGGAGCAGGGGCATCTTGATTTGCCATCATTGGTCCTCTATCTAGGTCATGCCACCCTGGCATGACGTTTTTTGTCTTCGTTGACATCTGCTGCCGGCCCGTCAGTCCATGAATTCGGGCCGGCACACAGGCGATGCAGGCGCGGCCTCCCGGCCGCGCCCGCCCCGATACGCTCTCGCTCGTGCCCGCTAGAAGGGCAGAGCCTCGTCGTCAAAGCCGCCACGCTCCGGCGGTGCCTCGCCGACGGGCGCGCCGCCCCCGCCGCCGCCATCGCCGCGCTCGCCGAGGAACTTGATGGTCTGAGCCGTAAGCTCAAAGCTCGCCCGCGGCGTGCCGTCGTTGCCGGTCCAGACGCGCGGGTTGATGCTGCCATCGCTGGCCTCGCCCTGCACGGTACCTTCCACAAAGACCATCTTGCCCTTGGAAAGGTAGGTATTGACCGTCTCGGCCAGGCCCCGCCAGCATGTGACGCGCCACCAGGTGGTGACTTCCCAGTTCCTGCCGTTGTACGATTCTTTCCAACCGCTCGGGCAGGGCCGCTCGCCGCCGTTGGGCAGCTTTTTCGAGATGGTTTCCTTGGTAGCCAGCGAGAAGTTGGTCACCGGTGTCCCATCCGGAGTATAGCGCATCTGGGGTTCCTGCCCCACATGACCGATAAGCGTTACACGCTGAAACATCTCTTACCCTCCCCTTGATCTGTGCTGTCCGGTGCACCGCGTGGCGCAACGCCAGGACGCCACCACAGATCTTACCCGAAAATGGTGCAAATGTCAAAGGGCGAACGTGTTCCAAAGAAAGAGGACGCTGCGTCGGGAGGGTGCCGGCGCTTGGCAGCCGGTCCCGCCTGCTGTATAATCGGCTGCATGGAACGAGTAGAGCTTCTTGCCCCGGCCCGGGACCTTTGCTGCGGCCAGGTGGCCATCGACTGCGGTGCCGACGCCGTCTACCTCGGGGCGCCGCGTTTTGGCGCGCGCCAGAAGGCGGGCAACTCGCTGCAGGACATAGCCGCGCTGGTGGCCCACGCCCACACCTACTGGGCGCGGGTCTATGTCACGGTGAACACCCTCCTCCACGACGACGAGCTGCCCCAGGCGGTGCGGCTGATCCACGAGCTGTACGACCTGGGCGTCGACGCGGTGATCATCCAGGACGTGGGCCTGCTGGAGTCGGGTGCCCCCTGGGTGCTGCCGCCCATTGCCCTCATCGCCAGCACCCAGATGCACAACCACACGCCCGAACGGGTGGCCTTCCTGGAGGAGGTGGGCTTCCGGCGCGCCATCCTGGCCCGCGAGCTGAGCCTGGAGCAGATCCGCGCCATCCGCGCCCGCACGTCGCTGGAGCTGGAATGTTTCGTGCACGGCGCCCTGTGCACCGGCTACAGCGGGCAGTGCTACCTGAGCTATGCCATCGGCGGGCGGAGCGGCAACCGTGGCGAATGCGCCCAGCCCTGCCGCCGCAAGTACAGCCTGGTCGACGCCGATGGCCGGGTCCTGGAGCCGCCGCGCCACCTCCTCTCCCTGCGCGACCTGGCGCTGGACGCCGAGCTGGGGGCGCTGCTGGATGCCGGCGTTACCTCGTTCAAGATTGAAGGCCGGCTCAAGGACGCGGCGTATGTAAAAAACGTGGTGAGCTGGTACCGGCAGCAGCTTGACAATGCCCTCGCCGAGCGTGGGCTGGCCCGGGCGTCTTCGGGGCACAGCCACGTCGAGTTCGAGCCCGACGTCAACAAGACGTTCAACCGCGGCTACACGACCTACTTTTTGCACGGCCGCGGCGAGCCGCCCGGGGCGATCGACTCACCGAAGATGGTGGGCGAGCCGGTGGGCCGGGTGGCGGCGGTGCAAGGGGACCGGTTCATGCTCGATACCTCACTGGCCCTACATGGCGGGGACGGCCTGACCTGGTTCGATGCCGAGGGCGAGCTGACAGGCACACGGGTGAACGCCGCCGAGCCGGTGGGGGGCCAGGTGCGGGTGACGGTCGAGGACAGCGCGGGCGTTCACCCCGGGCTGGAGATTTTTCGCAATCACGACCACGTTTTTCTGCGGCAGGTGGAGCAAAGCCGGCCTCAACGCCGCATCGCCGTCCGGCTCAAACTCGAAAGCACGCCCGAAGGCTTTCGCCTCGAGACCATCGACGAGGATGGCAACAAGGCCGTGGCTACGCTGGCGGGTGTCAAGGAGCTCGCACACAAGCCGGCCCAGGCCGAAGAGACGGCCTGCCGCCAGTTGGCCAGGGCGGGCGACACGGCCTTTGACGTGGTGCAGGTCGAGCTGGCCTGGGACCAGGCCTATTTTTTGCCCGTGTCGACGCTGAACGAGCTGCGCCGCGCGGCGCTGGCCCGCCTTGTAAAAGTGCGCGAGGCGAACCGCCCCAGGCTGGAGGCCAATCTCGAGCGCAACGACGTGGCCTACCCGGAGAGCACGCTTACTTACCGCGGCAACGTGTTGAACCGGCAGGCGGCAGCCTTTTATCGCCGGCACGGCGTCACCGAGATCGAGCCGGCGGCCGAGTCGGGGCTGGACATGCGGGGCCGGGTCGTGATGCGCACGCGCTACTGCCTGCAGCACCAACTGGGGCTGTGTGATGGTGCAGGGAACAGGGCAAACGTGCGCCAGCCGCTCTATCTGATCGACGCCGACGGGCGCCGCTACCGGTTGCGCTTTCGCTGTGCTGATTGCGAGATGGAGGTCATTTACGGCGCATAGGGCCAATTGGCGCTTTCATCAGCCCGACGTTGAGGCGTGGATCGCAGCTCGTGATTGACAAAGCCAGCAGCATGGTACAATACGTGCAGCCGCACGAGCCAAACGCCGGCACGGCCGAGACGTGGCACCGACATCGGACCAACAGGTGGATGATATGCCAACTGCCCTGGAATTGAGCCGCAAAGAGTGGCAGCCCTACCTGGAGGCTGCTGCCAGGCGTACGCCGCCTCCTCCCCTCTCGCCAACGGAACGGCGTGCGCAAGAATCCTTGATAAGGCGCGTCAAGGAGGCTGCCGACTTGCTCAAGACCCGCTTTGGCGCGCGGCGTGTGATGCTCTTTGTATCTTTGGCCCACCAGGGGTGG
>ERZ1026792.1534-NODE-1534-length-14170-cov-3.685466_pt1 | contig 14170 bp, 15 predicted proteins | sample MGYA00520884_ERZ1026792 | MGnify/ENA primary metagenome ERZ1026792 (study PRJEB33270, sample SAMEA104284473) | anaerobic digester metagenome | biome: Anaerobic digester microbiome; feature: mesophilic sludge digester; material: Anaerobic digester biomass... | reverse complement strand
TCTGTAGCACGCCTATAAGCGGCCCTCGATCCCACGAGGTGTCCTTGGGTAGGCACTTGCTTTGCGAGTCTACTGACGATGTTTCCTTCGGCACCGATCTCACCGGCCCGCCCGTACAGGATGCCCTCGGCTAATCCCTCTGCTCCACCGGTCACGGTGTTGAGTGTTCTCTCCAGGGAACTGGCCAGGGAACCGGGATCAGGTACTTGTTTTACAGAACCCTCGGCCCCCATTCTCCCCATCATGCCCAGAGCAAAACCGGGAATCCTTTCCATGTAGGGAAGTGCCTTGGAGATCAACCTGGGCACGAGTAAAGCCTTGGAAATCCCGCCCGTGGCAATGTCCAGGGGGATGGTGCCACCCATGCCGCCAACGCCCTCGGCAAAGTCGAAAGCGAAGTTGTCTCCGTACTTCGCCTTGAGTGCGTCCCTCTCCGCCTGGAGTTGTGCCAAGATGGCATCGTTCTCTGATGTGTCGGCTCCCACGAGTTTGCGCCCGAGGTTCCCCAGATTGAGATAAGCACCCTGCATACCTCTCCAGGCGACCCTAGGCATCTCGCCCGAGATGGCGGCCAACACCTGCCGCTCCGCTTCGTATGCCTGCTCGGGAGTCTGCTCGTTATAGACCTTGTCCAGTATTGACGACTTCCGTGGAGAGGTCTTTCCCTCTCCATAGAGTTGGTCAATGATTGACATTTATTCCCACCCCGATTTCTTCAAAATAAACTCCATGTACTCCCTCGACCAGTTTTGATCCTTCAATGCCCTGGCTCTGGCAAGTGCATCCGCTTCGTTCTTTGCGGCCTTCATGTACTCGATGGCGGCTTTAGCACTATCGCTCAGATTGTTTTCATCGATTGCAGGTACTCCTTTTTTGGAAGGTTTTACATTCTGGTCAGTCTTCTTTGCGAAGTCGAACCCGAGGCTACTCAGTTGACTCCTGGCATCGCTTAGTTGTGTGTCGATGGCGGCGATCTGAGCGTCGAGTCTCTCCCGGTCTTCCTTGCGGATGGCACTTGCACGGGCCGCCACGAGAGACCTCTTGTCGGACTCCAGGGATCTCATGTTACCCTGGATGATGAATCCAAGGACTTTTGCAGTTGTGGCATCGGCATTGGAACTTTTTGAAGCGGCGGCCATCTGGGCGATTCTCTCCGCACTCGACACCTTCTCATACAGTTTCTCCAGGTCGGTCTGGCTCCTGATATTCGCAATGTCCATTCTGTTAGCCAGGGTGGCCGCCAGGTTCTCAGCCGACTGCATCTGGCCGAGCAGTTTGACAGCGTCCTCGGGAGTGCCGTGCTGAAGTGTTGCTTGCAGGAGGTTATCCATCGTCATATTCGGACGGGTCGTCACAGTTCTCTGGGTTGAACCGGGAAGAAACGGAAATCCCGCAGGCTGTCCGGTGTTGGCCGGTGCGGCCTGGGGAGGCATAAGTCCGAGGTTTGGGGTTGCCGTCAGCGACCCGTTGCCTGGACCAATGCCCAATGACGGTAACGGAGATCCGCCTTGGGGAACCTGGGAAGGAGGAGGGGTGTTGATGATCATGGTTTCCGGTTTCATCATCTTTTGGATAGCCGCCATGTAGGCCGCCTGCCTCTCCCGTGCTTGCTGAGCGGCCAGGATCTTCTCCTGGCTTTCCTTCTGGGCCTGGGCTTGCTGTGCCTCCTGCAACTTAAGACCCTTGGTCAGGGCAAAGGCTTTCAGAAAATTATCAGCGAAACTATTTACTCCGCCCGCCCACGGATCGGGGCCGCCGTAGTTTGTCCATCCGGTAGGTGTCGTCATAAAACCCATGTCATGCCTCCTTATGAGAACCAACCCTTGATCGTGTTACCTATTTCACTCAGGGTATTGTTGCCGAGCAATCCGCCTAACGCCGAACCCCCGGCTCCCCAGATAGCCGCCTGAGTGGCCGCATTCGATGACGCATTGGCGGCATCCCTCGCCGCCTGAGCCTGCTGTTGTGCGATCTGGTAGTTGAGGTACGACTGAGACAGCGGAGCACCCTGGCCTGCAATGGCGAGAGCACGGTTCATCATCATCTCATCCATCTGGTTCTGATACGCTTGTTTCGCCAGTTCGTAGGTGTATTTCTCGTAGGCCGCTTTGTTCTGCCAATCCCTCATGGCACTATCTTGCTGATAGTCCCACGAGAGTTTTCCCGCATTGTAGGCATTGAGTTTGTCTGCGAGTGCGCTGTTTGCCTTGAAGATGTCTCCCTCCTGGGCCACCTTTGACGCAAACATCTGGGCGTTATATTTATTCTGCTCCAGTTCCCTTGCCAGGTTGAACTCGTTCAACTTCCCCAGTTCGGCCTGCTCCATCTCGTATCTCTTTGATGTGGCACCAGAGGCATTCTTGATCATGGCATCGAGGTACTCTCTCATCAACCCCTGGTTCATCTGGTTGCCCATGATGGTTGATCCGTACAGCCCCTGGCCGCCCATGACATTGGTCAGGTTGTTCATGCCGGTCTGGTATGCCTGGCCTGCGGCGATCTCTCCAGGCTGTCGGAGTGCCTGCTCCAGGCGGTTATAGTCTCCGCCCATCAACCCCTGGTACGCACCACCCGATGCCGTGTAGTCGGGTGCGTTGACCCTCGCCATTGGTGAGGTGGGGGTGTAAGAGTAGTACGACATCTGGGTGGGACTCTGGCCCTGAGAAGGAACATAGGCAGGATAGGCCGACTGATTCTGCCGGGATGCCTCCAAAATGTTCTGGGCCGTCTGGAGACCGTATGTCGTGTATTGATCGAACGGGGTTGCTTCGTATGCCATCGCTAAAATACCTCCTTTGCATCAAACCACTTGTCAAACAGGGGCATCTTCCCGTAGTCCTGATAATTCTCCAGGTACTTGGTCAAGAAACCAGAACTCATATCCGGTGCGCCTTGCATTCCCGCAGTTGCCTGAATGATGGGGAGGTTGGAGACATCTGGGGTGGTTGTCGTGAAGCCTTGCGGTTTGTATGAGTAGTTGAGAAGTTTCGGGGCTTGCATTCCTTGCAAGGATCTCATTGCCTCCTGGTACTTCTCAATTGCCGGTTCGATGATGAACTCCTGAATCCCTTTATCGACCCCGAGTTTTAAACCTTCCTTCGTCAGTTTCTCCCCGGCCATCTCCAGAGGACTAGCGGATGCCAATCCTGCCAGGCCGGTCTGCAATGCACCGACAGCGTTGGAGTACAGTCCAGACAACATCCCAGGCCCGGCCACGGTTCCCGCCGCCTGGGCCTCCATGAGTGCAGGAGTCGCATACTGGGGGGCAAGCGACAGGGAACCGGCATAGGGTTGCACATAAGAGGCAAGGTAAGGGGCGGCATAGTACATCGCCACGGCACCGGCTAAACCCTCAAGCCGCTTGTCCCTGGAGATATCACCTATGGTGTCTCCGATATTTTCGATAGGCTCGATCCCGGTTCTTTTCCCCGTCCACTCCAAAATGTCACCACCCCACTTCGGGATGGAAAGCACTCCCTCCCCTATGCCACGGATTCCCCGGCTGATATTGTTCATGCCTTGCTGAAGAGTCCCGAGTGGATCATTGATCAGATCACCGGGAAGGTCAGCAACCTCATCGACAAAATCCTCGCCGGCGTGCCAGATATCGCCCGCAACATCTCCTATAAAGTCTCCCGCTCCCCCCATTCCTTCCCTCCTTCGGCCAGGTAACAGTTTACGGATGTAACTTTAATCTCGTGTTTCAACCGGCCCATGATTCTCTGCCAGGCTTTAAGGCTATGAGGCGAATGGAACTTGATCCGCTTCGCCTTTAACTGTCCAAATGACCACTCCCCGAGTGCGTTCAATAAAGCCTCCATCACACCTTTGTGCCTCACCTTGACATACAGATCCCCGACCCCCACCTGGTCTCGGAGTGTCGTCATGTCTGCCGTTGCCCAGAGATAGCCGACAGCCTGGTCGCCATCGAGTGCAATCCAGAGCCTGCACCAAGGATGCCGATAGATAGCACGTACAATCTTGATGTACTGCTCGACAGAGCAGTCGTACTCCCTAGAGGTCGTGACCCTCGCCATCTCAGCAAACATCTTGAATGCGGAATCGGACATTGCCCGCTTGACTGTCATCATCCAACCTGGGCAAATTCGGCCCTGACACTTTCGATGATGAAGCGGCCAGACAATGCGTGGATCTTGAGGGCAATACTCTCGGCCCTCATCTTTGAAAAGGAATGAAAGAACTCCGATGCGGCAGTATCCCCGAGGTAGGCCGTTGCGTCATAGATGTACCCCGTGGCATCGTAGATATACGATCCCTCTGCACCAGGGGTGTCCGACCCGAGTAGCACCAGGGTCTCGTCGGGTTTCACACCCCATAGGTTTACTACGCTTGATGTCTTGGGCTTAAAGAGGATCTTGACTTTTCGTAGGATGAGATCGTTGACGCCAGAAAAAGCCTTGGTCTGAACAAAGGAGTCATAGTCTACCGTGGTGCTCGGGGATATCTCGTCCGTGTCCAGGTCTTCGCTAATCTTGTAGAGGTAACCATTGTTGCCGCCCAGGTAGACGATCCCGTTGGCATCGCAGACAGAGGAGACCTGGCCCCATTTAAAAGACAACTCCGTGAACGCATCATTGAATCCCGTGTAGCAGTAGATCCTGTTCGATATACCAAACCAGATAGCGTCATAGGTGTGGACGAATGCCATGAAGTCGCAAGTCGCATCGCCAAAGACCTTGTTGATCTTTATCCCTGCCGGGAGGACAGCCAGATCACCGTACTCTTGTATGCCCTTCACGGTCTTAAACCCGTTGTCGTCTGCAAAAAAGATATTGTTATAGGCATTGGCAACGGTGTGCTTTGATGTGAAAGCATTATGGGCGGAGAATGGTTCCAGGTACCAGGAGGAGGTTACGCTTGCCGCCACATTGAGCCGGTAGATTTTCTTCTGCCGGTCTGTCGTCCTGCCGACCTTGCTGACAAAGACATCGTCGCCCAGGACGGCAAACCCGTTGACCTTCAGTCCGTCACCGTACCCGGCCCTGAGACCCACGGCAGTACCGGTAGTCGTCCACCCGGTCTCGTCATTTGGACTTGAGAGATAGACGCTGTCCGGTTCGCTGACATGGTTTGCTACCACCCGGTTGCGAACCGTTGCCAGGCAGTCGGCGGCAGGAGATCCTGCAATCGTGGTGTAGGTTGTCCCGTCCCATGTCCTAATAGCGGAAGATCCGTCAGCGATCAGGAGTTTCCCATTGAAGGTGAGGAAGGCAGGCTTGACCGAGGCATCGGCAATAGCTCCGATCTCAGTTAAGGCACCTGAGTTATAGTAGTAGAGTTTGCTCCCAGACACGGCAATCAGGTAGGCCGTCGATCCATCCTTCATGTAATAGTACAGCCCACGGATGGCATTCGTTGCCGCCGCTGTCGTAACACAATCCGTACCCGGTCTCGTGGTCAGCCTGCTCGTGTCGGGGTCGTAGATGACATTTGATCCGTCCATGAGTTCATTGTCATCGATGACCTCACCGGCTCTGCCGTAGTTCACACCTTTCTCCAGGGTGAGGGTAACCGGGATGATGTTCTGGTTCTTGTACTTCTTGGCTCCCATTAAGTGAGTCCCTCCATCGGCCCCGCAGGCAGGATGACCGTGGGGGCAAGAGGACGATAGGTGTCGAGGATCTGGTTTTCAAAGTCTGTCAGGAGTTGCGTGTCAACGGATACATCCTGCTCGTCGATGTTCCTGGCCCGCAGGGTGGCGTATTCAATGATGGCATCATCGAGCCTGCCTCCCCAAGGCATGGTCGTCCCTGCCGTGTAGGAGGCTGTCGAGATCGTCGGGAAATAATAGAAGTCGAGGGATACAACCGAGGTGGGCGTGTTCTTGAGTTCGATCCTGTTATTCTCCAGATCCAACCTGGCGTAAACCAGTTTACTCTCGTCTGCCGAGACCTCCTCCCATTGGTTCTCTTTCAGTATGACGACCTCTTCCTTCGTGTCGGTACGCCAGAGAGCACGAGGCACCGGAACGGAGAAGTCTGCCGGGAGATCCACATACGCCTGGTTGACAACCGTTGAGAGGACTGTCTTCTTTTTGCCGAAATGCAACTGGTGCCTCTGGATGACCAGGTTCGCCCGGCGTAAGGCCCGCTTAACAATCGACAGGAGAGTCGCATCGGAAAAGCGGGTCGCACCGGCATCGTTTAGTTCAATCCTTATCTCATCGATGATGTCATCAAGGGTTGCCATGTTTGATCTCCTAATCGAGTTTTTTCATAAAGACCAGGTTGTCGGAAAGTTTGACGATCAGGTAGACACCGTCATGCTCTCCGAGTACTGCCGCGATAACACCCTCGCCCACCAAGGCCGCCGCTGACGCAAGGGTCGTGCTTGCCACCAGGATGCCGGTGTTAGATCCGCTGACTGCCGCTACAGCCGACAAGGCGGCAGACACATTGATGGTGCCTGGGCCGAGGGACGACACAAAAGACGCCGCTGTCTCCAGGGTGATCTCCCCGAGGTAGGTCGTGCCTGTAATCGCTGACAGGGCCGACGAGGCGGAGAAGGTTACCACCGGGACGCTGATATACCGGCTCAACGCCACGAGGGTCGAGAGGGCCGAGAACGAAAGGGAGGGATTGAGGGTCACCAGGGTGCTACCGGCCATAGCACCGGAGGCAGAGTAAATGACGGCCTCGTCGTAGGTTGCCCCGAGAGAGTAATTGCCGCCGCCGAAATCATCGAGCAATATGTCATATAAACCAGATCCTGCATGGTGATACATCAGGTTCACGCCGACCTGGTCTTCATACCGATCATCGGCTATTGCAACGACGCAATACCACTGTCCCGTGGAGACCGGGCAATGCCAACCAGAAAGGACTCCGTCAGCGTAACGGACTCCGTACTTGTCGCCATCAGCAACCGATACCGCCGGGCTTACTGGGTCACCGATAAGATAAGAGACTCCTTCCGCAACATACTTTAAATGAAACTGACTAGGTGTGCTTGGCCAGTTGGCCCCGTAAACCGTAAGGGTATACCCAGACGATGTGTTGGTAGAGTCTGGGTTGATCATCTTGATGGTCAGGTTAATGCGCCCAAGACCGTCACCCCAATCGGTGACAGTTATAAAGGACTCAGCCTGCGGTCCGTAGGTTGCCTGGTTCCAGTATCCTTGAGTGTACCCAGACACTTGCGAATAGACATCGGCTTGATTCGACTGTATGCCAAAGACCCCGAGTAGATCTCCGTATCCACGACTCCAGTTTGATCCAAGACTGTTTGCATCGGCCCGGTTAAAGTTGTCTATAATCCCGGTACTCGGAAATGGTGTCAGTAGAATGCTGTCAGACGCAAGGACTGCTTGAGCACCAAGGGTAAGAGAGGGGTAAGTGAAACGGAGGATCGTGTCGGTCAGGGAGGCCACCGTCCCTAATGCAATGGCCTCCGAGTAGGCACCACCATAGGAGGCCACCAGTTGCCCGTCGGCTGTCAGGATCAGGGTCGGACTCGTGGTGCGTCCTATCAAGGCGGCAAGAGCAGAAAGCCCGGCAAGGGTAATGGTCGGGTTGTGTGTCCGTTGGGCCGAGTCGGTCAGGGCCGCAAGACCGGAGAGGGTGAGGGTTGGACTAGTTGTCAGAGCACCCCTGTCTGTCAGGGCCGCCGATCCCGTTAGGGCCAGGGCATTACCCATGATCCTCGGCCCCGTGTCCGACATGGCCCCGGCGGCAGAGAGGGTTAGGGAAGGAAACATCCTACGGATAGGCGAACCACTAAGAGCACCGGCGGCAGATAGAGAAGAGGAGAGGTTGTGTGTGATACCACTTGGCATTCCAGACCAGGTCGCACCACCGGTCAAGGTGCCGTCTGTCTTGGTGGTCACGGTCTGGACATCGTGTGCCGTTGTACCCGTCATCTCATCAAAGTGCATGGACAGAAGGATATTGGCATTGGAGTCCATGCAGTAGGGGTCTGCTCTGAGGTTGTTTACTTCAGTTTGCGTCAACTCGTCGCTGAACCAGGCTAAGTGGGCAAGGTCAAAATCATCGCTGACAGCGTATGTGTTTGAAACTCGGATCGCCACCGGGGTGATCGATGTGTTATCATCCCATGAGTTATCGGTTACGCTCTGGGATACCCCGTTGATATAGATCTTGTTATTACCGGCTGATGATGCAACGAAGGCAAGGTGGTACCATGTGTTGACGCTGAAAGACGGAACGCAGTAAAAGCCTCCGATAGTTGCCCAAGCAGAATCAGCCACCGCAAACACTAGGACAAGGAGGCCGCTATTCATTACTAGGATAACCTGAGCACAGTTACCGCTACCGACATTATCCAACTGGAAAAGCACTTGATACTCGCCGTTGACATTAGGAAGAGATGAACTCTTCCAATAACAGGAGAATGACCTTACCTGATCAACGGGTGTCCAGTTGAACTTGTCGTTGTCGGCTATACTGACTCTTTCAGTTGCCCCGTTGATCAGGACGGACATTCACCTAATCTCCTTATGATGCTGTCAGGGTACAAGTCACGGTCACATTGAGGACATCGTCGGTTACGACGGCCCTGGCTGAAGTGAAGTCGCCCACCCCGAGCAGGGTACCGGTGGTACCTGTGGCGACAGATGCCATGAAGGCACCGGCTACTGTGGCCGCACTTGTGCAAGTGAAGACAGCCTTGGAGGCCGAGTTGTCCACGCTACCCGAGGAAATGTTACCCGGCGTCCACGCTGGCCTGTTTCCTGAGTAAGGATTGCTCTCTGTCCATGTAGGGTGAGATGCCAGGGTGTCGGCGGCAGATGCCGTGCCTGTCGTCTTGAGACCGACATACCAGGCCGGGGTCTGGAGACCCGTCTTGAGCGTGGCGTCGAGGTACTTATTGAGTCCTGCCGTCACGACCAGGTTAGAGAAGTCTTCCCGCCACATTACAAGCGGCCCCCAGTATGCCCTGTCGGGCATCTCGGGGATGACACCGTCCTGCTTGTAGCATTCGACCTGATAGAATTGGTTAATCGAAAGTTTGAATTCCATTTCCTTTATACCCCCTCTATGAGTAAGTTAAACTTGTCCGGTTGTTCCAGATGTTGTCGAAATTGGCATCACCGTCAGCCCAGGTGATAATGACACCGGATGTGTAGTCAATCTTCCTGATCCGCCAGACAGCGTCAGATCCCAGAGATCCCTCCTCCGCTTCGCCCAGATAGATGACACTTGAGGTCGAGGTCGTGTCGCACTTCACCGCATAGGTTCCCTCGGGGAATGTCTCCGGTAGATTGCTTACGATCACCTTTGCCATTGGTCACCTACTTGATGATGATGTTGGCGGGACGATGAGAGTCGATCTTCTCGACGGTCATGTAGTCGGGGTTGTCCTGCAAGAACCGTTTGATGTCCTTGGGGTCGTCCATGTTATAGCCCTTCTGCTTTGCTTCCAAGACGGCCAGGAGCGGGACACTCCCGATCTTACGAAACAGTCTCTCTTTGGAAAACCCGTTGTTTGCATTCATCCGCCTGACATAGTTCTCGTCAAGGATCGGGATGTTGTTCTGGGTAACCGACCCCTCGACTGCCAGGGCATTCTCGCCAACGGGGTATGTCCACAAATTATCTTTCAGCATGATCTGTCCTTTGGGGTTAAAGGGAGGGGCCGAAACCCCTCCCCGTGGTTAACTAGGTGTTGAGGACATTCTTCATCCTCGCAGATGCCTTCTCCTGGTAGGAGATAAGCGTGTACTCCGTGGAGATCTGCACCTTCTGGCCGAGACCGGTTTTCGCCAGTTTCTCGACCTTCAGCGGGAGCAGAGTTCCGAGAGCAAACTTAGACTTCTCAAGGAAGAAGATGCTGTCGTACATGGTGTCGTCGTCCGTGGCAATGAACCTGGACGCATAGACCTTGACCACACCGAAATCGCTTTCGTAGTAGTCCACCGAGAGGATGATCTTCTGGCTCTCGGCATCCATGTTGGTCGTGATCTTGGAGTTGCCCGTGAAGGCGGAAATCTTCCTCTTCATCTTGGGGCCGCAGATCACCATGTCGGGGTTGCCGCCTTCTGTCCAACATCGTTCCAGTTCATCGTTGAACTTGGTCTCGGTGAGGGTCGTGACGGAGGTACCCGTGGTGAAGTTGATGCAGTTGGTCGTGATCCAACCCTTGAGTCCCTTGAGAGACCTGGGGTCAGTCGCCGTTGCCGTCGAGTTGTTGATGAGGGCATACTCCATGTCCCTTGCCAGTTCCTTCAGTCGAAGGGAGGTCTGGTAGGCGATCTCGGACTTGCGGCCCGCCTTGTTGACGGTCTCCAGGGTATCGGAGATAGCGAACCACTTGGCTGAGATCTGGGTGTAGTTGCCAGTCCTCTCGGCGGCAGTGGGGGTCGCCAGGACGGCATCGTTACCTTCGGTTACGGCGCAGTTAGCGGCTGTCGCCAGAGTATCCGTCAACCATTCGTGATAGGTGCTCTGCACCTTCTTCTTGCCAATGTTGCTCATAAACACCGTGTCGGTGGGAGCAATATTGGTGATGACATCTTCCAGGTCTTCACGAATAGAATTCGTGATACCGGAAGGAGCGTATGTCGTAGAAATTGCCATGATGTGATCCTCCTATGTCAGATGATCGATGGCCCCGCTTTCTGCTAGCCAATCGGCTAACGCCAGGGGGTCACCACTCCGTAGTGCCTTCGCCTTCATTTTTGAGAGTTGTTTTCTCCTCTCGGCGGCTTTATCAGGCGGAGTCCCGCTACCGGATGCTTCCAGTATGGGTGCTTTTTCCTGCCGCCTGGTGGCCTCGGGTGGGTTTGGTTTTGTCTGATCCGCACCGTCATCAGAAGCCCTGGTGGACTTCTGCGTCTTCAATGTGGACACCACCTCTTTGTAGTGAGAGAATGCCTTGAGATAGGCATCGGGGTCTTGATCCCATTGCAAGAAAACCATCTTGCCGGTTGGTTCGGGAAGAGACTTGATGTGGTTGATCATCAGGTTGGTGACATCCTGAAAGTCGGGATCTCTCTGCACCTCGTTCTTCACCCGCTGAATCATCAACTGGTGAGCCACCTGTCTCTCTTTCTCCGAGAGTTCCTTGCGGAATTTCTCGGTGACCCTCTTCTCGATGTCGTACTTGACTTTGTCGAGGGGGTCATCGAACTCCGGTTCCGGTTCGGCCTTGGGTTCTTTGCCCTTCACAAAATACTCTCGCAAATGGGCGGCAAAGGCGGGATCACTTTCGATGGTCTTGGCTAATCCTTCCAGGGGGGCTAATGATCTCTCCTTCTCAGACAGACGCTGAGTTTTCTGAGTGTAGTCAAAACCCTTCTGGGCAAGTTCAACCAACTCGTCTTCGGTAACCTCGTACTCTGTACCCTCCCACTTGAGTTTCTTCTTCAATTTCCCCGTGTCTGGGGGTGCGGCATTGCCCTCGGCACCAGACCCTGCTTTGACCTCGGTTACTTCCCCTTCTTTGGTCTGGTCGGTTTTGGCCGGTGGCGTGTCCTGGGTTGCCGTATTTTTCTCCTCCATGCTGTCGATCTCACCGGCAAGGAGGTTGATCTTATCGTCTACCGATAGTGCTTGGTCTTTCGACTGCTCGTTCATTGTGTTCCTTTCTGGCTCCCCGTGTGGGTTGGCCTGCTAGTTGTTATGAGTTCGCCCAGATCGGGATACGGTAGGTCGTCTTGGTTGCTCCGCCGATGGTGATCAGAATATACTTCTGTCCTGCCGTCAGAGCAGGAGCACCGGTCGTCCATGCCGCACCGGCTGTCGTGCCGGTTGCCGTCACCGTCATGCCCAAAGGCCCGACAACCTGGGTTGTCTTTGCCGTCGCACCGAGCGTGACGGCACCCGTCATGGACACATCGCCCACGACGGTAAGTGTGCCGTCAATAGTGACCTCATCTCCCTTGAATCTGAAATCAGCATCCTGTTCAGCATACAGACTCGTTGACATTGTCCCTCACCTCCTCATTTAATTTGGTCGTTGCGGCGGCCAGGACTGCTAACCCCGTTGGGTAGTCAGGATGTTTCTCCGTGACTGCTTTCGCAATGTCTGCCGCTTCTCTATATTTCCCTAACCGGAAGTAACACACCGCAACATTACAGGCGGCCTCCCGAGATTCGGGCATGAACTCCCTTGCCTTTAATGAGCACTCCAACGCTTTCTCGTACCGTTGCAGGCAAGCATGGTTGTGACCGAGGTTGAGCCAGGCATCGAAACGGTGGAGGCGGTCATCCTCCGGTAAAAGCCTGTCGTATTTTTCCCAGTAAGGGATTGCCTCCTCAAACCGGTGAAGATTCTGCAACTGGGTGGCGATCTCTTGGATTGACCGCAGATCGTTGGAGTCCTCCTCGATCAGTTTCTCCAGGTACTTCATGTATGCTTTGCCCTTGGTGGCATCGTGGTCGAGATCCATCTTGCCGTAGTGGTGAACGGGGAATTCGGCTTTAAACATCCTGTACCCCAGGAGGTAGACTGATCGTTCACACACCTCGTGGACGGGGAGGTCGAAATGAATCCGCCTGTCGTTGGGCAAGATCCTCGCCTTCGTAGACGGGAACCAACCGCACCCCTGCTCCTGATCGGGGTAGTCGCCTTTGTTGGCCTGCCAGTTGGTGAAGAGTGATGTCGGACAGTAGTTGCGGGTTTCCACCAGGTAGGCGGAGCAGGGCTTGAGAATATCACGGGTAAACTGGGGGATGCATTCATCCACATCCATGATGAGGAGCCAATCCTTGGTGGCCTTCTCCATCGAGAAGTTGCGGGCCTTACTAAAATCATCGACCCACTCAAAGTCGTACAGTTTGATCCGACCCGGCCAATGCCTCATTTTCTCTTTGATGATTTCGACCGATCGATCTGTAGATCCGGTGTCCACCAGAACGACCTCATCTACAAGGGGAAGGATGTTGTCGAGGAACCACCCCATCCGCTTCTCTTCGTTCTTGAAGATCGTGCAACACGAGACCGTGCTATGCTCCTTGATCCACTTGTTCCACTTGGCATCGAACTTCGCTTGATTGATGGTCAGGAGTTTCTGGTACGAGTCCCGGTTATGGCTGACAGATCCGTAGTGGTGGACAAAGACATCATGAGTGAAGTATGTCCTCCACCCGGCCAGGAGAGCACGGAGGCAGTAATCGTCGTCCTCAAAGTTCCCAGGTGAGAACCGCTCATCCAGGCCACCGATCTCCTCGTAGAGTTCCCGACTGATCAGGGTGCAGAAGAAGACGATCCGGTAGAACGGTACATAGTTCCCGGGGTAAGAGGCACGGAACTGGCGGGCAAACTCGATCATCTGAAACTGGTTCTTATATTTGCCACCGGTGAATTGCTGCGGCCCCGAGACGTTGTTTGTCATCGGGCCTACGATCCCGACCTTCTCCCGGTGCTCGATGCAGTCGAGCATCCCCTTGAGCCATTCCGGTGTAACGAGAACATCGGAGTTGATGATGCAGAAGTACTTGCCCCTCGCCGCCGCCATCCCCTGGTTACAGGCAACGGGGAATCCGAGGTTGACTTTATTCTCGATGAGGATTGCATGCGGGTGAGTCGAGACATACTCCTTTAAAACCTTATTGGTGTCGTCCGTTGACCCGTTGTCGATCAGGATGATCTCGTGCTCTTCCGGCGTGTACGCCTCGATGCTCTCAAGCAGTTGTGAGGTGTACTCAATCTTGTTCCAACACGGCACAATAATGCTGACCATTGTGTCAGTCCTTTCTGCTATTCAGTTTTAGAGGGGGATTTTTGAGGTGTTACTTTGCGGAGATGTGGTCGAACTTGCGGTCAGGCACGGCACCGAAAGTCTTGTCGATTGCTTCCTTTGCCGCCACCCGTCTGGCGTTGTGATCTCGGATGAGGATAGCCCGGCGGCCAACCTCGGCCAGGGTCATCTTCTTATGATTCCTGATGTCGGACTCAAGCATCCAGATTTTGGCGTTGGCCTCCATCAGTTCAAGCAACCACGAGATGATCCAGGGGTGCTTCTTGACAAACCCGAGGACGGTCTCCCCGTGGTCGATGGTGGAAGGCAGAAAGGTGTCGTCTAGTTCCGCCTTCATTCTCAGGATGGTGTAGCGGTCGCATATTTCGCCGGGGGACATTTCCATCGGGCTATCCTTTCTTTATATAAAATATCGTGTGATACTTATTATAGTTGGCGTAAACTTCTGTCCCGCCAATGGCCCTAAGTTGGGTAATAAGTTCACCGATC
>ERZ1026792.1529-NODE-1529-length-14217-cov-6.948545_pt1 | contig 14217 bp, 16 predicted proteins | sample MGYA00520884_ERZ1026792 | MGnify/ENA primary metagenome ERZ1026792 (study PRJEB33270, sample SAMEA104284473) | anaerobic digester metagenome | biome: Anaerobic digester microbiome; feature: mesophilic sludge digester; material: Anaerobic digester biomass... | reverse complement strand
ATCCCAAAGAGGCTGCGACCGTAAAGTGGGTGAAGTCGCAGGTTGCCGATGGGCACCACGTGGTGGTCTTCACCTCCTGGTTGCCCACTCGTGACGCCATCGGGAAGGTACTCATCGAGGCACGGATAGAGACGTGGCGCCCCTCCCGGGAGCACCATCGCGGGTTCGCTGGAGAGCCCTTTCAAGAGCGATCCCGACGGGCGGCCCGTGGGCAGTGATGCTGGTGCTGCCCGACCGGTTCTCCGAGAGCATCGACCTGGACGGAGGCAACCCCTCGATCGTCCATCATGACCTCACCTGGAATCCCATACGGCTCACCCAGCGGTGGGGACGCGTCGTGCGGATCCGCACAGGCTTTCAGCCGGTTCCACCCGATCGCATCTTCCTGCCGATCCTCGACGTCGAGGTAGACCATCGCTTGGCCCGGGTGGTGACCGGACGACGCGACCTGGCCGGTCTCGTCGTGCCAGAATCATCGGAGCTCGACGCTGACGCATGGACGATGCCCGACACGATACTGAAGCGAATCGCCACCAACTTCGCTAAGCAGGCCTGCGGGTCAACCCGCCGCCCAGTGTCACAGCCCGGGAATATCTTGGGTCGTGTGAGACGCGACGTCGCCCTTCTTGGCGAGGTCGCTCGGTCAGTGGCCCCGACGGCCGCCTCGTTCCATTCATCACGATCGCGGGAGACATGCGATGACCGTCACCGAAGAAGCCCGGTACCATCTCCACCAGCAACTCGATGACTCCGTGGGGCAGAAGGGGGCCAACACCATGATGGAACTGCTTCCACCAGTTGGCTGGGCCGACGTCGCCACCAAACGAGACCTCGACCAGCAGAGCGAACGGCTTGGACTCATGGTTCGCGCTGAGATCTCTGGAGTGCACGCTGAGATCGCTGGGGTGCGGGCCGAGATCGCTGGGGTGCGCGGGGACTTCCAGAATTCGCTGCGGCGCATGCAGACGGTGCTACTCAGCGCCGTGGTGTCGGTTGCGGGCGTCGTCATCGCCATGGCGATCTACCGACCCAATTGAGGCCACTGCTTTGCCGTCACTTGCGCACCACCGAACTGAAGCTTGCGCCGCAATCGGTTGGGACCCCGCCCACGTCTGAGGGACCTGGTGCACAGATCCAGAGTCCGAAGTCAGCCGAGCAGGCGGTTCAACTGCTGGGGGCGTCTCACCACCGCAGGGTGACCTTGGGAGCCAATCTTGGCAACTTTCGACGGGGACCGGGTGCTTCGGACCTGCTCGACCCGGACCGGTTCGTGTGGAGCGACATTGAACGCAAAGGTTGACGCCTACATCGACCGGTCGACGAAATGGCCAGAAGTGATGACGCGGTTGCGCCCCATACTGGCGGGCTGCGGCCTGACCGAGGAGATCAAGTGGGGCAAGCCCTGCTTTAGCCAGGATGGACACAACATCGTCATCTTCCAGGAGATGAAGGAGTTCCTGGCGCTGATGTTCTTCAAAGGGGCCTTGCTCAGTGACCCCGACGGGATCCTTGAAGAGCAGGGCCCCAACTCACGGTCGGCACTTCGTATCTGCTTCAGATCGATCGACGATGCGAACCGGCTGGCCGACACCGTCAAGGCCTACGTCGAAGAGGCGATCGATGTGGAGGAAGCCGGGCTGCAGGTCGCTCCGGCGCCGGTACTGCCACCCCCCGAGGAACTCCAGAACCGGCTCGAAACCGACCCTGCGTTCAAGGCCGCGTTCGAGGCGCTCACCCCAGGTCGGCAGCGGGAGTACAACCTCTATTTCTCCGATGCGAAGCAGTCGAAGACCCGCACCGCGCGGGTGGACAAGTACGCGCCCAAAATCCTTGCAGGCAAGGGTTTCCGCGACCGCTGACCCTCCCCTCAGCGCTACCGGCGCTGTCTGGACGTCCCGGGTCCTTTGCCCCTGTTCCCGTCTTTTCGGAGCATGGGATGCTGAGGCGGTTGCCGATGACGTGAGGTCCAAAACATGGCCGCATTCCTGCGAGCGTGGTGGTGGAAGATGCTGGTCGCCGGCGCCGTGGTGTTCGTTGCGATCCAATTCGTTCCGTACAGCGTCGACAACCCGAAGACAGGCGACGAACCGGCGTGGGACAGCGCGCAGACCCGCGAATTGTTCATGACCGCCTGCGCCGACTGCCACAGCAACGAGACAGAGGTCCTGTGGTTCGAGAACGTCGCCCCAATCAAGTGGTACGTCGCCAACCACGTGAAAGAGGGACGCGACGAACTCAACATCAGCGAATGGCACACTGCTGCGGGTGATGAAGCTGACGACTCCGCCGAGACGATCGAGGAGGGGTCGATGCCGCCCGGCTACTACACATACTTCGGGCTGCATGGCGACTCGAAGCTGACTCCGGCACAGAAACAGCAGCTGATTGATGGCTTCAACGCGACGATGGCAGCCGACCCGCCCAAGGGCGGAGAAGGCTGACCGACACGGTGCGGTCACGAGCAGTGCGATCGCGGCGATGCAGGCTGCGGAGAGCAGGGCGTAGCCGACCCCGAGGTAGGGCACCTCGCTGAACTTGCCGGAGAACTCGGCGAGGTGGATGTAGGCCGTGCCGGCGAGGCCGATGACGGCACCGACCTCGGCAGCGATCACTGCCGGTGTGCGCTCGAAGCGGCCCATTCCTTCGATCAGCGACGGTGGTGTCGTGGTCGGGCCGGACAGGGCCTGCCCTCCTGGTGTGATGCCGGCTTGCGTGCGGTTGGTCATCTTTTTCTCCTCTGGTCCGCCTCGACGCGAGGCGGGGGTTGGTGATGACTCGATTGGACACCCGCCGCCTGAGGCCAGCCGAGGTGCTGCTGTGCATTGGCTGAGAATCGTTCACCCGTGAGTTCGAGGTGGGAACCCCCCAGCCCGGGCTCGGCGAGGCCGGCAACGCCGCCGCTGGGGCCAACCTCCGGGTTGGCTGAGTGTTTCCGCACAGTCGCCCGTTTCTCACGCTCCTCTTATCTGAGCCCCGAATACTCTGCTCATGGACAACGAAGCGGCGCGTTCCAACCCACCGGTGCCTGATCTGGCTCAGCCACCGGTGCTGGAGATCGCCGTCCCCGTGTTCAACGAGGCGCACGTGCTGGAACGGTCGGTGACCACGCTGGTTGACCACGTTCGACAGCACGTGCCGTATCCCACCCGACTCACCATCGCCGACAACGCCAGCAGCGACGACACCCTGGCGGTGACCCGGCGACTCGCGGCGAACACAGCCCGGCAAGCCCTTCACCTCGGCATCAAGGGCCGGGGCAATGCCCTGGCGACAGCCTGGGGCCGCTCCGATGCTGCGGTGTTGGGGCACAATCAGGCCGACGAGGCGATCGGCAGTCGGGCCTGCAGATCCATGAGGTGCCCGTGACCTGGGTGGAGGACCCCGACAGCCGGGTTGCCCTCATCGCAACAGCGCCGGCCGACCTCGACGGCATCCACCGACTGCGTGCCGACCGCCGACGGGCCGCCCGCCATCAGCTCGAACATCCCCCACTGCCTGCGCACCATGGAGCACTCTCGTGACCATCGACGTGTCCGAAGCTCGCCCGCCCACCGGGATTGCGGCGCCCACCGAGGCCGGACCCCCCACCAAGGCCGCTCCTCCAGCCGAAGCCGGTCCCCCGACCAAGGAGACGCAGCGCCCTGACGTGTCGCACGCCAAGCCGCAACGCTGGGAGCGCCCGGCGCTCGGCGCACTACTGGTCGCAACCGCCGTGTTGTACATGTGGGGGCTCGGCCAGGCGGGCTGGGCCAACTCGTTCTACTCCGCCGCCTCGCAGGCCGGCTCCGCCAGTTGGAAGGCGTGGTTCTTCGGTGCATCCGACGCGGCGGGGTCGATCACGGTGGACAAGCCCCCGGCCTCCCTGTGGCTGACCGGCCTGTCGGTTCGGGCGTTTGGCCTGAATTCGTGGAGCCTGCTGGTGCCCCAGGCGCTGATGGGGATGGGCACGGTGGCCCTGGTGTGGGCGACGGTGCGCCGGTGGGCGTCGGCTCACGCTGCGCTGCTTGCCGGGCTGGTGATGGCCACCACCCCGGTGGCCACGCTGATGTTTCGGTTCAACAACCCCGACGCCCTGCTGACCCTGCTGCTCGTCGCGTCGGCCTACACGACGCTTCGGGGCATCGAGGACGGCCGCCGCCGCTGGGTGATCGCCACCGGCGTGATGCTGGGGTTCGCCTTCCTCACCAAGCAACTTCAGATGATGCTGGTGGTGCCCGTGTTCGGCGGGGCGTGGCTGATCGCCGCCCCGAAGCGGTTTGGTCGGCGCCTGCTGGACCTGCTCATCGGCGGCGCCGCCATGGTGATGTCAGCCGGATGGTGGATCGCCATCGTCCAGCTGTGGCCGACGAACTCACGCCCCTACATCGGCGGCAGCCAAACCAACTCGATCCTCGAACTTACGTTGGGCTACAACGGCCTGGGCCGCCTGACCGGCAACGAAACCGGCAGCGTCGGCGGGGGCGGTCCAGGCGGAGGGGCCGGCGGTTCCATGTGGGGCGCCACCGGCTTCAGTCGCCTGCTCGACGGTGCCGCCGGCGGTCAGATCGCCTGGTTGATCCCGGCCGCCTGCGTTGGGCTCGTGGCCGGGCTGTGGCTGACGAGATCGGCCAAGCGAACCGATGTCCGCCGGGCTGCGCTGCTGGTGTGGGGTGGCTGGCTGGTGGTCACCTTCCTGACCTTCTCGTTCATGGCCGGGATCTTTCACGACTACTACACCGTGGCCCTGGCCCCGGCCATTGCGGTGCTGATCGGTCTGGGCGTCCAACTGCTTTGGGACGTCCGCCACAGCCTCACCGCACGCATCACGTTGGCGCTCACCATCGCCGGTTCGGCCGGTTGGGCCATCGTCCTGCTACGACGTGCGCCCGGGTGGAACAGCTGGCTGATCCCGGTGATCGGCGCGCTCGGCTTGGGCTCGGCCATCGTCATCATGCTGCCGACCGTGCCCCGGCGGGTGCTCGTTGGTGCGGGCGCCGCGGGGGCCATCGCAGTGCTGGCCGGGCCGCTGGCCTGGAGCATCGAAACGGCCGCCCACCCTCGAACAGGCTCGATCGTCACCGCCGGACCCAACGTGCAGGGATCACAGTTCAGGTTTCCCGGCGGCGCGGCAGGACGCGGTTCCCCACCACCCGGACAGGGCGCCGCACCCGACGGTCGGGCCGGACTTCCGCCCGGCGGCCCAGGCGCACGACCAGGTGGACAGGCCGCGCCACCACCTGGTGGGCAAGGAGCCCTACCGGGAGCAGGCGGCCGGCCAGGCCGTACCAACGGGGCCACCGGTAAGTTGCCGGCCGGATTCCCCGGCGGGATCTCCCTTAGAGGATTGGGTGGAGCGGGCGGCCTGCTGGACAGCGCCAAGGTCAGCGCCGAGGTCGCCGCGGTTCTCCTCGAGAACGCCGATCACTACACCTGGGTGGCGGCCGGGGTCGGCTCCAACCGTGCCGCCGGGTTTCAGCTGGCCACCGAACGGCCCGTGATGCCCATCGGAGGCTTCAACGGCTCCGACCCCTCCCCCACGCTGGCCCAGTTCCAGCGATATGTCACCAACGGCGACATCCACTGGTTCATCAGCGGAGGTGGGCGAGTCGGCGGCTTCAACAACCAACAGGGCGGCAGCGAGGAATCGTCAGCCATCGCCTCCTGGGTGACCACCCATTTTGAGCCCACGACCATCGACGGGGTCACCCTCTACAACCTCAACCCCTGACCCAAACCGTCCCTCCGGTGGGGCGACCGCTCGGCCGGGCCGGGGCACGAATCCAACATCGTGCCCCGGCCCGGCCACACCGCTCAGATGTGGGATTGCCGGCCGAACTCCGGATAGCCGGTGACGCCCATTTCCGGAACGTCAAGACCCAGTTGCTCGTCCTCCCGCGAGGAGCGGATACCACCCGAGGTGAAGCGGTCCTGAAGCTTGAAGAAGGCGTAGGAGATGCCGAAGATCACGGTGCACAAGACAACGCACCCAAGCAGCTGCGCCCCAAACTGGCCCACGTCACCGGCGATCAGCCCTTTCACGCCGCTCACATCAGAGCCGTTCCAGCCCGCCCCATAGCTGCCGTTGGCGAAAATGCCCACGCTGAGCACGCCGAACAACCCACACACGCCGTGCACCGAGATGGCGCCGACCGGATCGTCAAGGTGCAGCGTGCGTTCAACGAAGAACACCGACTCGATCACCAACACCCCGGCGATGGCACCGATCACGGCCGCGGCCCACGGGGCCACGAACGCACACGGCGCCGTGATGGCGACCAAGCCGGCCAGCATGCCGTTGACCATCATCGCCGGGTCGGGTTTGCCCGTCCGTCGGGTGATCCATCCGATGGATGCCACCGCACCAAACGCCGCCGCGATCGCGGTGTTGGCCGCCACGGTGGCGAACTGAATGTCGGTGGCTGCCAAGGTGGAGGCGGCATTGAAACCAAACCATCCGAACAGCAGGATGAACGTGCCCAGCATGGCCATGGGGATGTGGTGGCCGGGGATCGCCTGGGGTTTGCCATCGACGAACTTGCCGATTCGAGGCCCCAACACAATCGCACCTGCCAAGGCCGCCACGCCACCCACTGCGTGCACGACGCCGGACCCGGCGAAATCGGCATACCCGGCACCCAGGTGCATCGAGTGCCAACTTTGGGCCAGCCATCCACCGCCCCACGTCCACGCAGCGAACAGCGGGTAGTAGAACGCCCCGCAGAACAGTCCCCACACGCAGAAACTGCCCCACTTCCAACGTTCGGCCATCGAACCGGTGGGGATGGTTGCCGTGGTGTCCATGAAGGCCACCATGTAGAGGAAGAGGCCGAACAAGGCTGCGCCCCCCGTAGCGGCGGATTGGCCCGATAGGAACCAACCGCCCTGGTGCAGGAACGTCCAATCTCCCGACCCGACCAATGCACCCCCAACCGGGTTGTCCAAGCCAATCGTCGGGGCGGAGAAGCTGCCAAAGGCCAACGGAAACCCGACGGCGAAGAACGCCACGAAACCCAGGCCGAACACTGCGAAGTTGGTGCTGACCACGTGGGCGGCGTGCTTGGCCCGACAGAACCCGGTTTCCACCATGGCGAACCCGGCCTGCATGAAGATCACCATCGCGGCCCCGATGACCACCCAGAGGAGGTTGACCTGGGTGCCCAGAACCTCCACCGGGTCGGTGACGCTTTGAGCGCCGGCCACTTGCGGGAACAGCGCCACAACGGCGCCGCCAACCGCGGCGGCTGCGCTAAAGCGAAGGAGTAATCGACGCATGGAGTGTCTCCTGACCTTGGGCACCGGGGGTGCTGCCGTAGCCGGCGAATGCCGACCACACTCCGTGCGAACAAGTTCGCGTGACGAAGTAGCCGTACGCTCGCATCGCCGTGTTTCGGTTCGACGACCCGAATGTTGCCGGTCGATGAACAGGTGGAACCTTCAGGTGCGGGTCGTTCCGGGGCGCGCACAAGGAAGCCTCACCCTTGTGACGGCCCGGTCGGTGAACCTACGCCTGTGGGGTCGGTTGGGGAACGCTGGGCTCGTCTGGCGAGCGAAAGCGTTCCTGAGCCACGGCAAACACGGCGGGCAACACCGAAATGCCCACGATGACCAGGAGGGTCAGTTCCAGGTGATCGCGAACGACCGCCATGTTGCCGAAGCGGTAGCCGATCAGGGTGACCCCCGCCCCCCACAACACGCCGCCGACCACGTTGAAGCGGGCAAACGACCGGTAGGGCATGTCGCCCACACCGGCCACCACGGGGCAGAGGGTCCGCACGATGGGCACGAAGCGGGCCAGCACGATGGCCTTCGGTCCATGTCGATCGAAGAAGGCAATGGTGCGGTCCCGATGTTCAGCCTTCAAAACCCGCCGGTCGGAGCGCTTGAACAACGCAGGACCCGCTCGGCGTCCCAGGAGATAACCGGTTTGGTCCCCAGCGACGGCGGCAACGACCACCACCAGGATCAACACCCAGATGTTGGGGTTGAACGATAGCCGGGGCAAAGCCCCCGCAGCCGCAGCTCCGGCGGTGAACAACAGCGAGTCGCCGGGGAGAAAGAACCCAATGAGCAGGCCGGTCTCGGCGAAGATGACGGCGGCGATGCCGATCAGCCCGAAGGCATCGATCAGATGGCTGGGCGAGAGATTCATCAGTGTGGTTCCGGCCCATTCGCGTGCACGATCTCAGACGATCACGTCACCATGGCCGGACGGGCTTCCAGCTCGGCCACGAACGAAAGCGTATCCACATTCGTGCCCGACCGGGCGCGGCCCGACGCCTTGGCGCCGTCACCGACGGGTTCGACGCCGCCCGTAGGATCGGGAGGTCGGGGTTGGCGTCGCCACGCCCGACGGGCGGAGCCTGCATGAACAGCCTGATCGAGCACCTCACCGGCCTTGCGGCCCCATGGCTGTATGTCGCCGTGGGCACCCTCGCAGCGGCCGAGGCGGCCATCCTGGTTGGGCTGGTGTTTCCGGGCGAGACCGCGTTGCTGATCGGAGGCTTCGCCGCATCCCAGGGGCGGGTGAACCTGGCGGTGATGGTGGCGGTGGCGGTCGGCGCGGCCATCGTTGGCGATTCGATCGGCTATGAGGTGGGACGGCACTTTGGGCCGCGCATTCGCGACACCCGGGTCGGTCGCTGGGTGGGCCAGGACCGCTGGGAGCGTGCAGAACGCTCGCTTCAGCATCGTGGCGGACCGGCGGTGATGTTTGGCCGCTGGGTGGGCATTCTTCGGGCCATCGTTCCCGGGGTTGCCGGTATGACCCGCATGCCCTATCGCCGGTTTCTGATCTGGAATGTGATCGGCGCTCTGGTGTGGGCCCCCACCATGGTGATCGGCGGGTACCTGGCGGGCAGCAGCTACCGGGCGCTTGAAAGCTGGTTGGGACGGGCAGGTTTGGTGATCTTCGTGGTGTTGCTGGTTGGCGTTGCCGGGTGGCGGTGGCTCAGATGGGCGGCGGCCCGCCAAGAACCGCGAGGCGACGGCCACTCTTCAGCTGAACCACAGGTTGAGCGGTCACACTCCACGGGCACGACCTCACAACACCGGCAGGAACCCGGGTAGAACATGCGAATTCTGGTGGTTGACGACGAGCCACGCCTGGCCGCGGCAGTGCAGCGCGGGCTGGAGGCGGAGGGGTTCGCCGTCGACGTCGCCTCCACCGGCGACGAGGGGCTGTCGATGGCCACCGAGGTGACCTACGACGTGATCGTGTTGGACATCATGTTGCCCGGCATAAGCGGTTACACCGTCTGCGGTCGCCTTCGGGAGGCCCAGGTGTGGACGCCCATCATCATGCTGACCGCCAAGAGCGGCGAGTGGGACGAGGCCGAGGCGCTCGACACCGGTGCCGATGACTACCTGTCGAAGCCGTTTTCGTTCGTGGTGCTCGTCGCCCACATCCGAGCGTTGCTGCGGCGGGGAGCGGCAGAGCGGCCGGCCAAGCTCAGCATTGGCGATCTGGTGTTGGATCCGGCCGCCCGCTCGTGCGTCCGGGGCGATGTCGTCATCGAGTTGACCGCCAAGGAGTTCTCGGTGCTCGAGTTCCTCATGCGTTCGCGGGGCGACGTGGTGACCAAGTCGCGGATCGTCGACCACGTGTGGGATGCGGCCTACGACGGCGACCTCAATGTGGTCGAAGTGCACGTCAGTGCGCTGCGCCGCAAGATCGATGCACCCTTTGGCACCGACACCATCCGAACCGTCCGCGGGGCCGGTTATCAGCTCGTCACGCCATGATGCGGCTGCCGAAGGCCGGCTCGGTTCGAACCCGAACCACGTTGGTGGCCGCCGGCGTGGTCGGGCTGGCACTGATGGTGTCGGGGCTTGGCCTGACCGGACTGGTTCGACACCGCCTCATCGACGCCGAACGGGTTGCAGCCCGGGTGCGCGCCGACGATGTTGTGGCACTCGCTCAAACCGGCACGCTGCCCAACCCGCTCTCGTATCCCGGCGAGGAGTCGGGCGCCACCCAGGTGCTCGACGCCAATGGCAAGGTCATCGATACCACCGACAACCTGGAAGATGACTCGCCACTCAGCAGCCTTCGTCCGCCGGTCGGGGAACACGCTTCCGAGGTCCGCACCGACGTTTCGCTGGAAGACGACGATCGGTACCTCATCGTTGCCACCACCGCCGTGGTGTCGGGCCAACGCCTCACCGTCCAGGCCGCGGCCTCACTGGCGGCGGCCGACGCCACGGTGGCCACGCTGGTGCGCACGTTGTCATGGGGTATTCCGCTGCTGATCCTGCTGGTGGCCGCCACCACCAGGTTGCTGGTTGGGCGAGCCCTCCGGCCGGTGGGTGCCATCACCAGTGAGGTCGCCGACATCTCCCAGGTCGACCTGCATCGTCGGGTGCCCGAACCGACCACCAAGGATGAGATCGCACGGTTGGCCATCACCATGAACCAGATGCTGGCCCGACTCGAATCGTCGTCGGCCCGCCAGCAACGGTTTGTGGCTGACGCGTCTCACGAGATGCGCAGTCCGCTGGCTTCGTCGCGCGCTGTGCTGGAGGTGGCCGCCCTGCACCCCGGATCCGCCAACGACCTGGTTGCAGCCATCAACGATTCGCTGATCGATCACCGGCGCCTCGAAGCGCTGGTGGCCGACCTGTTGCTGCTCGCCCGCCTCGATGGTTCGCAAACCACCACTCGACGAGCGCCGACCGACGTGGTTGCACTCGCTCGCGAAGTGGTCGAGCGCAGGATCGAGACCGACGTCACCCTGGTCTCGCACAGCACCAACATCGGTGACATCGGTGATGCGATCGTGATGGCCGACCGGCCGCAGCTCGATCGGGTGCTGACCAACCTGCTGGACAACGCCGCCCGCCATCGTCATTCACGTACAGAAGTGACCGTTGACCGCCATGGAGCGACGGTCGACATCACGGTGGACGACGACGGGCCGGGTATCCCCGAGATCGATCGCAAGCGGGTGTTTCAACCGTTTATACGGCTCGACGAGGCCCGCACCGCCGAGTTGGGCACGGGCTTGGGCCTGGCCATCGTCGCCGAGATCGTCAGCGACCTCGAAGGCCGGGTTCGGGTGGATGACAGCCCGCTCGGCGGTGCGCGGTTCGTGGTCTGCCTGCCGGCCCCATAACGCCCGGTCTTCACCGACGCATACTGGGGTGATGGCAGAACGACGAAGCGGCAGAATCCACACCCCAAGCTGGCGCCGTCACCCGGCCGTGCGCTCCGGCAACCAACTCACCCGCGGTGAACGTTGGGCCGACCGACTGCGAAACGGCATGGGCTCGTGGGGTTTCGTCATTGCCGCCCTGGTATTTCTGGCCGGGTGGATGCTGGGCAACCGCGGCGGCGGCTTCGACCCGTACCCGTTCATCCTCCTCAACCTGGTGTTGTCATGTTTGGCAGCAATGCAGGGCGCCATCCTGCTGATCGCCGCCAAACGCGAAGACCAGATCAGCAGCGAACTGGCGCGACACGACTATGAGACCAATCTCGACGCCATGAACGACATCAAGGCCATCCTCGTCCTCACTTCGGACATCCACCGCCAGACCGTTCAGCCCGTGGTGCCGCCCTCAAGCCAGGCCTGAACACTCAGCTGCTGGGGGTTGAGGTTTGGTGCACCCTCGTCTGACCGGACGACGTGGTCAAGCCGGTGTCGGAAGCCACGGGCGAGCTGTCAACGACCGGGTTGACGGTTGCCGTCACCGGGGTATCGGCAATCGGGGTGGCCGTCGTTGGCGTCACGCCATCGGCCGTGCCCACGATCGAGGATTGACCATCACCGATGATCAAGGTGCCAAGGGCATCCGAAGCGTCAGCAACGCCGACCGGGGCAGACCTGTTTGCCGACGACGACTCGCTGGAAGCGGCTGCCGCCACCCGTGGTTGGGCGGCCCCGGGGCGGCGGTCGGGCCGGTGCCATCGGTACCCGCCGTCAGCCCGTGCAAGGTGGCCAGACCAAACAGCGGAAAGCCGGCGAAGCGAGTCAGCTAGCACCGATCGCGCTCCGCCCGTCCAACTCGCGAGCGGCGTGGTGCGCCGACTGGTGGGCACACCCAGATGCAGTGTCACGTCTCGGCACTGCGTGGATGGCATGGGAGGCCGCTTGGGCCGAAGGCGGCACAGCACCATCACGGTGGTGGGCGGTGGACTGGGCCGAACGCTGGCTGGCACCGTCCAACAAGTCCGGCACCTTCAGCGGATGCTCCAGCGGCGGACACCGCGACGTTTCACCACCATGCCCCATCACCCCCGTCCCCGAAAGGCATAAGCAAAATGTCCAGCCCTGACGCCACGGCGACACCTCCCGGGTGGGCTGTCGGTCGGGTCAGGTGCCGGTCGGGTCCAGTGACGGTTGCTGTCTGCCGGGGCCGGTGCGGAGCGGACGCCCGGTAATAGGGTCGGCTGGTGGAAACTCGGATCTTGTTTCTTGACGACTCCGGGAAACCGGACGTGGCCCGCGCCTCGGGAGCGGTTGTCATCGGGGGCTTCGCGATCGATTCGTCTGCGTAGCCCACGTTCTCGCGGCGGCTGCTCGGAGCGAAGCGGGCGTTCTAGCCCGGACGGGGCCAGGCGCAGGCGTGGGAGCTGAAATCGTCATCTGTGGTGAAACCGAACCCGTGGAAGCGCCGCAAGAACCGTGACTTCGTCGCAGAGCTCTGCCGGGCTGATCGAGTCGGCGGGCGGGACTGCGTTCTCTGTTGCGATCGTGAAGAAGAAACCGAAGCGGAGCGGAAGTGCGGTACGACGAGGGCCCGAAACTCCACCCCTCGCTAGATCAACTCTACGTTTGCGACCTCGATGGAACCCTGCTCCGGTCGGACGCCAGCCTTTCGGCTCATGCGCAACGATCTTTGTTGGCGATGCTGGAGGCGGGGTGCGACACACGCCACGTAACCGGCCATATGTGCGTGACCCGGTCGGCTTCGGCGACGCCCATAACGGCTCATTCGTTCGAAACTCCGCCGCCGGGTGTCTCAAATGCGAAGGTCTGAGAGACGGTCCAAGGCTCAGCCGTTCGGCCCAACTACGGCTCCGGGGGACGGCGCAATCGGGCTGCTGTTGACCGGGACTATGCAGTGCTCTGGAAGGGCTGCTTCTCGCACGCCCGGCGACGATGCTGCGCCGCCCGTGTAGCGACGGTCCCTCACCAAAGGGCGGTCAGAGTCCCGATTCGCAGTCGTCGGCTGCGATGTCGAGTTCGGTGGTGGTGACGTGGCGGCCCTTGAGGGTGACGGCTGTGCCGTCGGTGTCGTACAGGTACCCCTCAGCGTCGGCCAGCATTGTTCCGTATGGGTACAGCGGCGTTTCGGGTGTCGGCCTGGGTGCTGTTGATGCGGTGGTGCTCATAAGTATTTGGCCCGTGTGCCCGGGCGCAGCCTCATCGAGTGGATCACTCGGTATGCAGTATCGGTCGGAATGTGGACGACTTCCAGTAGCAACCCGCTGCGGTCGGGTCCGATCACGAGTACCCGATCGTGGGGACGTCGGGGTGGTTCGGCGTCGAGATGGAACTCGGAGAGCGCTTTGTCGATGGCGTGAAGGGTGTCGTCGATGTCGATGTGGTGCCGGAGTGCAGCCGGGACGAGTTCGTAACGCGGACCGGTCATAACGGGTGCTCAGCTGACCGCACGGGCGAGCATGGGGGCGAGTTGCCTGCACTCATCGACTGCGAAGCTCTCCCCCACCCGCCTCACAAACGAACGGTTTGTCACACTCGACACCTAGCCTGACGGTATGGATGAGCCGGAGAACCCAGACCTCAGTCGAGGCCCGTTTTTGTTTCAACATGATGGCGTCGAATGGCGGGTAGCCATCGGAGAAATGTTGACCGGCCGCCAATCCCCACCGAGCAGTCGCTCCCTGATGAAGTCGTACCGACCGCAAGAGGAGACTGACGGGGCGATTCCGTTCGCCATAGAGGATCGCGGCGGCTACTACGCAGTTTGGTTCCATGAGGCAGAGGGACGAATCTCAAAGTTCGACGACCCGTTCATGATGGGGAAGACCACCACGAGGCTCGCAAACCCAGACGTCTAAGCCGCCCGATGGGGTTAACCTGGGTATTCGGGGGTTCGGATGAATCGTGAGAGCTTCTGGCTCATCTTGAGGGCTGTTGCGGTCGCCATCGCCGTCGTCCTGTTCGCGATTGCGGCTGCAACTGGCAACGTCGTTGGAATGATCGTCTGGGGCCTCTTTGTCGTGGTCTGGTCCGTGCAGGTGTGGTTTGCCCTTCAGAAGCTTCGTGCGGAGCA
>ERZ1026792.1528-NODE-1528-length-14224-cov-4.881535_pt1 | contig 14224 bp, 6 predicted proteins | sample MGYA00520884_ERZ1026792 | MGnify/ENA primary metagenome ERZ1026792 (study PRJEB33270, sample SAMEA104284473) | anaerobic digester metagenome | biome: Anaerobic digester microbiome; feature: mesophilic sludge digester; material: Anaerobic digester biomass | place... | reverse complement strand
GCCCGGAAGATGTTCAAGGTGGCCCTGGCCATGGGCGCCTTCATGTCGCTGGCCGCGCTCGGTTCGGGCCATCTGCAGGCCAAGAACGTCGGCGCGACCCAGCCGACAAAACTTGCGGCCTTCGAAGGCCTCTACAAGACCCCCGCCGAAGGCGAGGGCGCACCGCTGTACCTGTTCGGCGTCCCCAATGACGAGACGGAGTCCGTCGAATTCGGCCTCGCGGTCCCGGGCGGGCTGAGTTTCCTGATGTACGAGAGTTTCACCGCGCCGGTGACCGGGCTTGACCAGTTTCCCCGGGAAGACTGGCCGCCCGTCAACCTGAGTTTTCAGACCTATCATCTGATGATGGCGCTGGGCATGTTTTTCATCGGGATCACGCTTCTGGCCTGTTTCTTCTGGTGGCGCGGCACGGTGTTCGAGCAGCGGTGGCTGCTTTGGGCCTTTGTGTTTGCGGTGGTGGGCCCCGTCATCGCCAATGAAGCCGGCTGGTGCGCCGCGGAAATCGGCCGCCAGCCCTGGATCGTGTACGGCCTCCTGCGCACCGAAAACGCGTTTTCGCCGGCCGTCAGCGGCGGCCAGGTCATGTTCTCCATCATCATGTTCCTGGTGTTGTACAGCCTCATGTTCCTGGTGTGGCTGTTCATCATGGACAAGAAAATTCGCAAGGGCCCCGAACTCCATGAGCCGGCGCCGAAAGGCCGGGCCAGCGCGCTGGACGTCGCGGCCGAACGTGCCGGCCACGAGCGCGCCTCGCTCATGGACGCCGGCATCGAAGAGAACGAAGCGGACACATCGGAGGAAGGGTAAGCGCATGGACCTCAACACGATCTGGTTTTTCCTGCTGGGTATCCTGCTTGCAGGATACGCCATCCTCGACGGGTTCGACCTGGGCGTGGGCATCCTGCACCCGTTCGTGCGCAACGACCGCGACCGCCGGGTGCTGCTCAATTCGATCGGGCCGTTCTGGGACGGAAACGAAGTCTGGCTCGTCACGTTTGGCGGCGCCATGTTCGCGGCGTTCCCGGAAGTCTATGCCACGGTGTTTTCGGGGTTTTACACCGCGTTCATGCTGCTCCTCTACGCCCTGATCTTCCGGGCCATTTCGCTCGAACTCCGCAGCAAACTTGACCATCCCGCCTGGCGGAGTTTCTGGGACTGGGCATTCGCCCTCGGCAGCGCCGTCGCCACGCTCCTGTTCGGAGTGGCCGTCGGCAAAGGAGAAGCCGCCGGCCAGGTGATGATAGAAGCCCGGCAGGTCAAAGAAGCCGTAGCGGGAGGGGGTGTTGGGATAACCGGCCATGCGGGTGCCAAAATTTCCCATATCAATGCTGTCCGGGCGCATATCGAGGAAGACGAAGATTTTGGCGGGGCCGGGCACCTGCAATTCTCCTTGTTTCAGGTAAATGAGGTAGTCGCTGAAAACGGGGCCCCAGTTGCCATCCGTTCCGCCCCAGCCGCCGAGGAAGATGTTCATGGACATCGTGCGCACGCGGGGTTTGCACTCGCCGCCGACTTCGACAAAGGAGCGGTCGGAAGGGCATTTCCAGATGCCCAGGTTGCGGCCGCAATAGGGCCAGAGGGGGCTTTGGGTGATGTCCTGGTTCGGGTCCCAGTTCGAGGGGTTCCAGGGGCTGAAATTGAGTGTGCCGGTCACCCAGGTTTCCGCCAAGGTGGCGGGGTTGGCGTAGTCTTCGCTGGCGTAGAGCAGGCGGTCCTGGTTGTCATCTGAATACATGCGCCAGGCCAGGCACAATTGGCGGTGGTTGTTCATGCACTGGATGGCCTGGGCTTTGAGTTTGCTTTTGGCGAGCGCCGGCAGCAGGAGCGCGGCCAGGAGGCCAATAATGGCAATCACCACCAGCAGCTCAATCAGCGTGAAACCGCCGGGGCGCGCGGGCTGGCGGTTCACGCGCGCGCGTCGAATTTGTTCAGTCGCATGCAATATCCTGTCCGTGGGCGGCCCCGGCGCACGGGCGCGGGGCCGGCGGTTTCAATCCAGGAAGAAATCAACGGTCGTCACGACGCGGAGAACCTTCTTTTCGGGCGAGGCCGCATCCCGGTTTTCGATTTCCAGGGCGCCCTGGGTTGCCCGGCGGATGCGGCCGACTTTGCTGTGGGAGTCCTGGGCGAACTTTTCCGCCGCCGCCCGCGCGTTGGCGGTGGCCTCCCGGATCATGTCCGGCTTGATCTCATTCACCGCGTTGAAGATAAACTCGGTTCGATCCGCAAACTCATTGCCCACCAGGGTGATGCCTTGATCCAGCAACGCATCGGCATCCTGAATGGCTTTCTTGACTACGTCCACGTTGGCGCTCCGCACGACCAGAGTGGTTACGCCGCGATAGCGCACCAGGGCGGGGCGGTTGGCGTGAATGCGCTCGTCCTGGCGATCGTTGACGACCGGCAGGCCGTGCACGATTTCGTCGGGGGATATGCCGCGGGCTTGTAAAAACGAGGTGACGACGACGCGGTTGGATTCCATCGCCGACTTGAGGGTCGCCAGCTCCTCGGCGACGGTGGAAAACTGGATTGGCCAGATTGCCAGCGTGGCTTTCACTTCCCGCTCTGACAATCCTTTGACGGTCAGGCAGCGGTCGAACTCGCGCCCCGTCCGCACGGCGCGGCCAATTTGAAAGCCGAAGATGGTAAGGCCCAGGATCAGTGACAGGCCGAGGACGACGAATGAACGAATCGTAATCATGGTTTTGCTTTCGACATTAACGAACGTATTTTGAGTTTTGCCAACTACCCGCCGGGCGGCGTTTGTCTCACCAGCGCCTCCTCCCAGAGGGAATCGTCACATTCCGGAAGATTTTCGCGCATTCCGGCTGCCGGGTCAAGCCTGCGGGAGTTCGTTGCGCGGCCTTCGGGCTGCCGGAAACGGAGGCGGTTGGCGGCTGGCTTCGGGTGGCCCGGCTTCTTCGGCGAGAAGACGCGAGGCTGGGCAGTTGCGGTTGCGGATTTGTCCTGGGGTCTGCGCAGGGCGGGGGACTTTCAGCCGCGTTGTTTCTAGATCGGCTCAAGCTGGGGCAGTGGCAGGTTGACCCTGTATTGGCTGGAAGCCTGGCAGCGGCCGGGAGCGCTTTAGGTCTGTCCGTTTGGCGGCGGCTGTGCTAATGCTCCGCCGTGAACAGATCTGGCTTGGCGCGCATCATTTTTGTCACGGGCAGCGATACCGGCGTGGGGAAGACGTTGTTGACCGGGCTGCTCCTGCACCATTTGCGGCGGCGGGGCTGCCACGCCCTGGCGGTCAAACCGTTCTGCTCCGGCAGCCGGGCGGATGCGGAATTTTTGGGCGCCCTGCAGGACGGCGAACTCGCGGCGGACGAAATCGCGCCTTTCTTTTTTTCCGCGCCGCTGGCTCCGCTGGCGGCGGCGCGCCGACGCCATATCATCCGCTTGGCCGAGGTCCGGCGGCATCTCAAGCGCATGGCGTGTCGCTGCGAATGTCTGCTCATCGAGGGGATTGGCGGTTTGCTCGTGCCGTTGGGGAAGGGGTTTACGGTGCGAGATTTGATTGTGGCAATCGGGAGCGAGGTCATCGTGGTTTCCCGCAATCGCCTGGGCACCCTTAATCACACGCTGCTCACCGGGGCGGCGTTGCAGCAGGTTGGAATTAAAGATTTTACGACGGTGCTGATGACGGTCCCGCCGGGGGATGCATCGAGCGTTACCAACCGGCTGATCCTGGCGGAAATGCTCGCGCCCAACCCGGTTTTTGAGCTTGGATTTTTGGGGCGGAATCCGGTGCGGCCGGGGGCTGTAAAATTGGCAGCAAAAAAAGTTGAGAAAACACTTGCGCGGATTTTGGGCTGTGCTAGGATGGGTGCTTCTGGTTCTTTGTGAGTCTGGTTTTTGGACGGCGAAAAAAAGTTGAAAAAAGATTTTGACTGCCTCCGGAATGTGTGTAGATTGTTGGCAGTTGCGAGTAAGCAGCTCCGGTAAAAAAAGCTGAAAAAAGTTTTTGACATCCGGCGCGGCTCTGATAAAGTGGCCGCGAAATTAACAAAGGTCCGAGAGGCCGAGTTAAGAGTGATTAAGTCGGCGCTCGGGATTTTTGTCCCTCGGTAACGAGAGGGAAGCGGGCACAAAATGGTCCCGCGGACGGGTTGAGCCGGGATCGGCGCGGGAAAAGAGCACGAGCTGGCGAGCTTGTCCGGGAAAAGAATTTTACGGGTGGTGACACCCGCTGCTCATTGAAAATTGAATTGTGCGATAAGTTAAGAGCCCCTTCAGGCGGGTCTTGTTAGTAGGGATCCGTTTGGAGAGTTTTAAACCAAAAGACCGTCCGGTCTCACGACCGGACAAAAGTCGAATCAACTAACGTTTTTTGACGGAGAGTTTGATTCTGGCTCAGAACGAACGCTGGCGGCGTGGATAAGACATGCAAGTCGAGCGATGATTACGGGGTAGCAATATTCCGTAGTTGGAGCGGCGCAAGGGTGAGTAATACGTGGGTAATCTGCCATGAAGTCTGGAATAACTTGTTGAAAGACGAGCTAATGCCGGATGTGAAAAGCGGGAGGCATCTCCTGGTTTTCAAAGCTGGGGACCGAAAGGCCTGGCGCTTCATGATGAGCCCGCGGCCTATCAGCTAGTTGGTGAGGTAACGGCCCACCAAGGCTAAGACGGGTAGCTGGTCTGAGAGGACGACCAGCCACACTGGAACTGAGACACGGTCCAGACACCTACGGGTGGCAGCAGTCGAGAATTTTTCACAATGGGCGAAAGCCTGATGGAGCGACGCCGCGTGGGGGATGAATGGCTTCGGCCCGTAAACCCCTGTCATTCGCGAGCAAACGTTATTATTTAAAAGATGATAGCCTGATAGTAGCGAAAGAGGAAGGGACGGCTAACTCTGTGCCAGCAGCCGCGGTAATACAGAGGTCCCAAGCGTTGTTCGGATTTACTGGGCGTAAAGGGTGCGTAGGTGGTGGGGTAAGTCGGATGTGAAATCTCCGAGCTCAACTCGGAAAGTGCATTGGAAACTACCCTGCTCGAGGGTTGGAGGGGGGACTGGAATACTTGGTGTAGCAGTGAAATGCGTAGATATCAAGTGGAACACCAGTGGCGAAGGCGAGTCCCTGGACAACTCCTGACACTGAGGCACGAAAGCTAGGGGAGCAAACAGGATTAGATACCCTGGTAGTCCTAGCTGTAAACGGTGCACGTTTGCTGTAAAAGGAATCGACCCCTTTTGTGGCGTAGCTAACGCGTTAAACGTGCCGCCTGGGGAGTACGGTCGCAAGATTAAAACTCAAAGAAATTGACGGGGGCCTGCACAAGCGGTGGAGTATGTGGCTCAATTCGATGCAACGCGAAGAACCTTACCTGGCCTTGACATGTACGTAGTAGAAGGGTGAAAGCCTGACGAGATAGCAATATCAGCGTACACAGGTGCTGCATGGCTGTCGTCAGCTCGTGTCGTGAGATGTTGGGTTAAGTCCCGCAACGAGCGCAACCCTTGTGTCCTGTTGCCACCCCGGCGAGAGTCGGGAGCACTCTGGACAGACTGCCTCGCTTAAACGAGGAGGAAGGTGGGGATGACGTCAAGTCAGCATGGCCCTTACGGCCAGGGCTGCACACGTACTACAATGCCCGGTACAAAGGGAAGCGAGACCGTCAGGTGGAGCAAATCCCCAAAAACCGGGCCCAGTTCAGATTGTCGTCTGCAACTCGACGGCATGAAGCTGGAATCGCTAGTAATGGCGCATCAGCTACGGCGCCGTGAATACGTTCCCGGGCCTTGTACACACCGCCCGTCACATCATGAAAGCCGGCTGTACCCGAAGTCACCGCGTTAACCGCAAGGAAGCAGGTGCCGAAGGTATGGATGGTGATTGGGATGAAGTCGTAACAAGGTAGCCGTAGGGGAACCTGCGGCTGGATCACCTCCTTTCTAAGGAGAAGCATGGAGGCGGGGTAAAAACCGCGCTCCTAGGTCGGTCAACTCTGCGGAGTTGATAAGGCTCGGCTTATCGCACAGTTCAGTTTTCCAATGAGCAGATGCTCTTTGGCAAGTGGTTAGAGAATCGAACTCTATCAGGCGCTGAACCTGAAGCTGTAAAGCATTGCCGCGACGGCCTTCAGCCTTCAGCCTTTCGGAAGTGGGGCTGTAGCTCAGTTGGTAGAGCGGTAGCTTTGCAAGCTATAGGTCAGGAGTTCGAATCTCCTCAGCTCCACCAATTTTCATGGGCGTGTAGCTCAGTTGGTTAGAGCATGCGCTTGATAAGCGCAGGGTCACTGGTTCAACTCCAGTCACGCCCACCACTCCGTCGCGCCGTGGCGCGCGGAAAACCACTTGCATAACGGTTTGCCGGCCCGGACCGGCCGGAGCTGCATCTCCGGCCGCAAGTCAGTCGGCGGTGTTCTTTGACAACTGCACATAGGTAGATAACTAGGGCAAATTACAGTTCGCTGAGTTCTTGTTGCTCCCTGTCGAGGGGGGCAGCGAGGTAACTTTGTGATCAAGCTACTAAGGGCTTATGGTGGATGCCTTGGTGCCAAGAGGCGATGAAGGACGTAGTAAGTTGCGATAAGCCACGGGGAGCCGCAAGCAGGCTTTGATCCGTGGATCTCCGAATGGGAAAACCCACTCCAGGTAACACTGGAGTATCGCCGGATGAATTCATAGTCCGGCGAGGCAAGACGGGGTGAAGTGAAACATCTCAGTAACCCCAGGAAAAGAAAACGAAGCGATTCCGTCAGTAGTGGCGAGCGAAAGCGGAACAGCCTAAACCGGGAGGACTAGTCTTCCCGGGGTTGAGGGACCTTAATGTGGGAGGTGGCGAGCGAGCTTAACCATCTGGAAAGTTGGGCCAGAGACCGTGACAGCCGGGTGAGCGAAGTTCAAAGCCCCCTAGAGGTATCCCAAGTAATGCGGTGCACGTGAAACTCTGCATGAATCCGTCCGGACCACCGGATAAGGCTAAATACTCCTTGGCAACCGATAGTGAACTAGTACCGCGAGGGAAAGGTGAAAAGAACCGCTGCTAGCGGAGTGAAATAGTACCTGAAACCATATGCCTACAATGTGTAGGAGCCGGCTCCATTCCGGAGCCCGTTCCGGCCGGAAGGCTGGGGCCTGACTTCGGAATGGAGCCGGTGACTGCCTGCCTTTTGCATAATGAGTCTGCGAGTTATTGTCCGTGGCCAGCTTAAGCCGTTCTGCGGCGGAGGCGAAGGGAAACCGAGTGCCAATAGCGCGACCAAGTCGCGGGCAATAGACCCGAAGCGGAGGTGATCTACTCTTGAGCAGGTTGAAGCCTGGGTAATACCAGGTGAAGGACCGAACTCGTGGATGTTGAAAAATCCTGAGATGACTTGAGAGTAGGAGCGAAAGACTAATCAAACCCCGTGATAGCTGGTTCTCTCCGAAATCGCTTGAGGGCGAGTGTTGTGGAAGTACTCCATGGAGGTAGAGCACTGAATGGCTTAGGGACCCCACCAGGTTACCAAAACCAATCAAACTCCGAATGCCATGGATCTCAGTATCACAGCAGTTAGGCAGTGGGCGATAAGGTTCATTGCCGAGAGGAAAACAGTCCAGACCATCAGCTAAGGTGCCCCAATGTGATTAAGTGGAAAGGATGTGACGTTGCTTAGACAGTGAGGATGTTGGCTTAGAGGCAGCCATCATTTAAACAGTGCGTAACAGCTGACTCATCGAGCGATGTCGCGCCGAAAATGATTGGCGATTAAATCACATACCGAAGCTATGGATTCGCAGGATTTTCGAATCCTGCGAGTGGTAGGAGAGCGTAATCAGCGCGGCGAAGCCGGACGGAAACGGACGGTGGAGCGCTGATTAGTGAGAATGCAGACACGAGTAGCGATAAACCAGGTGAGAATCCTGGTCGCCGTAAACCCAAGGTTTCCTGGGCCAGGTTCGTCCTCCCAGGGTTAGCCGGGAGCTAACGCGAGGCCGTAAGGCGTAGCGGATGCACAGCAGGTTAAATATTCCTGCGCCGGGTAAGAATTAGCTATGCGATGACGCAACGGAACACATCGGCTAGGCAATCGAATGCTGAGCTTAGGCTTCGGCCGAAGCGCACCGGTGGAGAAGTTGCCGAGAAAAGTTGCATAGTATGTCTTATTCGCCCGTACCGCAAACCGACACAGGTGGGTGAGTGTAAGCGCACTCAGGCGCGCGAGAGAAACCTCTCTAAGGAACTCGGCACATTAGCCCCGTAACTTCGGGAGAAGGGGTGCCCAAAAAGGTTGCAGCAATGTAGCCTTGGCGGGCCTCAGTAAATTGCGTTTGGCGACTGTTTAACAAAAGCACAGCACTCTGCCAAGTCGTGAAGACGACGTATAGGGTGTGACACGTGACCAATGCTGAAAGATTAAGAGATCTTGTTAGCCGCAAGGCGAAGCTCGGTCTTTAAGTCCCAGTGAATGTCGGCCGTAACTATAACGGTCCTAAGGTAGCGAAATTCCTTGTCGGGTAAGTTCCGACCTGCACGAATCGTGTAACGACCGAACGACTGTCTCGGAGAGGATCTCGGCGAAACTGTAACGGCGGTGAAGATGCCGCCTGCCCGCAGTAGGACGGAAAGACCCTATGCACCTTTACTGTAAGCTCGTATTGTGTCTTGATTATTCATGCGTAGCGTAGGTGGGAGACTTCGAAGCGGGGGCCTCGGTTCCCGTGGAGTCGCAATGTGAAACACCACTCTTGGCTAATTAGGATTCTAACCTCACTCTGTCATCCAGATGAGGGACCGTGCGTGCGGGTCAGTTTGACTGGGGCGGTTTCCTCCGAAAGAGTAACGGAGGAGCGCTAAGCTTGGCTCAGCATGGTTGGCAACCATGCGTCGAGCGTATGGGTAGAAGCCAGGTTAACTGTGAGACCAACAAGTCGAGCAGGTGCGAAAGCAGGCCCAAATGATCCGACGGTTTAATGTGGAATTGCCGTCGCTCAACGGACAAAAGGTACGCTAGGGATAACAGGCTGATCGAGTCCAAGAGTTCATATCGACGACTCGGTTTGGCACCTCGATGTCGACTCGTCGCATCCTGGGGCTGAAGAAGGTCCCAAGGGTCCGGCTGTTCGCCGGTTAAAGCGGCACGCGAGTTGGGTTCAGAACGTCGTGAGACAGTTCGGTCCTTATCCACTGTGGGCGCAGGAAACTTGAGGGGTTCAAATCTTAGTACGAGAGGACCAGATTTGACGCACTTCTGGTGTGGCAATTGTCGCGTCAGCGGCAGCGTTGCGTAGCCATGTGCGGAAGAGATAAGCGCTGAATGCATCTAAGTGCCAAGCTCATCCCAAGATAATGTTTCCCGAACCGCAAGGTTCCTAAAGACCCCCGGCAGACTACCGGGTTGATAGGTTAGGCGTGTAAGCGGAGTGATCCGTTCAGCGGACTAATACTAATCGGTCGTGCGGCTTGATCGCTTCTTTCCCTTCCTCGAAGGGCAAGAGCGATTTTAACTCGCGAATTGTAATCCGGTTGTTCGCCTGTGTGCAGTTTTCAGAGAAACCGCCAGGGTTGGCGATGTTCCTTGAGATTTCTTGGTGGCCTTGAAGCTGTGGTCCGACCCGTTCCCATTCCGAACACGGCCGTCAAACGCAGTCTTGCCGATGGTAGTGGTTTTATAGATTCCGCGAGAGTAGGTCGCCGCCAGGTCTTTTATGAAAGCCGAACTCCGAAAAAGAGGGTTCGGCTTTTTTCTTAGAGATTGTTTCAATGCGCGCCCGCCACGTCCGTTCCAATTCTGCCGAAGCACGAGCCTGTCTCCAGTTAGTTTTGGGCGCGGCCAGCCGAGTCTGGCAGCTTTGCTCCGCGTGGGGCGCCTGATACCTGGAACTCGGAATTGGTATTGCCTTTGACGGCTAACGAGACTTAATTAAACGCGTATGAAGCGAAAACTCATTCTTTTCCTGAGCCAGTGCTGCCTGGTCGTCTCCCTAGGGATGCCGTCGTTGTTGCGCGGCGAAACTAAAATCCCTGACGCCTGCAAGACCGGCGGATTTGCCATTGGCTGTCAGGCCTATACCTTCAATCGGTTTACGGTCTTTGAAGCTATCGAAAAGACGGCTCAGGCCGGCGGCAAGGTTATCGAGTTCTACCCCGGCCAACGGCTTAGCCCGGAGGAACCCGGCGTCAAGTGGGACCACCACGCTTCTCCCGAAACGATTCAAAAGGTCAAAGACAAGCTCGCCGCAGCCAGAGTCACAGCAGTCAACTACGGCGTGGTCAGCATTCCCCGCGACGAAGCGGAGGCCCGCAAGATTTTTACGTTCGCCAAAGCGCTGGGGCTGTATGCCATCACCACCGAATCTGTTGAGGCGATTGATACCATCGAGAAGCTGGTTCGGGAATATGATCTCAAGGTGGGTTTTCATAACCATCCGAAGCGCGCCAATGATCCAGGATATCGCATGTGGGATCCGAACTACGTTTTATCGGTCGTCAAAGACCGGGATGCCCGTATTGGAGCCTGTGCCGACAGCGGCCATTGGGTTCGCTCCCACCTCAAACCGGTGGAGTGCCTGCGCATCCTCAAGGGACGGATTGTCAGCAGCCACCTCAAAGATTTGAATGAGATGGGTCCCGGTGCGCATGATGTGCCGTTTGGCACTGGGGTTTCCGATATTCCGGCACTTTTGCATGAGTTGAAGGTGCAAGGTTTTGCCGGCAACGTCGCTATCGAATACGAATACCACTGGGAAAATTCGACTCCGGAAGTGGGCCAGTGCATCGGCTTCGTCCGTGGCTATGGCACGGCGCAAAAGTGGTGAACCGTATTCGTGAGGCCCTCCCCGTTTCTCAGAATTGAGATTGGCACAAGTACTGCGGCATAGGAGTTGCGTTCTTTACCAGGCCCAGCGCAGAATTTACCCTGCCCTGTTCGTGATCAACGACTTAGAACTCGAACTGTAAGTTGAACGATTAAACGGACGCGTAGCCGAGGTGTGGCCGGCATGCCTTCAATGGACGTCGAAAACAGCCCGCTTGTCCCACTGTTGCAATTAGGTTCCGCAGGAAGGTCGCACACGGCAACGGCGGGGTTTTTTTAAAGCTGCGGACTTGACGTTCTGCCCGTGGAAATCTACGCTCGGGCGGGTTGGTGGCCGTAGCTCAGCCTGGTTAGAGCCCCAGATTGTGGATCTGGCTGTCGCGGGTTCAAATCCCGTCGGCCACCCCACCTTTCCGCTCCCAATAGTCACGAAACTGCTGTCCCAACCTCGTACAGAGTCGCTTCGTCCAAGTGGAGAGTCTCGGTTTCCGGCGCCACTTTTATCCGGTTACCGGGCCCGGATTTGAAATAGGCCCCAATAACTCAGGAAACCGCGCCCGAATTTGCTGACGCTGCCGCTGATTCCGATTGCTGACCCGTTGCAGCCCGTTCCGGGACCTCTGTTGACGCTTCCTGCCGGGGGTTCCGGGCGCGTTTGTTGCGAGGAAGAGGACTAATCACAGCGTTGAGATCGCGGTCTCCGAGCATCTTCGGCGGCGAATCCGCCTGCCCCCACGGGGCGACTTCCTTGACGAAGCGGTTCACGACCTCAAACCCAAATTCCGTGTGCGCTTTCTGACGACCACGAAAGCGCAGTTTGATCCGCACCTTCATGTCCTCGCATAGAAAATCCACAGCCCTGTTCAGCTTGGTTTCGAAATCATGCGGATCAATCGTCGGCGAGAGCTGAATCTCCTTCATTTTGCTCGCCGCTTGCCGCCCGGCGGAGTCTTTGTTTCGCTTGGCCTCCTCGTACATGAACCTGCCATAATCCACGATTCGGCACACGGAAGGCGTGGCATTGGGCGCAATCTCCACCAAGTCGAGTCCCTTGCTCATCGCAATGCGCAAGGCTTCATTGAGGGTCATCACTCCAAGCTGCTGCCGGTTTTCGTCCAACACGCGCACCTCACGCGCGCGGATCTTGCCATTACGGCGGTGGAGGGGTTCTCGGGAGTAACGCGAGCGAAAGGGATAGGGGCGACTCAATTAGCCCTCCCCGACTGAAGTTCATTCATGCGGTGATAATCTGCCAAACTAGCTGCTACTGATTAATGGTTAATGACTGCACAGTTATTTTCACATAGCACTGCCTGAAGGCAAGCATAATGTGGCACAAACCTGCAGGCCGAGTTGACCCACAAGACAGGTTTTGCGCCACCCGCACTTACCATCGTAAAGATAGCAATGCCCATTGCGAGCAGAAGAATTGAACAACGGGCCTGAAACGTGAGTTTCAGGCCCGTAAATTGGTTGCGGGGGCTGGATTTGAACCAGCGACCTTCAGGTTATGAGCCTCAACGGCTACTGCTAAATACGCCATATTTCTTGGGTATTTCTCACTTTTTAGCTTGCTGTGTGGTATGAATTGTGGTTTTCTATGTCTAACCGCTGTTCAGGGCGTGTCACTTGGTGCGCATTGTGCCATCCCGCCCGTCCAGCGCAATAGAAAGGCCAAATATGCCACTCGAACTCAGACGCCAACGCGACGGCCGCCTGCGCAAGACCTGGTACGGTCGCTACGAAGTCAACGGCAAGCTGCTCCGCCCGAACCTCGGCATTAAGATCGCCGGCAAGGCGCCTGCATCCCTCTCGCTCCGCGACGAAGGCGACACCGCCTTCGAGCGCTCCCGTGGCCTGGCCCAGGCCAAGCTCGACGGCATCATCGCCGAGGCCCGGTCCAAGGCCAGTGCAACCCGCATGGTCGAGAAGTACTACGAAGCCAAAACCGGCGAGCAGTTGAAGTCCGTCAAACTCACCGACCTGCCCGCGGAGTGGGCCAAGATCCCGCGCAAGCGAAACCCCAGCGCCGGCTACGCCACCCAGTGCGAGTCCGTGCTCAAACGCTTTACGGGATTCATCGCGGCCGAGCATCCGAAGGTCGCCTCAATCGACGAAGTCACCCGCCCTGTGGCCCGCGCTTTTTTGGAGGCCGAGGCCGAGCGCCAGGTCACCGCCAAGACCTGGAACGACACCCTCAAACTCCTGCGCGCCACATTCAAACACCTACTCCCCTTCGGCGCCTTCAACCCGTTCGCCGACGTGCCGACGCGCGACACCGAAACAATATTCCGGAAACCCTTCACGCCCGAAGAACTGAAGGCCATCATGGACTCCGCAAAGGCCGACGAGTTTATCCGCCCGATAATCGTCACTGGCATCTGCACCGCCATGCGGCGCGGCGACTGCTGCCTGCTTCACTGGAGGGACGTTGACCTCAGCCGCCGGTTCATCACCGTAAAGACGAACAAGACCGGCCAGACCGTCGATATCCCAATCTTCCCGCCCCTCTACGACGAACTGGCTGATCTGGTAGGGCAGGGCAAAGATTACGTCTTTCCCTCTCAGGCCGCCATGTATCTTGAGAACCCCGACGGTATCACTTGGCGCGTGAAGAAAGTCCTCGCCCTCGCCCTCCGGGAAGCCCAGCCCAAACCCGCCGGTCTCCCTGAACTCCCCCTGGCGGAAGCAAAACGCCTCGGGCACGATTACATCGCTTCCTTGCCAGACTCGCCAAAGAGGCACCACATGAAAACCGTTTTCGACCTCTACATGGAGAAGACCAAAACCAAAGCGCTGCTCGCTGCCGCGGCCGTCAGCAAGGGCACCGTCTCCGGCTACCTGAATGAAATCGAAGCGCACGTTAAGTGCCGCATCGTTCGCGGCCGGCCCCAGGGCGGCAGCCTTACGGCCGCTATCAAAACCGACACCAGCCTTCTCCGCACCGAGCGCCAGGACGGTGGCCGTAATGCCAGTGTCCGCGATTTCCACAGCTTTCGGGTTACCTGGGTAACGCTCGCCCTGACCGCTGGTGTGCCCTTGGAGTTGGTCCAAAAGGTCACCGGCCACAAGACAACCGAGATCGTCCTGAAACACTACTTCCAGCCCGGTCGCGAAGCCTTCCGCCAGGCGCTGAACGCCGCCATGCCCGGCCTCCTGACCAACGGTAAGACCAAAACCCCGGCTGAGCAGGCCGCCGAAATCGCCGCCAAATCCACCGCCAAAACCGCTCTCCAGGACATTCAGGCAATAAAGAAACTGCTGGCGGCTGAAGTGAAACCTGTCGCGGTGAGAGAGCCCAAGAAACTGACGCCAGGCGCCCGCTGAGCAATGTTGGCCAGGGGAGCCCCAGCTTCACCCGACCGGTCGCCGCTTCAGGTGCCGATTGAGACAAAGCGGCTCCACTCGCCCATTCGGAAAAACGAAGTGCAACTTTGCATAATCGAACGTGGCATCAGTCGCATGCACCACGGTATGG
>ERZ1026792.1524-NODE-1524-length-14241-cov-2.733102_pt1 | contig 14241 bp, 10 predicted proteins | sample MGYA00520884_ERZ1026792 | MGnify/ENA primary metagenome ERZ1026792 (study PRJEB33270, sample SAMEA104284473) | anaerobic digester metagenome | biome: Anaerobic digester microbiome; feature: mesophilic sludge digester; material: Anaerobic digester biomass... | reverse complement strand
TGTCTGCTAACCAGGTGCTGACTTTTTCGGGATCATTTTCTTTTAATAATTCTTCCATCATGTTTATATATCTCAACAACAGTAAGTCAAACGCATCATCACGTGTCAATAGCTCAACTGGAACAGGATTTAGAGTTATGATGGAATTGAAATATATAATGCCATCGCCACCGGAACAATAGTTACACCAGGGACCTAATATTGCCGACGGATGGTTCAGGAATGTTTGAATCAATCCGCATGTGCTCATGTTTTCGATGGTAGCCTGCGGAATAGTGAATGTTGCTGCAACCTCTTGTGTCCAGGGTTCCGGATATACAACAGCATCTTTAGGAGAGATACACTCTCTGTATGAGCCGTTTAGTTCATCAACTATGGCAATGTAATTATCCTCAAACTCAAAATCGCTTGAATAATCTTTCTTGCAACCATAAAGAGTTGCTACTGCCAAACATAGGGCAATTGTTAAAAATTTTATTATTGGTTTCATCATAATATAATTTTGATTTTAACGGTATGATGGAACCGCACATGTTTGATAATTATATACATAAATGTTTGTGTATGCAATACATGTGGGTTTCATGACTTTATTGTTTTAAACAGGATATCACCTGTAAATTTATGAAAAGGAAATTATTAATCCGAATTCTTATTTTATTAATTTGCATGGTTACGGGGCACAGGGCGCAGGGCGCAGGGCGCAGGGCACAGAGCACAGAGCACAGGGCGCAGAACACAGGGCACAGAGCGCAGAGCACGGGGCGCAGGGCACAGAGCACAGAGTACAGGGTGCAGAACACGGGGTACAGGGTACAGAAAGCAATAATGACAACCTCCGAATGCAGACCGTGTACCGCACACCATGCGCTGTATATCGTTCCATTATCAAATGTGTTCATACCCGTCGTCAGGTTAAGTTATCAAAACAATAAACAGAAATATAACACATTAGATACCAACCCAGCAAATCAAAAAAAAAATGAAATCTCCAAATATTTTCTTGCTTTTTTTATGCATTTCAGGTAAAAAATTTCATTTTCATGTTGTGGGGCGCCATCTTCCCGGGGCGACACCCGGCTATTGGATGGTGATACCTCCGGTGTCAGGAATCACCCAATAACACATTCCTGATTTGCCGGTAGCACCGGTACTGCCAGATGACGATAATGTCAATGAGTTTAACCACCCAGGAGGAGTGGCCGTCAGTAATTTTCCCGGGGGATAATTTAGGAGACGCAAAGTCATTGGGAGAATGTCGTATAGCGCATACTGTTCCGTTATAACAATGTTATAACGTATTTCTGGCTTTATTTCTGAAAGCTAAATACATAGGAACATACCGCAGGACAATGTTTTATGTATTATAGGCGATAGATTATAGGCGATGTGCCGCGTTAGAAGAGACCGCAAGACCGCAAGACTGCAAGACAATGTTTTATGTATTATAGGCGATAGATTATAGGCGATGTGCTGCTAGCCGCTTGCCGCTAGCCGCTAGCCGCTAGCCGTTCTTCCGCCCTGAGCCCTGTGCTCTGCGCCCTGTGCCCTGTGCCCTGAGCCCTGTGCTCTGCGCCCTGTGCCCGATGTCATACCGATGCTGCTCTCTTGAGACAGCCTTATTTTCTTTGTCTAATTCAAAGAAAATAAGTAATTTTGACATTAATGTCAAACTTGAATGTCAGGACAATTAAATAAAGTAAAATGAGCCAGTTAGGAGAATCGGAAGTAAAGATAATAGAAGCTGCCAAACAAGTCTTTCTGGAGAAAGGGCTTGAAAATGCAAAAATGCAGGATATTGCAGATACTGCCGGAATTAGCAGAACAGCCTTGAATTATTATTATCGCACCAAAGAGAATCTGTTTTACAAGATCATTGAGGAAATCTTAGAAGGTATTATTCCTCACTTTGAGAACCTTTTAAGCAAAGACACTCTAAGTTTCCAGGAGCGTTTCCTGGGTATTATTGACGTATATGCCGATTTCTTAAGCCGTAACAATGTAGTGCCGCGCTTTGTTATAATGGAGATGCAACGGCATCCGCAGACACTTTTCGATTTTGTCAATACAAATTATAAAGTAAAAAAATACCTGCAGCTTATACGTGCAATGCTCAAGCGCGAAGCAGAAGAAAAGAGCATCAAACAACTACCAATGGAGGAATTGGTTACTCTTTTCTACGGGCTGCTCTTTGTTCCGTATCTGATAGATCCCTTTATAAAAGAATACTTTTTCAACGAAGAAAGCAAAATAGAAGCCTATCATAGGAATCATCTGGAAAATATGAAACAGGTTTTACTCCTGTTTTTAAGTGCGAAATCCATGGACCAAACTGTAAATTGAATTAATTACTTGAAAAACGCGTTATTTACCCTCGATAAACTACATGAACTCACCACCTTCACATATAAATAATTCAGCTCATAATCCTGAAAATCCCTTTATCAACATAGGATTGGATGCCGGCTCAACAACCATCAAGGTAGTAGTCTCCGATCCTCAGAATAAAATCATTTACAAAGATTACCGCCGGCATTATGCTGATGTTTTAGGCAATCTGAAAGAAATTTTATCTGATATACTGGATAAAACCGGCGATTGCCCCGTCAAACTGTGTATGACCGGTTCAGCCGGAATGGGAATAGCCGAACGGTATAAAGTCCCATTTGTTCAGGAAGTAGTAGCTTCCTGCGAAGTTGTCTCACGCCAATTTCCTGAGATAAAGACATTTGTAGATATTGGCGGTGAAGACTCCAAAATGATTTTTTTCGAGTCGGGCAAAACGCCTGATATTCGGATGAACGGAAGCTGTGCAGGTGGTACGGGCTCATTTATCGACCAAATGGCAACATTGCTCAATGTAGATATGAATGAGTTTAATTCATTGGCCGAACAAGCAGAAACAATCTATCCGATAGCTTCCCGTTGCGGTGTTTTTTCGAAAACAGACGTACAAAATCTGCTAGCCCGAAACGCCGGCAAAGCTGACATAGCCGCATCGGTTTTCCGGGCAGTAAGTATGCAGGTAATCACGTCATTAGCAAGAGGACACGAGCCGCAGGGGAAGGTTTTTCTTTGTGGCGGTCCATTCACGTTTCTTCCATATTTGCGAAAGGCATTTATCGATGAATTAAAAATGGACAATTCGGAAGTTGTGATTTCTGAAAATCCCGAAGTAACCCCGGCCTGGGGTGCAGCTATCATTGCAAGCGACCGGCAGGAGAGCAAATTACTGTCCGAGTACATTTCCATTTTTAATAAAGAAGTTAAAAGAGCTCTGAAAGACACTCATAATCAATTAAAACCGCTTTTCAAAGATAAAAATGAGTACGCCGAATGGCTAAAATCCAAAGAAGAATATCAATTTCCGGGGATCGACATAAAAGAGATTAAAAATCCGAACTGTTTTATCGGTATCGACAGTGGCTCAACCACGACAAAAATCATTGCCACTGACGAGAATGGCAAGGTTTTTTATCACTATTACACTAAGAATAAGGGATTTTCCCTGCAAGCTGTAACCATCGGGCTGAAAAAACTGTATGAGCAAACGCGGGAAGCCGGAATAGAGATGAATGTACTCGGAAGTTGTGTAACCGGGTATGGTGAAGATTTAATCAAAAAGGCTTTTCATCTTGATTCAGGAATGGTTGAAACAATTGCTCACTATATGAGCGCCTGCCATTTCAACAAGAATGTCTCTTTTATTCTGGACATTGGCGGGCAGGATATGAAAGCTGCTTTTATTGAAAACGGAGTTATTAAACGCGTGGAAATCAACGAAGCCTGTTCTTCCGGCTGTGGCTCTTTTCTTGAAACTTTTGCCAACTCGCTTAACTATTCAGTTCCCGATTTCTCAAAAATTGCCTTGAAATCCAAACACCCCTGCGATTTAGGAACACGCTGCACCGTGTTCATGAATTCCAAAGTGAAGCAATCACAGCGGGAAGGAGCTTCAGTAGAGGATATTTCAGCAGGATTGGGCTATTCGATAGTGAAAAACTGTCTGAATAAGGTGTTGAAACTGAAAGATGTCAAGGAGTTGGGCAATCATATCATGGTGCAGGGCGGCACGTTTAGAAATATATCCGTAATCCGTGCATTGGAAATAGAGTTGGGAAAAGAAATTATGGTTACCGATTATCCCGAACTGATGGGAGCTTACGGAGCAGCTCTGTATGCACGCGAAAGGTTTGAAACAGGTCAAACCAGGCCTGTTAAACTGGCTGCCATGTCGGAATCGAAAGAGTATTCGGAAAGAAGAACCGTTTGCAAAGGCTGTGAAAACAACTGTACTGTAACTCATTTCAGATTTGATAATGACAATGTATTTTACTCGGGTAATAAATGCGAAAAAATCTTCAACAATTCAGGAGAAAAGGTAAAGAAAGGAGTGAACCTGCACACCGAAAAATATGATTTACTGTTTAATCGCCCTGTTCCGGAAGAAGGTAAAATTACACTTGGTATTCCGCGTGTTTTAGGAATGTATGAAAACTATCCGTTCTGGCATTCCCTGCTGACCGGCTGTGGAATCCGGATCGTGCTTTCCGATAAATCCACCATGGCAATGTACGAAACGGGGATCAGCACGGTAATGGCCGACAATATCTGCTTTCCTGCAAAACTTGTGCATGGGCATATCTACAACCTGGCAGCTAAAAAAGTGGACAGAATATTTATGCCTTATGTCGTTTTTGAAAACAAGGAAGACGACAGAACCAATAACAGCTACAATTGTCCGATTATTACAGGCTATTCCGATGTTATTAAAAGCGCTGTCAATCCAAAGTATAAATTTGGAATTCCTGTTGATGCTCCAACATTTACCTTTGCCAATAAGAAATTGATGCGCAAATCATGCGTAGAATATATCAAAACCCTTATTCCCGGAACAGATACCAAAATAATTGACAGAGCTTTCAGGAATGCTTTGATTGCTCAGCAAAGCTATGAAGAGCAGCTGAATAAACGCTCGAATCAGATTTTAGACAGGGCTGTTGCCGAAAACCGCCTGGTTATACTTCTTGCCGGACGACCATATCATGTTGATCCGCTGATACAGCACAAAATTTCAGATTTAGTAAGTGATTTCGGTGCTGATGTAATTACAGAGGATGTTGTGCGTCACCTGCAGGCCGACCCCGACGAAGTGCAGAGCGTAATGCAGTGGGCTTACACCAACCGGATTTTCAAATCGGCACTATGGACTGCAAATTATGCACCTCAAAATGTGCATTACGTGCAAATAACATCATTCGGCTGTGGTCCCGATGCCTTTATTTTAGATGAAGTGAATGATATTTTGCGGCGTAAAGGCAAAAATGCAACGATAATAAAAGTAGATGACATTAATAATATCGGTTCTACCCGCTTGAGAATACGTTCGCTTATCGAAAGTCTGAAGTTTAGAAAGGAAGACGAGGTTTTCGAAAAGAATATCGCTGTACATACTCCGCCTTTTGAAAAAGAAGACAGGCGAAGAACACTTCTTGCACCGTGGTTTGGAGATTTTTATTCGCCCTTTGTTCCTGCCGCTCTTGAATTAATGGGCTATAAAATAGAAAACCTTCCGCCAAGCGACATAAAAACGGTGGAATATGGATTAAAATACTCTAACAATGAGATTTGCTATCCGGCAACCCTGGTTGTGGGAGATTTGATGAAAGCACTGGAGAGTGGCAAATATGACAGAAATGAAGTTGCATTGGGAATAACACAAACCGGCGGGCAATGCCGTGCTACAAACTATGTGGCTCTGATTAAAAAAGCTATGATAGCCGCGGGTTTTGAAGATATTCCTGTGGTAACTGTCTCTTTCACATCAGGATTAAATGAACAACCCGGCTTTAAGATGAAGTGGGAAAAATACATCCGGGCAATATTCTGTGCAATTGTTTATGCCGACTGTATTTCACAGTTTTATTATTCCACGGCACCGCGTGAAACCGAAACCGGCGGTGCGAAACGCCTGAAGAAAAAGTATCTGGATTTAGGTGTGGAAGCTCTTAAAAATAATGATGCCAACCGCTTCTTTCATCTTGTGGAACAGGCAGCTGATGATTTTTTGAGTATAAACAATCTGAAAGAGATCCCGAGAATAGGCGTAGTGGGAGAAATTTACGTAAAGTACAACGATTTTGGCCACAAGCATGTTGTTAACTGGCTTGTAGAGCAAGGCATAGAAGCTGTTTTACCACCGCTGACACAGTTTTTTATCAGTACATTCGCGAGTCAGGAAGCCCGTATTAAGGGAAATGTCAAAGAACGCACCATTCCTAAATTTGCAATGAATCTTGTTGAAAAATTAGCTTATAACGCTATTCGTAAAATGGAATCTAAAATTTCCCATTATCCGTTTTACTTCCCTATTTCCAACGTTCATGAAGGTATAAAAGATGCATCCTTAATAATCAGCTCCAATGCTCAATTTGGTGAAGGCTGGAGAATTCCGGCAGAGTTTTCTGAATTTGCACACAATGGGATAAACAATGTAATCAGTCTGCAACCCTTTGGATGCATAGCTAATCACATTATTTCCAAGGGAATAGAAAAAAGGACAAAAGAGCTTTTCCCAAATATGAATCTGTTGTTTCTGGATTTTGACAGCGGAATGAGCGAAGCCAATATTTATAATCGCTTACACTTTATGATCAGGAATGCACAGGTGGAAGTTTCGTCTGTTAATAAGCATGAACTTGTTGATGCGATCTAAAAATGTAGAAATCCGTTAAACAGGAAAACAGATGCAACTAACTAAATCTCAAAGAATTTTTTAATTTTAAGGGCTTCCCCCGCTTGAGCGGTGCAGGCATGATGCTATTAAAATCAGAATTATATTATGATGAAAATCAGGGAAATAAAAAGATACGGCAAGGAGACTTTCAAAGCCGTATCGGCTCTCATTCCTCAGCTTTCACCCGAATCGCCTCCACTTTCTGAAGAACATTTCAGGAAAATAATCAGGACAAAAGGAAGCCATCTTTTTATTGCCGAATACCAAAACAGGATAGTCGGGATGCTTACTCTGGCAACATATCCTGTTCCTACGGCCGACAGATACTGGATTGAGGATGTGGTGATCGACAAATCGGTGAGGGGAAAGGGCTTCGGCAGGGAAATCATCAATTTTGCAATTGAGTTTGCCAGGCAGCAGGGAGCCAAAACTATTGACCTGACATCGAGACCTGCCAGGATCGAGGCAAACGAGTTGTACAAATCCGTCGGCTTCAGGCTCAGGGAAACCAACGCTTACAGATATTATTTCTGAGTATGCCCTGTTAAATTTCCCTGTAATTATCATCATATTCCTGAGGGTGAACTCATGTAACATATCCCGTGTTAAACCGGAACCTGGTTCACATGGGATTTTCAATGATTTTCTGCCGTGAATCCTGCCATAATACAGAACCATTTAATTCTTTATATTTGCTGATTCCGTATCTGTACGGAGTGACAAATAAACCTGAAATGGAATTCTTACTTGACGGCATAAGCAATATTACCTGGCAGCAGATAGTGATGTGGATTACCGGCTTCATCCTCATCTACCTGGCAATTGACAAGAAGCTTGAACCTCCTTTGCTTCTCCCAATGGGATTCGGGGCGATTCTGGTGAACCTGCCCCTGTCGGGGGTATTGAACCAGACACTTCCCGGCATAGGTGAAGTAAGGGGAATTATCGACTGGATGTTCAGTGTCGGTATTGAAGCTTCCGAGGCAATGCCCATCCTGCTTTTTATAGGGATAGGGGCGATGATCGATTTCGGTCCGCTTCTCTCAAATCCCAGGCTTTTGCTCTTCGGGGCGGCAGCTCAGTTTGGAATTTTTGCAACAGTGATCATTGCAACACTTCTCGGTTTTGATCTCAGGGACGCTGCTTCCATCGGAATAATTGGCGCCGCCGACGGACCCACCTCGATTCTCGTTTCACAGGTCCTAAAAAGCCAGTACATCGGCCCTATTGCCATTGCCGCGTATTCATACATGGCGCTGGTTCCGATAATTCAGCCCTTTGCCATCAAACTCTGCACAACGGAAAAGGAGAGAAAGATAAGGATGAAGTATAATCCGAAGAATGTTTCACCCCTTACCAGAATACTCTTTCCCATCATGGTTACAATAATTGCCGGCCTGGTTGCTCCTGCCTCAATTGCGCTTGTGGGCTTCCTTATGTTCGGTAACCTGATACGGGAATGCGGAGTGCTCAGATCCTTATCAGAATCAGCCCAGAAGGAACTGGTTAACCTGATCACTCTGCTGCTTGGAATTACCATTTCAGCAAGCATGAAAGCGGAGTCGTTCGTTACAGTGCAGACTATTCTTATCATGCTTCTTGGTCTTGTAGCATTTGTTTTTGACACTATTGCAGGCGCCACTTTTGCACGGATCCTTAATATCTTCCTTAAAGAAAAGATAAATCCGATGGTTGGCGCTGCCGGAATATCTGCCTTTCCCATGTCGGCGCGCGTGATTCAGAGGATGGGCCTTGAAGCTGATCCGCAAAACCACCTCCTGATGCATGCCGCGGGCGCCAATGTCTCGGGACAGATTGCATCGGTTATTGCAGGCGGTGTGGTGATAAGTCTTGTACCGGGATTAATGTAGGAACCAAATTATGAACACTGATTTTATAAATTCACTGAAACTAGCCGTGATGGGAATGGCAGCAATCTTCCTTGTCATCCTGATCATATATCTTTTCGTTCATATATTCCTGAAAATCACGGGAAGGAAGAAAAAATCATGAGAGTGGCACGGATATTGGATATATTTGTATATTTACATATCTGTATATTTGCATAAACAATAAACAAAATACACACATGGAAGATATAGAAATTTGCCACTGCAACGGTGTAATGAAAAGCGAAATCGTTAAAGCCATCAGGGAAAAAGGGCTTAAGACAGTTGAAGAGGTTCAGGATGCCACGGATGCCGGAACCGGATGCGGAGGATGCATCGACGACATTGAAGAAATCCTGAAGGAAGTCAACGGTTAAACCCTGGCACAGGAGTTCATTTTATCTTCACCGGCCTGATCATATTCTCGGGGGCAAGGATCTGGTCGAGTTTTTCTTTTGACAGCAATCCCCTTTCAAGTACCAGCGAATAGACCGACAGGTTCTTTTCAAGGGCGTCTTTGGCTATTGAATTAAGATCCTGGTAATCAATATACGGAACAAGAGCTGTTATAATACCTATGCTATTCTGGACCAGGTCGCGGCATCGTTCCTCGTTAGCGACGATCCCGTCGATGCAGCGGTGGCGGAGCGTGTTCATTCCGTTTATCAGCATCTCCACCGATTCGAACAGGCAATGAACTATCACCGGTTCGAACACATTTAGTTCGAGCTGACCGCCTTCGGAAGCCAGGGTCACTGTTAGGTCATTGCCTATCACTTTGAAAGCTATCTGGTTGACAACCTCCGGGATAACCGGATTCACTTTTCCCGGCATTATTGAAGAACCCGGTTGACGCGCGGGAAGGTTGATCTCGTTGAAACCGGCTCTCGGTCCTGATGACAGGAGCCTCAGGTCGTTGCATATCTTCGACAGTTTTATTGCAAGCCGTTTAACGGCAGATGAATACATCACGAAAGAGCCGGTGTCCTGAGTTGCCTCCACGAGATTTGGAGCCAGGATCAGGTCCAGCCCCGAGATCTCCCTGAGGTATTTCAATACCAGTTCAGAATATCCGGGCTCGGTGTTGATCCCTGTGCCTATGGCCGTTGCGCCCATGTTGATCTCGAGAAAGAGTTTTGCGCTAAAGTTCAATCTTTCAATCTCTTCCTCGAGTGTAACCGCGTATGCTTCAAATTCCTGCCCGAGAGTCATGGGGACGGCATCCTGAAGCTGTGTTCTTCCCATCTTTAAGATATGAGCAAAGTCGCTGCCTTTCTTCCTGAACGATGCAACAAGCCGTGTAAGAACCGTTATCAGGTTTTTGTTTGAATTAATCAGGGCTATCTTTACTGCAGTCGGATAAGCGTCGTTTGTCGATTGTGAAAGATTTACGTGGTTGTTCGGGTGACAGTATTTGTATTCACCCCTGTTGTGGCCCAGTATCCTAAGCGCACGGTTGGCAATCACCTCATTGGCGTTCATATTGGTCGATGTACCCGCTCCTCCCTGTATCATGTCGACCACAAAGTGATTATGATATTTCCCGTATCTGATCTCCCTGCAGGCAAGTACTATTGCATCTTTTATTCCAGGATCAAGCAGTCCGAGCTCGAAATTGGCTTCAGCGGCCGACTCCTTCACCATAACCAGGGCTTCAATAAGCGTAGGAAAAAAGCTGAGAGTGATCCCCGTGATATTGAAATTCTCCACTGCCCTCAGTGTCTGGATGCCATAATATGATTCGTAGGGCACCTCACGTTCGCCCAGCAGGTCTCTTTCCGTCCTCATCTTTCCGGAAACATACTGTGCGGCAGGGTTCATCATCCTTGTATTGGCATTTCGCATCCTTCTTGAAACGACTCCTGTGATATTGGAGAGCACCTTAAGGGTGGTACCCGCGTTATAGCTGAAGAATTCCCGGTTTACATCCAGAAGGACGGTCTTCCTGATTGCTCTCGAAGATGTTGAATGCACCGATCCCCGGTCGAGAATTCCCTCACCGAGGAAATCCCCCCTGCCGAAAATAGCCAGCCGCACCTCAACACCGTATGAATCCCTCTTAAAGAGTTCAATCTCTCCGTCATAAATAATAAAGATGTCTTCCCTGGGGCTGTTTTCCTTGAATAGTATCTCTCCGGCTTCGCAATATTTTTCAGTGACACTTCGCGAAAGCTGAGCGAGTTCTACTTCATCGAGATTTCTGAAAAGTTCAATGTTTCTAAGGAAATCGAGGATTGTATTTTCTTTTATCATGGCCATGAACTGAATTAGTTATAACAAGCGACCGGAAAGCAAAGATATTCCGATTTTCAGACCTCAGCAACTTTAATTTGTCATATCCGGGAATTTATGGTAAGAGGTTCATTCATAATCCGTAATCGAAGCAGAAATTGCTCTTTCACGCGAGTGACGCGAGGGAACCCTCACGGGAGAAAACCATACTTAAGAACAGATGATTCTGTCGGTCTGAAATTTTCAGGAATTTTTCCTATTTTGCATTAAGCTAATTGTTGATTTGCAAGTTTTGAAAAATCCCTGAATTATGAGACTGAACTGGACTGTTATCCTGCCACTTATTCTCTTGTCATGTGCCGGAGAACCACGCGGCACCACGCTGTTGAACCTGAAATGCGAGTACCTTGTCAATCCGGAGGCGATCGATACCGGGGAACCTCGCTTTACCTGGCAGATTGCTTCCGCGGACAGGGGAATTGAGCAAACGGCATGGATGATCTTTGTTGGCACCGATTCAGCTTCTGTTTCGGCAGGAAAAGGCGACGTCTGGGAATCGGGACAAATCAAAGGATCGACGGTGCCGGTTGTGTATTCGGGACCCTGTCTTCTTCCATTAACCAGATATTTCTGGAATGTCAAAGTCAGGCTCGGCGACGGGAGCTGGACGGAGCTATCCGAAACAGCTTCTTTCTCAACCGGATTCATGAACAAAACCAGCTGGAAAGGACATTGGATAACAGACACTTACGACTTTGATCTGAAGCCTGCTCCCTATTTCAGGAAAGAATTTACTGTCGGCGGAAAGGTCAGATCAGCAATGGCTTACATTGCTGTGGCAGGATTGTATGAAATGAGTATAAACGGGAAAAAGACGGGTGATCACCGTCTCGATCCCATGTACACCCGTTTCGACCGGCGGACTCTCTATGTCGCCCACGATGTAACCCGGGAACTAAGGCAGGGAGAGAACGTTATCGGAGTTTTGCTGGGAAACGGCTGGTATAATCACCAGTCAACGGCAGTATGGTACTTCGACAAGGCGCCATGGCGTGCAAGGCCTAAATTCTGCATGGACCTGAGGATCACTTACGAGGATGGGACTGAAGAAACAATCTGCACCGGGCAGGACTGGAAGACGACCCTCTCCCCTGTCATTTTCAACAGCATTTACACTGCCGAACATTATGATGCACGACTGGAGCAGCCCGGATGGGATTCACCAGGATTTGATGATTCAAAATGGACAAGACCGCTCAACACAGGTGCTCCGTCGGCAAACATCACCGCTCAGGCTCTTCATCCTGTGCGCAACGTGGAAAAGATACCTGCAGTCAGCATGACCAGGTTCAGCAACAGGAACTATTTATTTGATTTTGGACGCAACATATCAGGAGTGACCGCCATAAAGGTCAGGGGCGAAGCCGGTACAACCCTCAGGCTCATCCATGCGGAGAGACTTGGTTCCGACGGTCATGCCGACCTCTCAAACATCGATGTGCATTACAGACCGACCGACGACAGCGATCCCTTCCAGACCGACATTGTCATTCTCAGCGGGATCAGGGAGGATGAATTCATGCCCCGATTCAACTACAAGGGCTTTCAGTATGTGGAAGTAGTGTCAGACAAACCGGTTGAGATTACCGGTGAAAGCCTTGAAGCATATTTCATGCACAGTGATGTTCCTCCCGTGGGAAAGATCAGTTCCTCGAACAATACCCTCAACAAGACATGGATGGCATCAAACGCCTCCTATCTCTCCAACCTCTTCGGTTATCCCACTGATTGTCCGCAAAGAGAAAAGAACGGTTGGACAGGCGATGCTCATATCAACATTGAAACAGCTCTTTACAATTTCGACGCTATCACCGTTTATGAGAAATGGCTTGCCGATCACCGCGACGAACAGCTTTCAAACGGGGTCCTTCCGGCCATAATACCAACAAGCGGATGGGGCTATCACTGGGCCAACGGACCCGACTGGACCAGCACTATTGCCATTATACCATGGAATATATACCTGTTTTACGGTGATTCGCGTCTTCTTGAAGATTGTTATGACAATATAAAGCGCTATGTCGACCAGATCGACTCCCGTAGTCCCGATGGAATAACCGACTGGGGCCTTGGCGACTGGGTTCCTGTCAAATCGGTTACCCCGAAAGAACTTACATCCACTGCCTGGTACTATGCCGACGCTGTAATCCTGTCAAAAGCTGCCCGTCTTTTTGGAAAGGATGAGGATGCTGAAAAGTATACTCTGCTTTCAGAAAAGATCAGGGATGCTTTCAACAACAAGTTTCTCGACAGCTCAACAGGCATCTACGGCAAAGGTCTTCAGACAGAACTCAGCGTTCCGCTATACTGGGGACTGGTGCCGGATGATCTGGTTCCCGCCGTTGCCGAAAATCTTGCAAAAAGGGTGACAGCCGACAATGAGCACATCGACGTGGGGCTCCTGGGAACCAAGACACTGCTTAACGCCCTCAGCTCCAACGGCTATGCTGATCTGGCGTACAAGGTTGCCTCACAGGAGGATTTTCCTTCATGGGGTTGGTGGATAGTAAACGGAGCAACAACCTTTTACGAAAACTGGCCTCTCGATGCAAAAAGCGATATTTCAATGAACCACATAATGTTCGGAGAGATTAATGCCTGGTATTACAAGGCCCTGGGAGGGATTTTCCCCGACGAAGCCGCCCCCGGTTTCAAGAATGTGATTCTGAAACCAAACTTTGTTGAAGGTCTTGACAGTTTCAGTGCCGGGCATGACGGACCTTACGGGAAGATAGTCTCAGAATGGCAGAGATCTGAAGGCAGCATCACATATCATGTTTCAATCCCGGCAAACAGTAACGCCACACTGTACATCCGTTCCGGGAATGTTACAACAGACGGTGAGGATGTGGCCAGAGCCCCGGGGGTCGAAAAAGTTGAAAAAACTGACAAAGGACTGAAAATAACCCTTAAAGCGGGAGATTACGATTTTACAGTAAACTGAAAATTCTCCCTGATGTCCTTGCATAAGCTAAAAGACATATTAACCATACCGCTCACACGGCATAAACAATAAATCAATCATGAAGAAATCTGTTTTCCTTATCCTGCTTTCAATGATTGTCCTGACTGCCTGTTCATCAGGCGGCAGTTCATCCGGAAAAAAGATAGATGTTAAAAAGGTCAGTATTGAATCGGGCCTTGTTTCAGGAAAGACAAATCCCGAAGGGAATGTCAGCATATTTATGGGCATACCCTATGCTTCCGCTCCTGTCGGAGAACTACGGTGGAAAGCTCCTCAGCCTCCCACGGAATGGGAAGGTGTTCGTGAATGCGTCACTCCCCCGCCCAGTGCCATGCAGAGCAAACCAGTGCCTTTCATGA
>ERZ1026792.1522-NODE-1522-length-14269-cov-3.805968_pt1 | contig 14269 bp, 19 predicted proteins | sample MGYA00520884_ERZ1026792 | MGnify/ENA primary metagenome ERZ1026792 (study PRJEB33270, sample SAMEA104284473) | anaerobic digester metagenome | biome: Anaerobic digester microbiome; feature: mesophilic sludge digester; material: Anaerobic digester biomass... | reverse complement strand
TCACCACACCGGCAACCGGCACGGCCGCCAGGTTGGCGGGCAGCGACATCACCGGCAGCCGGTGGAACACCAACATGCTGGGAAGTGCCACACCCAACTGGGCGCCCAGCGTCACCGCCACCGGCAGCCGCAGCCACGCAGGCCCCGGCAACCGAGCGTGCAACCACGGGGCGACGGCGCAGACGCCCGCCGTTGCCCCCACCGACAGCCAGAAGCCGACCGACCACACCAACAAGGGATCAACCAGCAGCAGCGCGATCACCGCCAGCCCCAGCAGCCGCAGCGGGTGCGCCTGGCGACCGCGCACGTAGGCGGTGGCCGCCAGGATGGCCATCACCCCGGCCCGCAGCACCGAGGGCTCGAAGCGAGTGATCGCCATGAACCAGCCGATCAGGCCCACAGTGGCGGCCCACCGCCACCATGGGCGCAACCGACGCAGCAGCGGCAGCGCCGCGGCCAGCACGAAGGCCACGTTCTGGCCCGACACGGCCGTCAGATGCGACAGGCCCGATGCCCGGAAGTCGTCGATGAGCCACCTCGGCTGACGCGCATCGTCGCCGATGACGAGCCCGGTGAACAGTGCCGCGTCGTCACCCTCCATCGTCGCCTCGGCAGCGCGACGCAGGTTGGTCCTCACCCGATTGCTCGCTCGCGCCATCGCCGACCCTGCCACCACGTCGCCGACGACCGCCACATCGAGCCGACCGACCACGTGACGAACCTGTGCTCGCCGCGCAACGCCGGTGAGATCGGTGCGGCGGCCCTCGACCCAGACATACTCGCCGCCTTGTCGATCGGCGAGCTTGCGGCGTGACGAGCCGTAGAGCCAGGCGTCGAACCGCTCGCCCTCGATCTCCACCGTGGCGCGCAGACCCGAGCCGAAGGGTGTTGGGTCGCCGACCAGTTGGGCCCAGCCGACGAAGTGCCCCAGCTGCCGCGGTACCACCTGCTGCCACGCTCGCACGCCCGACCACGAACCCAGCGCTGCTGCCACCAGGCAGAGACCGACCACGAGTGCCGGCTGTCGAGCCAGCAGCGCCACCACGACACCGAACGCTGCGACCCAGAAGCCGTGCCAGATGCCCACCGCGAGGACTGCCGCCAGCAGCACCACCGCACCGTCGGCCAGGTGGTGCCTGCCGCTCGAGCGCCTCACGTCGTACGCTCGCAGGATGCAGCCCGCCCAGGTGTTGGCCCCACCGGTACCGCTGGGCCCGCGCGCCTATCGGCGCCGCATTCGGCGGCTGGGGCCCATCGCCGGCCTGCTGCCACCGTCGGCATTGGGTGCGATGGCGTTGCTGCTGCTGCACGACAACACGTCGACCGTGCGCGGGGTGCTGGGCTTCCTGGTCGCCGTGCTGGCCGCGCCTGGCCTGCTGGTGGCGGGTGCACCGATGGCCGGAAGCACCGGGCTGTACGTGGCTGCCACCGCGGGCAGCGCTGCCATGTGGTTGCTGATCGGTGCCGCGGCCACCGCTCGTGCCACACGCTCGCCCGTCGCCACGTGGCGCGACTTCTGGAAGGAACACTTCTGGCTGGCGGGCGCGGTGTGGCTGGGTGTGGTGGGCGCGCTGGTGGCTGCCAACCTGATCCTTGGCGGCGCGTTCCTGTAACGCTCACACCGTCACCAGCCCGCGCAGCGCCTCGAGCTTGGCGGGGCCGATGCCGCGGACGTCTGCAAGGTCGTCGACCGAGGCGAACGGGCCGTGCTGCTCGCGGTGCGCAAGGATTGTTGCTGCGGTGGCCGGCCCCACGCCGGGCAGCGATTCGAGATCGGTGGCGGTGGCGGTGTTGAGGTTCACCGGGCCAGCGGGTGCGCTGGTGCTGCCTGGGCCGGCCGACAACACCACGGGTGGGGTCTCCCCGATCCGCGGCACGTACACGCGTTGGCCGTCGGTGAGCAGCGCAGCGAGGTTCAACGCGTCGGCATTGGCCTCGGTCGTCAGCCCGCCGGCAGCGTGGACCGCGTCGATCACACGGGCGCCGGTGTCGAGCCGATACACGCCCGGTGCAGCGACCGCGCCGGCGACGTGAACCACCGCCACCGTCACGGTGGTTGCCGGCGTGGCCGAGGCAGCGGTAGCAGCCGCCGTGGTGGTGGAGGCGCCCGCCGACGGCGCATACGGCAATTTGGACTCGGTGGTGACCGGTGGCGGCTTCACCAACCAGTACGCACCTGCGAACACGGCGAGCACGACCACGGCTGCAGCCAGCACCCTTGCCAACCCGACCCACTCGATCCATGACCCGACGCGAGCGACGAGCGAGCGTGGCGGTGGTGGGCGATCCGGGAAGTCGGACACCATGGCTCCCTAGCGTGAGCGGGCGCACGGCCCGAACGAACGACTGGGGGAAGCCACGGCCGACCATATCGGCCGGGCGCGTTGCTACGACGCGACGCGCTGGGAAAGTTCGTCGCGGACCGCAGTGGCCAGCTGACGGCGGGCCACCCAATCTGCCTCGATCTCCATCGGCATGCGCAGGTACGCGCCCCGGTGGCCTTTGCGGCGCATGCGCCACAACAGGTAGCTGCCGAGGTACCGCACGGCGAAACCGACGACGCCATAGCGACGCCACTGCCGCACGTGCACCAGCTCGTGGCGCAGCAGGTAAGGGGTTGCCTTGCCGGTGCGCACGATGACCAGCGAACCGAGGGTGATGCCATCGGCGCCCCTGGGCACCGGGCCGCCCTCCCAGAGGCGGTACCCATCACGCTGCTCGACACGCATGGACGTGAAGCCTACCTCCGTGCGATGACAGCCCGGAACAGCGCCGGGTTTCAGTAGCCAGGGTCGCTGGGCCAGTGGGGCTGGAACTAGGCCTTGGGGTACTCCTCACTGCGGCGATGTGGCCGGGAGGTCCGATGACCTGCGGAAACGCTCCTCCATGACCGACAAACCAACGTTCAAGCGGCCGAGGTCAGGCCGCGCGGACCGTGACGCGTTGATCGAGTGGGAGCTCGGCGATGATGAGGTCGATCGCGAGGAAGACGACGACGGCGCCGAGGAGCGCGAAAGCTGCGCCGAGCCACGAGCGGCGGCGCTCGATGCGGGGTTGGTTGCAGTCGTACCACCGTTCGAGCTCGTCGGCGAGGTACTCGTGGACGCCCCATGGTGCGCCGGCGGAGGTCGTCGAGGCGTTGTTCGTGTCGTGCGAGCGCTGAAGAGGCCTCTCGTGCGTAGACCTCGAAGTCATCGGCGGGGGGACGTTCCGCACACAATCTCGCCGGTCAGCCGGTGACGGAGAGCGACCACCGCTTCGAGGGTTGCACCGGTGCGCCATATCGGGCATTCTGCTCGGGTGTTGTCGCTTCGTTCAAAGACGGTCCGTGCGGCCTGCGCCGGAGTTGTCCTCGCGGCTCTGGCGGTCAGTGCGTGTGGCGACGACGGCGACAGCGGCGCGGTCGTCCAGAGTCCCGATCTCGAATGCGGCGGCGAACGCAGCGGCACATTCAACCCCGACTTTGATCCTGCGAGTCCCGGTGAGGCTACGTCGGACATCGCTACCGAAGCCGTCGTGCAGCCGTTCGCCGCGAGCCACAACGGCCAGGTCGTGGTGCTCCGGTCCGATACGAAAGCAGTGGAGGTTGACGGCAAGCGCGTGCTCGTCGTCGTCGCCCGCCCAGCTCCCGCCGGTGGGTTCTGGGCAGATTCGGTGTTCTACTGCGAGCCGTTCTTCGAAACGGGTCCGGTGACACCTCAGACCGCTCCTGATGTAACCAACTGAATGCCATATCTGTAGATATTCCGGTGATCGAGTGAGGCTGGCGGGGGCTTCTCGTCGAGGGTCTGCTTGTGGCTGATCGGAGATCGGGATGTCGTCGTTGGAGGTCGTGTTGGAGGGTCCGCGTGGCAGGGCGGAGCTGCTGGACCGCTATGTCGAGTTCGTCGCTGCGAGGTGCCGGCGGAACACGGTGATCGCGACGGTGTCGGACTTGCGGGTGTTCTTCGCGGTGATCGACAAGGACCCGGCGGCGGTGACGCCGGCGGACGTGTTCGAGTTCATCAGTACTCAACGTCGAGGTGATGGCGACGGGCGTGTGGTGCGTCTCGTCGACGGCGAAGCTGGGATGGCAGCGCGCACGATCCGTCGCCGACTGGCAGTGATGTCGGGCTTGTTCAACTGGCTGGTGTTGTGCGGTGAGATGGGAGCGAACCCGGTGCCGCGTGGGATGGCGACACGGCGCAGCGGTGCCGGCGGTCAGCCGTCGGGGTCGCCGTTGATCCGCACGCCGCGGACGTTGCCGAAGGTGTTGGACCCGGCCGACGTGATCGCCTTGTTGGGCGCTGCCCGTCATTGGCGGGATCGGGCGATGTTGGAAGCGATGGTGCTCGGTGGTCTGCGTTGCTGCGAGGTGATCGGGTTGCGGTTGGAGGATCTGCAACCGACACAGCGGCTGGTGTTCATCGCGGATGGCAAGGGCGGTCATCAGCGTCTGATCCCGATGTCGGGCCAGTTCTTCCAGAGCCTGTCGCACTACCTGTCCACGGAGCGGCCGGCGGACGCGACGACTGACGCCGTGTTCGTCGCGTTGAAAGGCGCCCGCCGGGGCGGGCCGTTGTCGATTGACGGGCTCGAGCAGATCGTGCGCGCCGCGAAGGGTCGGGCGGGTTTGGAACGCGCGACGTGTCACCAGTTGCGGCACACCTGTTTGACCAGGCTGCGCGAAGCAGGGATGGCACTGGAAGCGATCCAAGCCCAGGCCGGTCACCGCTCGATCGAGTCAACACGCGTCTATCTGCATCTCGCTGACGGCTGGCTCGCCAGCGAGTATCAGCGCGCTTCGGATCTGATCGACGCGTCGGTCGGGGTCCTCAAGTGAGCGCCGCGTTTGCGCTCGCCGAACCGGCCGATGATCAGCCGTGGCGTCACCGCGATTGGGATGTCGTGCTCGCGCACGCACCCCGGTTTGCGGTCACGGCCTGGCGTTATCTGGATCAGCTGGCAGTCTCGATGCGACCGGCGACGGTCGACGCGGCGGACAACACGCTGCGCTGCTTCGCCGGGTTCCTCGTTGCCGAACACCCTGACCTGGTCGGGTTCGTCGACGTCAAACGCGTCCATGTCGAAGGGTTCAAGTTGTTCTTTGTCGCGCACGTGACTGCTGCCGGTCGGCCTCCGGCGCGCAACACGATCCGGCAACGCTTCGGGTTGCTGCGCTCGTTCTTCGATCGGATCATCGAGTGGGACTGGGACGACGCACCCTTGCGGATCCCGATCTTCACCGTCGATGTCCCCGTCGCGGATGACCCGCTGCCACGGTTCCTCGATGACGTCCAAGCCGCCCGTCTCGCTGCCGCAGCCGCGGTCGCCGCGCCGTTCGACCGGCTGGTGATCGAGCTGTTATCGCGCACCGGGATGCGCGCCAGCGAGCTGTGCACCCTCGAGCGCGACGCTGTGGTCGAGCTCAACGGCACACCATGGTTGCGGGTCCCGGTCGGCAAACTGCACAACGACCGCTACGTGCCGTTGCATCCCAACGCCGCCCGTCTGCTCGCCGACTGGACCACACGGCATCCGCCCGTGAACGGCCGTCTGTTGCACGACGGACAACTGTTGGATCGGCACCGCGTCGGACGCATCGTCGCCCGTGTCGCCACCGCCGCCGGCCTCGGACACGTGCACCCGCACCAGTTGCGCCACACGTTGGCGACGCAGGCGATCAACCGTGGCATGCGCCTGGAAGCGATCGCGACGATGCTCGGCCATCGCAGCCTGCGCATGACGCTCACCTACGCGCGGATCGCGAACAAGACCGTCGCCGACGAATACGCGACAGCGTCAGCGAAGATCGACGCGCTCTACACGGCCACCGACCCAGAGCAACGCCTCCAACAGCTCGCCGGCGAGCACCGCCGGATGCTCGCCAACGGCTGGTGCCAACGACCCGTTGCGACTGACTGCGCGTACGAGACGATCTGCGAAGGCTGCGGCTACTACCAGACCACCATCGAGTTCCGCCCCACCCTGCGAGCCCAGGCCGAGCATGCCGAACGCAACCAGCAGACCGACCGGGCGGCCATCTTCAACCGGCTCCTCGACGGCCTCCCAGCCGAGACCGGCTGACCACCGATCACCGGAATAACCCGATCACCCCTTGACAGATCACCGGAATAACTGCCGCTCTGCTCGCTGGACAACGCCGCCCGCTTCGGGCACTAGGCGCTAGTTGGTCGACTCATGGAGTTCGCCCGAGGCACTCCCGGTCGACGAACTGATTGATCGTCTCCACTGCGAGCCCTGCGTCGGAATTGCCTTCATCGTCCTCAGTGAAGGTCCCGTCCGCCACGATGGAGGCCGTGAACTCAACGAGCAGAGCGAGTTCATCTCGCAGATCGGGAACTACATAGGGCTCGATGGCGCTGAAGTACGCACTCGCGACAACGACCTCTTCGAGCTCATCGCGAGGCTGCGGCCGAGAGTTGATGACACTCACTGCCCAGCAGAACTCCTGGTAGAGGGCGTCTGGCGCAAAACCCGCTTCTGGCTGGCTCGCTGTCCCGGAGGCGTCCTGCGCACCGAAGTATGGAGCGGGCTGCTCCACCGCCTCCCCGTCAAACGTGACGACGAGAATCTCGGAGTCGATCTCGTCAAGGCTCTGGGGAATCGTCGAATCCACCGAGGCTGGTTCGGCCAATGACGTTGTCGAGATAGATGAGTTGGAGCCGCAGGAACCAACTGCGAGTCCTGCTGAGACGATTGCCACCAATGTCCACCAGCGCAACATCACGCAAACCTATCGGACCGCCCGCGCGACGCTGGCACCTACCTGCCGCTCTGCTCGCTGGACAACGCCGGCCACTTCGGGCACGATGCGCTGTCAACGACAGCCAACGGGGCGCCGCCAGAACGGAGGAGTCATGCTCGCTGATCATCTCGGAAGTGGCGACTACGCCATCACTCGGGCGGCGTTCGTTGCGGTGCTGATCTTGGCGGTCGTCGCCGCTGCGTCATCGATTGTCGTGGCAAAGAGTTGGGCTCGGGCGATCAGCCTTGTGATCGCGGCGATCCTGGTGTTCGCCGCCGTGCGGATGCACTATCGGTGGGAGCAGGTGACCGGCGCTGTTGACCTCATGACGGGTCCCGCTGGCGGCGAGTTCCGGCTCAGCGAGCTGGATGATGTCGCACGAGCCGTCTTCGGCGGTGCGGTCCTATTGGTCCTCTGGGTGCTCCTGGTAATGCTGACCGCAATCGCGGTCCAAAGCCGCCGGCAGCTCGCCTCGTCTCAGCGATCCACAACCCAGTCCTGAGCGTGCTCTCACCGGTCGCCTGCCGCTGACCACGCGCCCTAACTGCCGATAGGCGTGAGCCGTCGGCCGCGCAGCGACCTACTCTCGCGTTGTGGACAAGGAAGACGCCGCGGAACTCATGGACGCTCAGGAGCAGATCTCAGCCGGCAGCCTGGCGTCCCGCGTCGAGGTCGTGCGCACGTTGCTCGAGGCGCACCAGGATGCGGCGGCGTTCGGCGTGATCTCGATTCCGGAACTCGGTGCCGCGTGGTGCCGCTACACGCAGTGGTACGCCGGCTGGGTGGCAAGTCATCCCGATGTCGAAGGCGGTCCGTCGGACGATGTAGTCGATGCGCACGTCGACTCGTGGGCAGGCACGCTGATCTTCTCGATCCCGAGCCAGGAGTACCTCCGGGATCTGCTGTTGCACCTCGTCGAGGCCGCCCCTGACGATGTGCTGCCGAGTGTGGCCGCTCGATTCGTCGAGGACTACGTGTGGGATGGGGAGGAGTGCCTCGCGTGGGTGGAGCAGCAGTGCGCTGCCAGCGAGCGGTTCCGACGCACCCTGACGCATGCCTGGTTGTGGTCCGACATGTCGGAGTCCTCGTTCGCCAGATTGGAAGCGGCAGCCCGCGTTCCGCTCGCCAATCCGAACAGACACCGCAGCGACAACGATCCGAACGAATGAGCGCAGATCTGCCGCTCTGGGCGGGGCGCCGTCAAAGCGAACGAAGCCGTAATCCCCGGATCGAGTCGAAGTGCTTGCGGTTTCTCGTGACCAGACCGAGATCGTGTTCAATCGCGGTCGCGGCGACGAGGGCGTCGGGAAGTCGGACTCCGAACTCTCGCGCGATCCGACCGGCGCGCTCGGCCACGGCCCGGTCGACGCCAAGTTCTCTGAAGGGCGCGAGCAGTTGAATGGAGAGGTTCGTTGCGGTGTTGCCGGCGAAGAGTTCTGCGCGGGTAACCACCGAGTAGTGGAGCCGGTGGCGACCGGGTACGAGAGCTGTTGCTCCTCGGAGGTGGTCGATGAAGATGTCGGTGTCGACGAGGAGATCAGCCACGCTGCCACTCGTCGCGCGAGGGCGTGGTCGCGGCCGGTGAGGCGCCAAACGTGGCCGTGAGAGCGGTGGTGGCGTCGGCGTCGTCGGTCAAGTAGTCGTCGAGAGCCCGGCGGATGATCACGGCCATTGGAACGCCTTCGGAGTCGGCCAATTGGTCGACCTTCCTGCGCTGCTCGTCGGTGAGGTAGACCTGCGTCCGTGTTGCTGACATACAGCAAGTCTATACAGCATGTCCGTTGCCGGCAAGAGCTCACGGGGATACCGTCGCGTGAGCCAGATCTGCCGATCTGCTTGGTTCAGTCCCACCTGCGGAATGAGAACGAGCGCGGTCGGTCCACCAGGGAGCCGGGACGGCACGGGGCTACGTCAGGGGCAAGCGTGCTGAACTGCTGGATCGTCACGCACAGTGCGGCCTTGGCGCTGGGAGGCAGTCGGGCCGCCCGGACTTGGATCAGGTCGATGACAGCTCTCCGAACTTGATCATGTTTCCGTCGTCGTCCAGCACGGCGAACTCACGGAGGCCCCATGGCTGCTCGATGAGCGGGCCGTTCGGGTGGACCACACCCGAGGCGCTCATCTCTTGGTACAACTCGTTGACGCCGACCACATCGATGCGACACGAGGTGGCCTTGGGAATTTCGGCGTCGTCGGTCAGCCAGAAGTGGATCTGGACATCGCCGCGGGCCACGATTCCGTAGTCCGGATACCGCGCGACCGCTACGAACTTCATCCTCTCTGCGTAGAAGCGCAGCGTTGCCTCGATGTCGAGCGACGCGAGAACGGGTATTGCGCGCGTCAGCGCAGCCGACGTCGGATCAATTGCCACTTCGGGTACCTCCGTAGGATCAAGGGTGCGAGCGATGTGATCGAGTAGTCGGCGGCGATCAATGACCTCGGCCTCGAGTTCCTTGCGCCACACATCGATCTGATGCGCGGCAGGCGCGCGAAGAAACGCCGCGATCTCTGCGAGTGGCACGCCCGCCCGCCGGAGTTGGCCGATCCGTCGAGCAGCCGGAATCTGCGACGGCGAGTAGTACCGGTATCCCGAGCCGGGATCGACCAAAGCCGGCTCGAGCAGCCCCTGCGCCTGGTAGAGCCGGAGTGCCTTCGGCGACAGCCAGGTGAGATTGGCGAACTGTCCGATGGGTACAAGCGTCTCCTCCACAGGATGATCTTGGGGCCTGACCCAGGGGTCAAGTCAAGAACTCGATTTCGCGCGCGAGGCACGCCACCGGTGTTCCGGTTGGGGCGAGCTCACAGGTGGTCGACCCGCCCAGGCTGCCGATGTGGGCGGTTCAGCTGAACCGCTTGGTCAGGTGCCGCGGTAGCGCAGAGCTGCCTGGTCGATGATCTTGCGCTGGACACCGCAGGCCACTTCGAGCATCCTGCGACGATGATTTGATGCATGCTTTGTTGCTGTGCCGACTGACGCCGAAGGGAAGTGAAGTCATCTGCCGTGGACAACCGTTTCGTGAACCCCTTCGCCAAGGTGAGGCAGCTTCACCCCGACAACCCCGGTGACCGTGCGCTCATCTTGCGCTATGTCCGTCATCACGAGCCGGATCCCATCGACGCGGAGCACCTGGCATTGGGTATCTCCGAGTCGATCCGCGACGGCGAACTGAGCTTGACGATCGAGGACGACATGCTGATCATGCGCACAACGCAGGGCGACACCGTCACGGTCGCGGTAGCCGACCTTCCGTAGCTTTGCTGGAGGTTGTTCTTCGCGGTTGCCGGTGTGCTCGAGGCACGACATCCCATGAGCGCTACAGGTACTCACCGTCTGGCCGGCACACGGTCTGACCTCAGGAATCGAGTTCCAGATGCGAAGAGTGCTCACCGGCCAGCGGCTCGGAACCAGCCATTCACTCCGGTCGGTCGACTCCCATCAGATGCAAGGCAGCGGGGAACCGCCGACAGGGGCGCTGGAACCTCCCTCAGGTCTGATCCCACGCTCCTTCGGTGAGTATGACCCAGACACCGAGCGGGCCGTTCGTCGCGTCAGCGAGCCGATCTCGAATGAGCTCCGCTCGGCGCTGCCGCCCTCGCCTGAATGACCACCCTGCTCAGGCGTCGTATCCGGGGTCGCTGGGCCAGTTGGGTTGGAACAGGTGCCACTGCTCGGGCGCGCGGCGGATCAGGAACTCGAGCTCGTACGCCAGGTTCTGGGTGATGCGGGCCACGTCGTCGCGCAGGCCGCCCTGGCGTGCCAACGACAGCGGCGGGCGCACCACTGCGTAGTGGCCGTTGTACGCGGGCGTGAAGTAGCAGCCCACCGGCAAGATGGGCGCACCCACGCGCAGGCCCAGCGTGGCCGGGCCGGCGGGCAGCGTGGTGCGCTCGCCGAAGAACTCCACGTCGACGCCGCGCCGCTCGATGTCGCGGTCGCACAGCAGGCACACGATCTGGTTCTCACGCAGCGCCTTCACCACCGCGGGCCCGGCGGTGGGCCCGGTGGGCACCACCGTCATGCCCAGCTCCTTGCGCAGGTCGGCGAACCACTGGAACAGCTCGGGCGGCTCGAGCGCTTCCACCACCACGGTGAGCGGGTAGCCCTGGTCGGTCATCCAGCGGCCGGCCCACTCCCAGCCACCCAGGTGCGGCAACGCGAAGATGCAGCCGTTGCCCAACGCCAGCGCATCGGTGATGTGCTCGAAGCCGTCGACAGTGAAGTTGCGAGCGACCGTGCGCTTGCTCAGCGACGGCAAGCGGAAGCTCTCCATGTAGTAGTGCGCGTAGCTGTCGAACGACTGCTGTGCCGCCACCCTGAGCGACGCACCACGCAGCTTCGGGTTCACCCGCTGCAGGTGCCGCTCGATCATCGCCCGCTTGGCCGGGTTGAAGAAGCTGGCACCGAGGCCCAGCGAAGCAGCGGTGGCCGCGGCCACCGGGCCCGGCATCAGCTTCGCTGCCAGCGCACCCAGCCGGTACGAGCTGACCGTTGCCGCGTCGGAGAGCCGTTGCCGCGCAGATGCCGGCGCTGACGCCGGCGGGTGGGGCTCAGTCACGGCGGAAGGATGTGCGACCGGTGGCACGCGAGATGCGCGTGCGGCGCCGCTCGGTGCGCACCACGCGCCGGGTCTGCCGACGGCTGCGGCGCAGCTCGATTCGCTCGGCGGTGACCGGCGCGACCGCTGCCTGCTTCCACACCTTCACGAACCGCTGCACGGCCGTGACAGCGGTGAGTGCCAGTGTGACCCACAGGATGGGGATGAGCAGCGGCTCGAACAGCAGGCCGAGGCACAATGCGATGATGCGCTCGGCTCGCTCCATCAGGCCACCCTTGGCGTCGAGCCCGAGCGACTCGGCCTTGGCGCGCATGTAGCTGATGACCGAACTGAGCGCCATCACGCCGAACGGCAGCATCGCCATGTGCGGCGACTCGGTGCTGGCGAAGTGCCACGCGACGCCACCGAACAGCAAGGCATCGGCGAAGCGGTCGATCGTGGAGTCGAAGAACGCGCCACGCTGGCTGGAAGAATCCGATGCTTTCGCGAGTGCACCGTCGAGCAGGTCGGGCAAGGCGGCGAGCACCACCAGCAACACGCCCAGGCGCAGCGACCCGTAGCCAATGGCCACCGCGGCCCCGACGGCCACCAAGAGCCCCATCACCGTCAGGTGGTCGGGCGTCAGGCCGGTGCGGCGCAGCCCGTTGCCGAGCGGCTTGACGGCCTTGTCGACCGGAACGCGGAACTTACCGTCGAACATTGGGCCCCAGGATACCCCTTGCCGACGGGGTCCGTGCCGACTCCAGCTGCGCCGGTGCGAGGTGGTGGCCGAGCCCGTCCATGACAACATGGTGGCATGCAGAGTGCCTCGCCCGACGACCTCGCTGTCGCGTTCCGATCCATCCCCCGACGACTACGCGAGGCGCAAGGCGAGGCACCTCACGAGCTCACCTCCAACCCCACCGCCGAGATGCATGGCTTGCTGGCAGAGGCCGGTCGGCTGCTCGGCACCAACGATGACCCCTCCGCGCTCGCCGACGCGGTGACCGCCGTGCACGCCGACGCGTGGGACGAAGCCGTGCTCGAACGCCTGCAGCAGATCGCACTCGACCTCGGCCGGTTGTTGCGGCACATCTCGGCACTCGGCGAAGGCCGCAGCTGACCGCGACTCAGATGTCCCACTCCTCCACCGGGTTGTCCTGCACCAGGTGCTCGATGACGCGGCCGTTGACTGCGTCGACCAGCACCAGGCCGCGCCGGCGGGGTGGCTCCTCGGCCGAGTAGATGAGCACCCGCCAGGTGGGCCGGCTGCGCAACCCGCGCCACACCTGCTGCGCCGATGCGTGACCGACGGCGAACTCGACGGCGCCCTGGGCCGCCACCAGCGCCTGGCGCTCGTCGATCTGCATGCGCCAGCCCGAGGTGAAGGAGAACACGCCGACCGCGCCCAGCATCACGAACGCCCACAGGAAGCCGTCGTTCACCAGCGCCGACGAATCGCGCTTGGTCAGCCACAGCACCAGGCACAGTGCCGCGAACGCGAGGTAGATGACCGCCGGCTTGCGGCGACGACTGTTGTCGGGGAACTCGTACGGGCCGGCGTACTCGTGCGCGTTGAGATCGTCGGGAAGCGAGTCGCGCAGGTCGTCTGCGCCGGGTGCGTCGCCAGGTGCGTCATGGGCATCGGTTGCGTCGGTCATGCGGGCTCAAGGCTAGTGGCCGCGCCCGCTCCAGCCGCATGCCCGCTGCGCAGCCGGTTGCTCGCGACCATGTGGCAGCATGGGTCGATGAGCACGCTGCACACCGATCGCGTCGCTTGCGGCGACGCAGGCGAGATGGATCTGCACATCTGGACCCCCGACGCCCCGCCGCGGGCGGCAGTGCTGTTGGTCCAGGAGATCTTCGGCGTCGGCGCCTACATCCGTGCCGTCGCCGAACGGCTGGCGGCCGCGGGGTACCTGGTGGGTGCACCCGACGTCTTCTGGCGCTTCGCACCCAACTGGGCAGCAGGCCACGACCAGGCAGGCCTCGATGCCAGCCTCGAGCAGGTGGGCCGGCTCGACTTCCCCGCTGCCGTGGGCGATCTGTGTGCCGCGCTCGACCACCTGGCCACCACGCCCGGCATCGGCCAGCCACCGGCGGTGATGGGCTTCTGCCTCGGCGGCACGCTCGCCTGGGCCGTGGCTGCCAACGCTCAGCCGTCGGTCTGCGTCAGCTACTACGGCTCCGGTGTACCCGGCATGCTGGGCATGATCGAGCAGGTGAGCTGCCCCACGTTGTTCCACTTCGGCAACACCGACGCGTACATCCCCAACGAGGGTGTCGACGCGGTCGGCGCGGCCATCGCCGGGCGCGAGGGCTTCGTGCTCAACGTGGAGCACGCGGGTCATGCCTTCGACAACCACGAGAGCGAGATCTTCCACGACGAAGCGGCAGCCAAGGCGGCGTGGGCCAAGACGATGGCGTTCCTCAGCCTCTACCTGCCTGCCTGAGACCGGCCGCTGGCACCGGCGAGGCCGCTCGCGTGGGCGCAGCGCTAGTCGAACAGGGCCTGCGGGCGATCGGCGGCCGGCACCGGCAGGCCGATGTGTGCGTAGGCCGCCGGCATCGCGATGCGACCGCGAGGCGTGCGGGCCAACAGGCCTTGCTGGATGAGGAACGGCTCGTACATGTCCTCCACCGTCTCGGGCTGCTCGCCGACGCTGATGGCCACGGTGCTGAGCCCCACCGGGCCACCCGCGAACTGCTGGCAGATGGCGTTGAGGATGGCGCGGTCGACCTTGTCGAGGCCGCGCTCGTCGACACCGAACACCTTCAAGCCTTCGCGGGCGGTGGACTCGGCGATGGTGCCATCGCCGCGAACCTCGGCGAAGTCGCGAACACGGCGCAGCAGCCGGTTCGCGATGCGCGGCGTGCCGCGCGATCGGCGAGCGATCTCCCAAGCGCCTTCCGCGGAGATGCGCACGCGCAAGATGCCGGCGGCGCGACGCACGATGGCCTCCAGCTCGTCGTCGGCGTAGTAGTC
>ERZ1026792.1511-NODE-1511-length-14359-cov-3.498314_pt1 | contig 14359 bp, 10 predicted proteins | sample MGYA00520884_ERZ1026792 | MGnify/ENA primary metagenome ERZ1026792 (study PRJEB33270, sample SAMEA104284473) | anaerobic digester metagenome | biome: Anaerobic digester microbiome; feature: mesophilic sludge digester; material: Anaerobic digester biomass... | reverse complement strand
AAGCTTTGGTACAACCTTATCATTATAAATCTGATTCGGTTATACATCTCTTTTTGCTATATTACCTTTTCTTGGCACCTTTCCTCCCTCCTTCTTATGATATAAAAATATCATCGGTCCTCGCGGACAAGCATCTTAGCTGTCCGTCGTCAGTGCTGTGTACTTGCCAATATATAATATATATATAAACACCGTACTAAGCACCAATTTTAAATTACCATACATCGTGCAAAGCACGTCATATGATTTACTTACTAGCTGCACCAGCTTTTGGTCTCTTTGCACCATATTTGGATCTTCCTTGCATTCTCTTAGCAACACCAGCAGTATCAAGTGTTCCACGGATAATATGGTACCTAACACCAGGTAGGTCTTTAACCCTTCCTCCTCTTATAAGAACAACACTATGTTCCTGAAGATTATGGCCTATACCTGGAATATAAGCTGATACTTCAATACCGTTAGTTAAACGAACCCTTGCAACCTTTCTCAAAGCTGAGTTAGGTTTCTTAGGAGTTAAAGTTCCAACTCTCGTACATACTCCTCTTTTTTGAGGTGAATTAACATTAGTGTACTTTTTCTTTAACGCGTTATAGTTAATACCTAAAGAAACTGATTTACTCTTCTTTTCTTTTGCCTTTCTTGGCTTTCTAATGATTTGATTTACAGTAGGCATTCTTTCTCCTTTCTGCCACATTACCGGGCGTTTCATTTTGTCATTTTATATAGGCCCTCTTAAGGCCTACTCAAAACCTCTATTATTTTACCAAATATTTCAATAAATGTCAAGAATTAAATATGTATATTTAAATAAATTTTATGTAAAAAGGTCAGTTGCCTGACCTTTAATTTATTTTAATTTCATAAAAAGCTTAAAAGTAATTTTATTTAATCTCTTTTACTATTTTTCATTTATCACTTTAGTTATTAAAACATAAAAATAACCTTTATTTTTATTTCCTTTTTCATCTACATATTTATAAGAACTGTATTTCTTCCACTCCATTTTATATTCGCCTTTAAGAGTGAATAATGTTGGGATTTCTTTTTCAATTAGTAAACTATTATCCCCAGTCCAGTTTATTATACCAGTTTTAATACTTTGATCTTCTAAAGAAAACCCATCGGCATCTAAAATTGAATCAAGTTTTTTAAGATAAGTATCATCATTGGTAAGAAAAATAGTATATCCTTCTTTAGTATGAGAAATTTTTAAGATTTTTTCCATTTGAAAAATACCATAAATATAGTTATATGCTTCAAATTTATGATTACCTTCGTTTGGAAGACTATAATTAACTCTGTGATGTTTTATGTTGGCTGCTTTTGTTTTATATTCAAGCTTAATTGGAACTGACATTTTGTTATTTACTGAAACAGTAAACTCAACTGCTCTAATTATTTCTTCGTCTCCAGGTCTTTTATATCTATCATATGAAGATATAAGAGTATGTTCAGATTTTGGGAATAACTTATTAATTGCATAAAAAAAGTTAATAAAGAAATCCCCAAAGTCTTCAAAAAGGGGATTTCTTTTTCTCAGTACTTTAATAACTTTATTTATATCAAAATTAACTTTAATAGATTTATCTTTATCTTCTTTTCCTACTAAGTAAATTCTTGGCTTTTGTTTTTTATCGTTCATTTAATATCCTTTCGTTTAATTTGGTATAGGGGTTCCGTCTTGATCATAATGCCATTCTCCAGCCCAATATACTTTTACATTTGGGGATTTCCAGCCAAATACCCATCCTACTAGTTCATTTGGAGTTTCTGAAAATATTGGATTTTCATTTTTCAATTCAAAAGCATCTTTCTCAATAACTGTTACATTAGATGGGATAATAATATTTTTTAATTTGTTGCAATTGTAAAAAGCAGAATTGCCAATTCTTGTGACACTTTTTGGAATAACGAAATCTTCTAAATTAGTGCACCTATCAAAAGTATAATCTCCTATTTCGGTAAGGCCTTCTGGAAAGTTTACTTGTTTTAAACTATAACACCACATAAACGCTGCTCTTTCAATCTTTCCAATACTTTTTGGAATTTGAACAATTTCTAAACTTGTACATAAATAGAAAGCCGAACGACCAATGTTTTCAACACCCTCCTCAATGTTGACTTCTTTTAACTTAGTACAATTTCTAAATGCGGCATATCCTATGCTTTTGATATTTTTAGGGATTTTTAAACTAGTTAACATGTCACAAAAAGCAAAAGCCCTTTTCCCAATTGTTTTAACTTTTTTAGGGATTTTTAACTCAAGTAACGTCTTACACCATTCGAAAGCTCCTTCTTCAATAGTAATTAAGCCTTTAGGAAGCTTTACTTTGCGCAAACTAACACAAAAGTAAAAGCACTTCTTACTAATACTCTTTACACCTTCTGGAATATCAATCCATGGCACACTATAGCATCCCGAAAAAGCTTCTTCTTAAATGTTTGTAATCCCTTCAGGTAAAATGATGTGCTTTAAGCTTTGACAATCTTTAAATGCCTTTTTACCTATAATTTTTAGGCCATCAGGAAGAACAACACTCTCCAAACTCTCGCAATTTTGAAAAAGACCATAACTCAAAACTGTAACATTATCTGGAATAATAATTGTTTCCAAATTCTTACATTTATAGAAAGCATTTGCTCCTATACTAACAATGCTATGTGGTAAAGATATCATTTGTAAATTCTCACAATCGCAAAAGGCTTCTTTTCCAATACTAAGAACACTATCTGGAATTCTAATGCTTTCAATTTGTTTAGCCCCTCTAAAAGCAAAATCCCCTATCGCTACAACAGGGAAACCATCAATCTCACGGGGTACAACTACTTCTTCCTCATCACCTAAATATTTAGTGATACAAACTCGATCATCGTTGATTAAATAATTAAACTTCACATTCACTCTCCTTTCGAAATTTATTTATAATCAAAATTGTGATTAAGTATATTAACCTCCTTATTGTTTTGCATTATAGCAAATTTTAATAATAAAGTAAATAGAAATCGTAAAACAATATTAAATAAAAATACAAAAAAATGAGTTTATATTTTATAAACTCATTTAATATTTATCACTTCTATTTACTAAACATATAACCCTGTACAACCTTCTCGCGTCTTTTCATTTCAGGAAGTTTAAGATCATAATTAATACACTCAATTGAAAACCAGTCTTTAGGAGGTAACAAAGAATCATCTATTCTTAACCTTACACCATTGTTCTTTATTTCAAATGCTTGAATTAAATATGGTTCTGCTTCTCCTGGTGACCAAGCTAGTGACACAAACACGCTATAATAATTATGCTGTTTAACTAATTCTAAAGCTAATTCTCTAGCTCTAAATGCACCACAAACATCAACTTTGAAAGAATCCTTTCCCGAAATTGCCCCTCCTCCAATTGGAATGTCTGGTCCATAAAAATCTAAACATAACTTTTTACCAGATAATCCACTATCTCCTATTGGGCCTCCCTTCACAAAATCACCTGCTCCATTTAAATAAAAATTTAAATTAGAAATTTTTGATAAAGAATTAAAACCCAAAGTGTTTAACTCTTCTAAAATCTTGTCAATTACACTCTTCATCATAGCATACATTTCTCTAAAGCTTTTCCTTCTATTATGATGAATACTTACAGTTAGTCTATCCCAAGTATATACACTACCAGAATAATTTAGTTGAACTAAAACTTTAAAATCAGGGCCAAAAATTGTAGCATCTCTATATTCTACTATTTTTCTGCCAATAAAGTTTGCAAGAAAATGAGCTATAGGCAAGTAATCAGTTTCCTTAGAATTAATTGCATAGCCAGTTACTATATTTTGATCATCACTATACTTTCTTATCCTGCGTTCACCATCTACTAAAGTTTCAATATTTACATCTAATATTATCTCTAAATCCTCTAAGTATGGCTCCCACTTATAAGATGTTTCATTACTATCATTATAACCTGCATCATAATAAACCTTCTTTACTACATCTTTAATTTCACTATTTGTGATAACTAAGGCATCTTTGCCTGCTACTATCACACCATCAATAAATACTTTCTTATTAGAAACAGCACATTCTAAACTACAAAGTGCTTCTCTATCTTTAGTTGTTACAAATGTAACAATCGACTCTACAATTTGATCACACAGTCTATCAGGATGTCCTGGTGATACATATTCTGCTACTAATTTCATAAATACTTAAACTCCTCAAAATACTTTATAATTGGTTGTAAATCATCTCTTGTATAATATTCACCAAAAAGACCACAATAGATTTCCAATTTCTTCCTTTTAATTTCATTATAAAACCTATTATTTACTCTACCAGTATAACCATCAGTTAAGATTAATATCTTTTTGGTTTGCTTAGCTTTAGGTAAAGAAAAATAATGATCCAAAATACAGTTTATATCTGTACCTCCAGTTGTTCTATATCTTCCCTCTTTAAAGTCTTTATAAGTGACTTCATCTACAATTGTAGAAAAGACAAATAATAAACACTCTCCATTCTTATAAGGTTTTAATAATAATGATGCTAAACTATTAATACTATTAACAACAGAACCAGAAACATCTAAATAAACTAAGGTTTTAAGTTCAGGATCAGAAACTGGTTTGATTAAATCTATTTCCCTATTATAAAGTAATGGCCTACCATATAAAATAGTTTTTGATAGCACTGTCCTATCTTTAAAATTTGGAATAAATCCTTCTATTTCTGTTTTCCCAAGTTCATTAGAAATTCTCATTTTAGGAACTACTCCTAAATTCATCCCTGCTTTATTTAATAGTCTTTGCATCTTAATTTGATTATCCCTTTTCACAGATTGAAAATCAATTATTTTCTCAATCGGAGAACTCCCAATTCTTCTTCCACCAGAAATACCAATTTGCCAATTATTAGTAATTGAATCAATCATATCCTTTAGTAAGGGATCCCTGCTAGCATAATTATCACTATGATTTCCTAGTAAAATAAAATTATCTTTCAATAACTTATCACCTAAAGTATTACAAATAATCTCATAAACTTCAAAATAAGTACCTGTATAAGAATCATAAAGATTGTTTAAGATTTTATGAAACTTTACAGGTGTATTTTCACCTATAGGCCTTAAAAGACACGAAGGAAACACGTTGTCATAATTAAGATTTTTAAAAAATGAAACATATTCTTCTTCTGGAAATAATCGGCAAAGAATCGCATTAATAACTGCATCAAAAGCTAAATTATCTAACATTGTATGATTATCAAAAAGTCTAGTGTGACCCAAAATAATATGATAAATCTCATGCATTATTAACATAAACAAATGTTCATCAGTCTTACAATACTTTTCAATAAAAGCTTTATTTAAAAGTAGTTTTGGTCTAACCCTAGAAGTTATGGCGGCTGTTGGCACATCATCTGTAAACCTAATTTCCAAAACTTTAAGAAATTCCATCATATGCATAGAGCTAACAGGCATTACTGAATAAATCCTTTTTTTAATAAGTTCTTCACTATTCATCTTTCCACCTCCTCTTTCGGAAAAAACAATACTTTATTAAACTTGCTTTTTTCAAAGCTAAGCTTACGGTTAGGGATGTAAATATCCCTAACCGTGGAACACAAAACTAAAATCAATAACTCTAAATCTTCACAAATTTCTGCTTCATATTCTACTTTAAGTTCTTTATTCATAAAATAGTATTCACCAAGCATATAAGATTTCGGTTTCTTCTTACTTTCATGAAGATAAGGGTTATTATCTACATATTCTTTTACAGCTAAAGGCAATTCTTCTACTGTTGTATTTAATATTTTCGCCATAGTTTCTGGGTGAAAAATTAAATAATAACCTAATTGATACTTTTCAAAAACAACTCTGCTATCTCGAGGTCTTCTCATTCAACCAACTCTTTCCATATTTCAATAAAGAAATGAAACAAAATGTCTATTTCTTCATTTGAATAAAAACTTTGACTAGTTCTAGGTAGTAAAAATGAATACAACAAATTATTTAAATATTTATAATAATTTTCATTTTCATCAACACCACTCATTAAAGTATCAATATGATCAGCTAAAACTTTAACTCTCGCTTCTTCCATTATATCTACTCTTCTTGTTTCAAAAACAGGTCTAACTTCAATTGCTAAAGTCTCAATAACAGTAGCATAAATATCTTTATTTTCCTTAAAAACTAAATAAGATATTAAAGCCATAGCCCTTCTTTTATGAGTAGAAAGTCGACTAATTGAGCTTGTAATTACCTCACTTAACGTTTCAGCTTCAATAGCAATTCTATTTACAACAGCAAATTTAATTTGTTTTAAAGGATCTGTTGTTAGTAACAATTTTCTTGTTATTGCATCGCCTATTTGCGCTATCTTTAATGACCTAGCAGCTACAGTAAGTAGTAACCTTCGCTCTATCCTTTGATTTACAATAAAAGGCAAACTAGTTTGAATATGCAAATATACACTGTCATCAAGTGCAGGAACATCCCCAGTATATTCTCCTAAAACAAGCATCGAAGCATAAATAGCAATTAATGTTTCTTGAAACATCGTTGCTCTTCTAGCAGAAACATATCCTAAACTACCCTTTAAAACATCCATTAAAGCTAAAATATAATTAGATATTTCTTCTTGCTTGCTAACACTTATTTCCTTAATCTTAGCTTTTACCTTATCAACTAACTCCTTAATATCAACAGGAAATTCATGTCTACCTTTATCAGCATCATAAAGCATCTTTTTCCTATCTTCTTTACTTAAACTATCCCATTCAGGAACTTCGATAATAAAAGGAAACCTGTCCGATAAAGCTGGATCTAAAGGCATAGCTCCAAAATAAATTAAGTTATCTTCCTCTTCTTCATCTGAAAAAGATGGATTCATAGCAGCCCAGCGATACTTTAACTTCTCAAGCTTTTGTCCTTGAACTCTTTTGTCATAAATGATAGGAAATAACTTGTTTTGAAATTCTGGTTTAGTCCTGTTAATCTCATCAATAAATACTACTTCCGCATCCCAAATCGAATTAGGATTTGAAATATACTCTAAAGTAGTATTATTGTTTGCAGGAATGGGTATTCCTACTAAATCATCATAATTAATTAATGATGCATTGTAACTTCTAAAATTTAAGTTCAAACTTTCAGCTAATCTTTCAAGTAAAAAAGATTTAGCTGATCCGTGTTTACCAACAAGTAACATTGGTAACTCTGTTGCTAGTGCCGCTAAAATTACTGGTTCTAAAGTTTTCCAACCAAAAAGTCCTAACGGCTCTGTAAGTAATGATTTTCTTTGTTTCATCTTTTCTCCTTCTACCATAAAGGAAAACAAAAAACCCATCGCTAGATGGGTTTAATCACATAAAAAAACAACCCATCATTCAAGCTTTAGCACCTTACCTTATGGCAGGTTGCTGAAGGGTCATAGAGCTTGTCTCTCACCTTCTCTTTATGGTACTTATATTATATCACATAATTTGTTTTTTTGTACTACTTTTATTACAATCTTTTATTTTCTTCCAAAAAAGAATAAGCTTCTTCTTCATTCATCCACTTTACAACTGGAATCCCATTTTCATCATATTCCCATCTATTCTTTAGATAAATAAAAACATTATCAAAATGCCATGATTTCCAGTTTTTAGGAACTCTTTTTCTTTCTAAGAATATTTTTTTCTTCCTACCATCATGGCTACCAAAGGCAAAACTATCAATCCCTACATCTTCTACACTTTTAGGAATTACAATATATTTTACTTTAGAAACATTCATAAAAGCATAGTCACCAATACTTTTTAAATTTCTAGGTAATTTAATTTCTTCTAAGCCCAAACAAAAGAAAAATGCATAGTTCCCTATTTTTGTAATACTATTAGGAAATTTAATGCTTTTTAAACTGTGGCAGTATTCAAATGCTCGATCATCAATAGCTACTACAGGAATACCATCTATAGCATCAGGTATTACTAAATCAATTATTTTACCATCATATCCTGTAATAGCTAAACCTTCTTTAGTTTCTTTATATTTTAATCCCATATGTTTCTCCTTGTTTCAAGTAAATAAATCTTTTACTTAATATCTACCTTCCTAAATCTATTTTGAATTAAAGAAAGTAAATAACACTCAACATTCTTACTAGATCTACTTCTTACATAATCATAATAAACCTTTAATTGTTTATCATAGTCTTTATTATCTATATCACTAGCTTTATAATCTACAATATAAATAATATCATCTCTTTCAATTAAAAGGTCAATAATACCATGAACCTTTTCTTGATCCATTTGGTAAATGAATTCTAGTTCTTGGTAAAATTTTGAATTATTTAAATCATTAAAGAAAATGTTTTTTGGATCTTGAATAATATTTAAGATTTCTTTACTTTCAATACTTTCTAAATTATGAAAATCTACACTTTCCATAATAGCATGAAGCATATTTCCATACTCAATATCTTGCTTTTCTTTTTCATCTAATACCTTTATAACTTTTTTAGATGCTCTTTTTTCTTGGACTTCTTCCTTTAAATAAGAAACATCATTATAGTTTTGTTTTTTAAGTTTGTATTTATATTCTTTATAAGAATGAGAAAGATAATCCTTATTAACATCTACATCTTGAATATCATATTTAAAGTTAGGAATGGCATTTAGAAAATCTCCAAAAGAACTTAAACTATCAGTAAATTCAAACTCTGCCGGTGGTGCTTTATCTGGATTTACTTTATTGATAATCGTAATCTTTTCTTTTGTTCTTGTTAGGGCAACATAAAGTAATCTAATCTTTTCCGAGATTTGTTTTCTTTTTGCTTCCCTATAACCAACCTCAAAAACAACATTAGCTTTATCAGTTTTCCTTTTACAATACAATCCACTTTCTTCTAAATAGCCAATTTTTATTTTAGTAAAATCATCAAAGTTAAATCTTTTATTTAAGTATGGGAAATAACAATAAGTAAACTCTAATCCTTTAGATTTATGAATTGTCATAATCTTTACTGCTTCTACATCTTCATTTTGATCTGCTGTATATTTAAAGTCTGTACCATCTTTAATACCGGTAATCTTATCTGAAATAGTAAAATAGTCATCTCCAACTAAAGATGCAAAATCAATAAAAGATCTAATTCTTTCTATAATTGTTAACTGATCTTTCACATTCCCTATTTTAGGTAAATGCTTATATAAATTAAATTCTTTTAAAATCTCATCATAAATGTAAGTAAATGATGCCTCATTAACTAGTTTTGCTAAATTGTAACTTTTCTCAAAAATAGGATCAAAGTAAGACCTTTTACCATCTAAATATTCATAAGGTTTAGTATAATATTTGTTTTCATCTCTAACCTTAATCATTATTTTAGCTACATAATTATCATCATATTCAAATAAGAAACTCTTAGCTAAAACATAAAACAAATGATAATACTCTTGAGCTTCTTTTTTACTTAAATTATCTTTACTTGAATAAAGAACTAATCTAATTAAAGCATTCAAAACATAAACAATATCTTCTTCCTCTACAACTGTATCACTATAAATGATTGTTGGAATAGAATAGAATTCTAAAATCTTTTTTAAACTTTCAAATTCAGTACTACGGTCAATTAAAATACAGTAGTCTTTGAATGTGGAAGGGCGTAAAGAACCTAGCTTACTATCATAAACTAAATCATTACCTTTTCTTCTTAAAATATCTTGAGCAATATAGAAAGCTTCAATTTCATCATCTGTCTTCTTTTTCTCTTTATCAGAGTAATAGCCAATTAAATCCATATGACTATCTTTATCTAACTTTCCTAAAGTCTCATAGTTTTTATTGCCAGCTTTTAAACTGTGGTTATCTTGATAGTCTACATCACCATGGTCTTTAGTCATTAAGTGTTTAAAGATTCTATCTACATCACGCAGGACTTCATTCCTACTTCTAAAGTTGCTTGTTAGGTCAACTCTTTGACCACCTTCACCTTTACTGTATTTCTCTAATTTTTCAGTAAAAAGGAATGGGTTAGCGTTACGGAACAAATAAATTGATTGTTTAATATCACCTACCATAAAGACATTATAATCACTAATTAAATTGATAAAATCTTCCTGTAAGTCTGATGTATCTTGATATTCATCAATTAAAATCTCATATAAAGAATTCTTAATTTCATCTCTAATATCATCATTTTCTTTCACAAGTTTAATTGCCAGCTTGGCAATATCACTAAAATCATAAACATTATACTTAGCTTTGTATAATGAATACTTATTGATAATCTTTTCTATCATTTCTAAAAACAAGAAAATATAATCTTTTTCATAAATGATGCTTTCTATGATATCATCTTCATCTTCAAAAGAAACAAATTCTTGCTTTTGCATCTTTGAATCTTTAATAATTTCACGAATTTCACTAATAGCTTTATTAACTAATTCTGTTTGAATAATGTTATTTCCTTTTCTTGATCTTGCTGGAATTTGATAACTGAAAACTCCTTTAAGTTCTTCATAACTTAAAGTCTTATTTATACAAGGTAATACTTTATCCATCCACTTAATTAAAGCATCATCTAAATTACCTTCATCTCTTCCAATCTCTTCTAAAACTTCTTTTTTATAATCTAAATAGCTAGCTAGCATTTGAAGATTAGTTTTCTCTTCATCAATAAAACTATTAAGAAGTTTAATATAACGATTCTTTAAATCATTTAAATTTTCTTTTGTATAAAAGTTTAACTTATAGTTTTTAATAAAATCTAAAGTATCAACTTTTTTGTCTAGAGTGTAATATAGTGTTTCTAAATCATTAATTAAAGTTTCATCATTCCTTATTAAATCTTCTTTAAAATATCTTTTTAAGGTCTCATTGTTTTCCTTATAATATTCTTCTAAAACTTCACTTATAATTTCTCTTAGTTTAGTTTTTTTATAATACTCATCCATAATTTGAATGTTAGGATCTAAACCTAACTTTAAATGATATTTCTTCACTAAAAATAAACTATAAGCATCAAATGTCATTATCTTAGCATTGTCTATTTTTTCAAGATATTTCCTTAAAGATTCATCTTCTTCTAATTTTGTACGAAGTTTTTCTTTCATACTTGCAGCAGCTTGATTAGTAAATGTTAAAACTAATAGTTCATCTAAATCACATACTTTTAAAAGCTTTGCAATTCTTTCAATCAAAACAAAAGTCTTACCAGCTCCCGCTCCAGCTGATACTAAAACATTAGTTCTTTCCTCTTTGCTTTGAGGAACAGTAATAGCTTTAATTTGTTCATTTGTCAATTTCATTCTGCATCACCTATAAGTAAACTTCTAAAATCTTTAGCTTCTAACTTTTCAATATTACTATAATTCTTAAAACAAATATCTCTACTAGAACAATGCTCACAAGAAACATTTTTACCGTCAATTTCTTTAGGAGTAATCTTAATATTGCCTTTTTTTATACCAATATATGCTTTTTCAAAATTCTTCTCTAAAGCTCTTAAAACAACTTCTAAATCTGAAGAATCCATTGTTGGCATTCTCCCAACTTTATAGTTTTCAACTAGTAGTTTATTACCAGAAAAATCTAATCCTCGCATTGTAATAGGTTCTTTTTCAAGTTCACTTATTTTCAAAACATCTTGTAAATATAAACCTACTACATTAGGATTAGTAAATTTATCACTTTTTGCAACTAAATATGCGTATATTGGTAACTGTAAATTAAGCCCATACTCAAGATTATTAAAATTAGGATTTTTAACTATAGATCTTACTTTATAGTCAGTAATGACAATGTTAGTATGATCATCTTCTTCTTGATAGGCAATCTTATCAATCTTACCACCTATTTGATATTTATCTGTAACCCTAACTACAAAGTCATCAGGCTCACAAATAACCTTATAACCTTTATCTGCTCTTAAGTTATAATCAATTACATCTTTTGTTAGTTTCAATAATGAACCTATAATAAATTTATCTTTTTCTTCAAGTTTCTCTTTAGCTTCTGTATTGGCAAGAGCATCTTTGAAAATACGATTGTAATCTAAATCATCTTTTATTCTATATTCTGAATCATAAGCTAATGCTAAAGCTTCATGAATAAAGGTACCGATTTTAGAACTAATAGGACTATCATCATATTTCAGCCTTAAAGTATTTTCTATATAATACTTAAAAGGACATTTAAAGTAATTATCTAAACTAGAAAAAGAAAACTTGTAAATCTTACTAAAATCAATCAACTGAGAAACTAATTCTTCATTTAAATCTTCAGTTTGATTATCATAATCTAAATAAGGAAAATCCTCTTCTTTAAACCTAATGTTTTCTTCAAATATAGCGTCTTTAATTTTGAACTTACGATAGTTATCTAAAACATCAGTTAACAATAAATAATCTTCTTCTTTACTATAACCAATCTTAGGCTCAAGTTTTGCTTCTTCATATTTTAACTCCTTAATTAAAGGTGATTTTAAATACTTATTAAAAACAGAATTAGTCTTATAACTAATAATATAATTAGCATTTTGATTTAACTTATTTTTTATTAACTCTTTTTCTTTTTGTGTTCTTTTTTCGCTATTATCCATTCCAAGATTATTTAATAAATTATCATCAAAATATAAAACATCTTTATGAACATAAGGAATAAAGTTGTTATTAAAACCAATAATAAAAATTACTTCGTCTTCTGATATGATATGTTCTTTTAAGTCTATAAACTCAATTGCATCTTTATATTTTGGACTAGGATATCTAAGATTTTCAAAAGCATAAGTAAATACTTTTATTGCATAAGCACTATCAAAACTAGTTAGACTATAGTCATTAATAATACTTATTACCTCTTCATAAAAAGGATAATCTTGATAATCTTTTTCTAAAATAGCAATTGCATCTTTAAGTTCATTTTCTTTAAATAGTTTAAGTACATCTTTAGCAGTTTTAGTTTGTAAGATGTTTTTATCACTTTCAAAATTAAAAGGAATCTTATATAACTGACTCATCCTCTTAAAGGCAAAATCATAATCACTAGAATAATTAGCAATCTTAATTTTATCTAGTGGCATGCCACCATCTAACAATTCTTTTATCTTATTAAAAACGAATCTAACCTCATCAACTAGATCTACAAAAGCATAAACAGTTCTCTTTTTGTAAGTTAATTCTTCCGCTTTTTTAGACTCAAATTCAATACCTAAACTCCTTAAAATTTGACATACAAAGCTAAAATCAAAGTTATCTTCTACATTCAAAAAGGTAATATGCTTGTTTTTTATAATGTTTCTGAACTGTTCATTTCTAGCAATAAGCTTATGGTTATCCAAAATTGAAATAATCTTCTTTAGAAGACCAGTTTTTTCATGACTAATTTCTCTAAAAAGTTGCTCATATTTTAGATAATTTAAGATTTCAATAAGATTATCAATTGAAATACCAAGCTCTTTATTTAAGTAATAAAGGGCTTTTTTATCATAAGTAAGAGTCAAGTTTTTAAGAAATTCACTCAAAGTGTAGAATTTATAGTTTTTAAAATCAGCTAAGTTTTCTAAAATTCTTTGTTTTTCTTTTAGATTACAAATGATAATTCCTTCTTTTAAGTCCATAATTCACCTCTTGTTTTATTATAATATATTAAGTTGAATATATCAAGATTAAAAAAAGAAGCAGATTACTCTGCTTCTTCTTGATTTTCATTTATATAATAATCTATATTTTTACCTTGTGCGAATGCCCCATTTTTAAAGCCATAAACCAAAATATCAAAAGCAACCTCAGCTGTTAAGCACAGTTCTGGCTTATTTATAATATCTATATTTAAATATTTTGCAAACCTTTCATAGTTGCCACGCCCTGTTATCATAGCGTAACCACGCCCACAGTACTTGACTGCATCGCTACTACTTTTATTATTTAGCCACCGCCTTTGAATAGGATTAAGAAAATATCTTTTAATAAAATAATTTGCGTTGCCATACTCTCTAATTGGTTTGAAACTCAAAGCTGTTTCATGCTTGATTGTTGCAAAAAAATAAGCTAATTGCCTTACATCGTCAAATGGTTTTTTAAAGTTACAAAGTTCGATTAAATTGCTAAGACCTTCAACAGATTTATTTAAAATTCCATTAAAATTTTTTTTATATTCTTTAAAAAATATGTCTTTATTTATTGTCAATTTTATAAAGTTTTTTTTAACATTTTCGACCCAATCCAATAACTCTGTTTTAGAATATTTCTCGGTCAAAAAAGGTGTATGAATGACAATCATTTCAACATCTGCAAATATGTTAGGTTTGCAAATACAAAAAATATCTTTGCTATGTAAATCAATTTCAGTTTTTGGAAAAACATGGATAAACAT
>ERZ1026792.1509-NODE-1509-length-14363-cov-3.116606_pt1 | contig 14363 bp, 10 predicted proteins | sample MGYA00520884_ERZ1026792 | MGnify/ENA primary metagenome ERZ1026792 (study PRJEB33270, sample SAMEA104284473) | anaerobic digester metagenome | biome: Anaerobic digester microbiome; feature: mesophilic sludge digester; material: Anaerobic digester biomass... | reverse complement strand
TCTCAGGGATGGTGGTCTCGAGGGTGGTCGGGGGCTCGGTGACCGTGGTGGGCGGCAACGTCACCGGCACGGTGGTGGGCGCCGTCGACACCACCGGCACCGTGGTCGGTGCAGTCGCCGCGTCGTCGCCCCTGGTTGCCAGATAGGTGACGCCGCCGGCGACCAGTGCGGCGGCCGCCAGCCCACCGATGAGCATGCCCTGCGATCGACCCCGTCGAGGCGAGACGGGTGCTTGCGGTTGCGGCGCTTGCGGGGGAGGGAGTGAGCTCATCTGATGCCGTCCTGTCCATTGCCGATGTGGATGCCCGGTGCGAGCTTCGCGCAACGCGCAGTGCTGCGTGTCCCCCAGGCCGCCGGCGGTTCCTCGAAGCCCCCCGCTCACCGCGCGAGTTCTACGCTGGTGCCATGCCGATCCACATCCGAGCCGAAGCCGCCGACTACGCCCCCGCCGTGCTGGTGCCCGGCGATCCGCGCCGCGCCAAGTACATCGCGGAGACGTTCTTCGACCCCGGCGCCCGGCTGGTGAACGAGGAACGCGGCGAGCTGGGCTTCACCGGCACGTACCAGGGCAAGCCGCTCAGCGTGCAGGCGGCCGGCATGGGCTGCGCCAGCGCCGCCATCTACTACAGCGAGCTGATCCAGCTGGGCGCGACGCGCCTCATCCGCGTCGGCACCGCCGGCGGGTTGGCCGACGGCCTGCGCATGGCCGACACCATCGTCGCGATGAGCGCCACCGCCGACGACCAGATCGTCAGCCAGCTGTGCGGCGGCGACGCCCACTCACCCACCGCCACCTATTCGTTGGTCGAGCACGCGGTGCAGCTGTCGCGTGCCAGCGGCGCGCGTGTGCACGTCGGTGCCATCGTGTCGTCGGCCATCTTCTACGACACCCGCCAGGGCATCATGCAGCGCTGGAAGGATCGTGGCCATCTGGCCGTGGAGATGGAGGCGGCCGTGCTCTACACGTTGGGCGCGTTGCACAAGATCGAGACACTGTGCATGGCCACCATCAGCGATCTGATCGCCAGCGAGAGCGAGGCCGAACGAATCAGCGACGCCGAGCTCAAGCAGGGTGTCGACAAGATGATGGAAGTGGCCTGTCAGGTTGCAATCGGCTGACGCCGCGGCCACGATCGCCCGCCCGCACCGATCGCCCGCCCGCACCACACCGACTAGGGCAATGCGATGCGCACGTACATCTCGCCGTCGTGGCTGACGACGAAGCGTGCCGGATGCATCGCTGCGACGTACTTGAACTCGCCCATCGCGAACACGTCGACGGTGCCATCGGCACGCAGGTCGTACAACATCGCCGGCGTGTCGGGAGCGCCGATGGGGTCGTACATCCACACCAGCGCGCCGCCGTCTGCCGCCGCCGCGACCGCCGGCATGTCGCGTCCGGCCAACATCGCCGGCACCGTCCAGCGCTGCTCACCCGCATCGATGGCCGTACGGACGACCACCGTCGTGCCGTCGCCCGGGTACTCGAGGTGCACCTCCGGCACCACAACACCCGACGGCTCGCCCGTCGGCGTGACCCACGCCATCGCGAGCGATGCGCCGGCAACGGGCAGCCGCTCGCCGAAGCCGCAGCAACCGACTTCCATCACCCCGGCCGCAGTGGCGATCAACGTCGAGTCACCTGATCCGTCCAACCCACTGACACGGGCGATCTCCTGCCCGGCGGTCGCTCCGCTCGTGGAGACAGCGATCAGCTCCTGCACCGGGTCGCTGGCGTCTGGAGGCACACCTGCGATGTAGGCGACGTCGTCCGGGCCCATCAGCACCAGCGCCGCCAGATCACCCAGCGACGACCCGACGGCCAACGAGGTGCCCGACTCGGTGAACGTGAGCATCGACGTCGCGGAGTCGAAGGTCACGACCTCGCCGGCAACCGTGACCCCGACGCTGGTGCAGCCGGCCTCGGAGCACTGCGGATCGACCTGCAGCGGCTCGGCCTGCAGCCGCGGGTCGAGACCCGTGGCCGCCACCGTGGTGGTGGGTGCATCGGTCGCCGGCGGCGGCATCGTCGACGACGCGGCCGGTTCGGTGCTGGTGACGGCTGGCTCGGTGGTGAAGGTGGAGGTGGCAGCAACGGGCTCGGTGCCGCTCACCACCGTGGCTTCCGAGCTACAGGCGGCAACCGAACACAGCAGGGCGACCAGCGTGACGATGCGTCGACGGTTCATGCCACGAACCGTACGCCCGAATGCCACCCGGAGTCTGTCGCCGAGCCGACAACCCGCCGCCGGCGCCTCAGATGAGGCCGAGGTCTCTCACGGCGTCGCGCTCTTCGGCCAGCTCGCCGGTGCTGGCCTCGATCTTGCCGCGGCTGAACTCGTTGAGGTCGAGCCCCTGGACGATCGAGTACACGCCATCCTTGCAGGTGCAGGGGAACGAGGAGATGAGGCCTTCGGGCACGCCGTAGGAGCCGTCGCTGACCACCGCCATGCTCACCCAGTCGCCCTCGGGGGTGCCCAGCGACCACGAACGGATGTGGTCGACAGCGGCGTTGGCGGCGGACGCAGCCGACGAGGCACCGCGTGCCTCGATGATGGCGGCACCGCGCTTGGCCACCGTGGGGATGTACGTGTCGGCGTACCACGCCTGGTCGTTGACCAGCTCGTAGGCGTTCTTGCCCGACACCTTCGCATGGTGCAGGTCGGGGAACTGAGTGACCGAGTGGTTGCCCCAGATGGTCATGTTGCTGATGTCGTTGACCGTGGTGCCGGTCTTGGCGGCCAGCTGCGAGATGGCCCGGTTGTGGTCGAGGCGGGTCATCGCCGTGAACCGGCCCGGGTCGAGCCCAGGTGCGTTCTGCTGCGCGATGAGCGCGTTGGTGTTGGCAGGGTTGCCGACGACGAGGATCTTGATGTCTTTCCTGGCGCTGGCGCTGAGCGCCTGGCCCTGCGGCTTGAAGATGCCACCGTTGGCACTGAGCAGGTCGCTGCGCTCCATGCCGGCCTTGCGCGGCATCGCGCCGACCAGCAGCGCGACATCGGCATCGCCGAACGCAACGTTGGCATCGTCGGTGCAGATGACGTCGGCCAACAGCGGGAAGGCGCAGTCGTCGAGCTCCATCTTCACACCACCCAGCGCGCCGAGCGCCGGCGTGATCTCGAGGAGTTGCAGGATGACGGGTGTGTCGGGGCCCAACATGGAACCGGACGCGATGCGGAACAGGAGGCTGTAGCCGATCTGGCCGGCGGCACCGGTGACAGCGACACGAACAGGAGTGGTCATGCACCTGAGCGTACGCCCACGGGGCGCCGCTCGCGAAAGCGGCTCAGGTGATGGCCGGCAGGCCGAAGGCGTCGAGGATCAGGTTGGTGTAGAAGGTGGCCGGCGCCGAGCCGTTGCAGGAGATGTGGATGCCGTCGGGGCACAGCTCGACGTTGACCGATTCGGCCTCCCAGTCGATCAGCTGCGCGTTGGGGAACTTTGCCGGGAGCGCCCTGAGCAACTCGTTGTTGGCAGGCACGTACACGAGGTCGGCTCGTAGCGTCAGGAAGAACACGGTGCCGGCATCGGCCGGCACCTCAGCCATGATCGCATCGAGCTCGCCTGCGTTCATCGGAGCGTTGGTACCCACCTGCACGACGATCGAGGTGCCGGCGCCGATGTCGCCGCCGTCGCGCAACAGGATGACGGCGTTTTTCACGCCTTCGGGGCCACGGCCTTCCTTCGCCTGCACCAGCACACCCGCCGACTCCAGCAACGGCTGCGCCCCCACCATCACCGACTCGCCGATGGCGACGAACGGCTGCGGCACCTTCGCCACGGTGGTGGTGGTGATCTGCTGGCCGGCGAGGGTGGTGACCGGGGCCGCTCCATCGGTGACGGTGCTGTCGCTGACCGTTGTGCCGTCGGTGGCATCGTTGGCGGCGGCTTCCAGTGAGCAGTTGACGCTGCCGACGCAGTGCGGGTCGGCGGAGAACAGGCTGAACGTGGCCAGTGCCAGCAGCAGCACCACCGCGGCCCCGGCCACCACTCGCCACACGTCGCGGCGCATGCTGCCGAGTGTGGCGCGCAGGCCACCCTTGCGAATGGGGGTCTCGATGAACCGGTAGCTGGCTTCGGTGATCGGCAAGGTGATGACCATCGCCAGCACGATCTGGCCCACCGACATCTGGATGTTGGCCTGCTTGCGGATGATCTGGTACACCGGCCAGTGGTACAGGTACAGCCCGTAGCTGCGGGTGCCCACCCACAGCAGCACCTTGTTGCCCAACAGCCTGCCGGCGGCTGCGCCCTGGTGAGTGGCTGCGGCGATCAGCAGCAGCGTGGCCACACCGGCGAAGAAGAAGCCGCCGCGATACAGCCATGGGTTGTACACGCCGCGGTCCTGCAGGTACATCGTGAACATGAAGTAGACGAGCACGGCCAGACCGAACGCGGCCAGCAGATCGAGTCGCCGGCCCTTGTCGCGCAGCGGGCCACGCATGATGGCCAGCGGCCGCCACAGCATCGCGAAGCCTGCGCCCAGCATCAGCCCGCCGGCACGGGAGAAGGAGCCGAGGTACAGCATGTCGTTGACGGCGATGCAGCGGCCGAACACGGTCCACGTGCCACGAGTGAACTCCGCACCGCACGAGGTGGCCACCGGCCCCGGCACGTACACCCAGGCGACCACGATCGCGATGAACACGCTGACACCGATGAGCTGCAGACCGACCTTCGGCAACCCGCCGCGGGCACGCCGGAGGATGGCCACCATCACCAACGGCCAGACCAGATAGAACTGCTCCTCCACTGCGAGCGACCACAGATGACGCAGCGGAACGAACGCCTCACTGGCGCCGTAGCCCTGGCCGACGAAGATCTGGTACCAGTTGCTGACGTAGAGGACGCCGCTCACGAAGTCGCCCCGCGTCTGTTCGCGGGCCACCGCGTAGAACGCAGCGATGTACACGGCCACCAACGTCATCATCACGTACAGCGCCGGCAGCAGCCGTCGGAAACGGCGTGCCCAGAACTGGCGCAGGTCGATGTGGCCGCTGCGCTCCTTCTCGCCCATCAGCAGCAGCGTGATGAGGTAGCCGGAGATGACGAAGAACACCTCGACGCCGAGGAAGCCACCCGGCAGCCAGTCGTGATGCGCGTGATAGATCATCACTGCGACGACTGCGATGGCACGCAACCCGTCGAGGCCCGGCAGGTACGGCACGCGACTGAGCCCGCCCGCGGGTGTGCCTGGAGGTTGAGCAGTTCTCGGCGCCGACATCGAACGAACAGTATGGAGCAACCGGCGGCGGTTGCGAACGCGCTACTTCTTCAGATCGGGCCGGCCGATGGCATCGAAGATCAGGTTGGCGTAGAACTGCTTGGCGTAGGCGGTGCGCAGGTGGATGCCACCGTCGCTGGTGCTCAGCTCACCGAGGATCTGTTGCGCCTCCGCCTCCCAGTCCACCACCTTCACGTTGGGGTACTGCGCGGCGAGCGCCCGGATGCGAGTGTTGTTGTCGGCGATCCATCCACGTGGCGCCTTCACGGTCAAGAACACGACCAGCGGCGTCAGATCGGGCGGCAATGCGGCCATGATGCGCGCGAAGGTCTCGTCACTGACGCTGCCGTTGGTGCCGGTCTGGATGATGACCACTCGCCCCAGCTGCCCGCCGGCGCGGGTGAGCTCCACGATCTCGGCCACGTTCTTGCCTTGCCGGCTGACAGCCGCGTTCACCTGTATTCCGGCGGCGGTGAGCTGTGGCGCAGCGCCGAGCATCACCGATTCGCCGATCGAGTACGGCGGCAGCAGATCGATGGGGCTCGGTGTGGTGACGGGCGCCGGCTCGGTGACAGCGGGTGTGGTGTCGCCCGGCTGCGAGGACTGCGAGACGGGCACCGTCGGCCTCACCGTCACCGGCGGGGCGGCCGTGACGGTGGCGCTCGCGATCTGCTCCTGACCCTCCTCGCTGTCGCACGCCACCTGGCCTTCGCAGAGCACATCGGCGGTGGCGATGCTGACGGTGGCGAAGCCGGCGAGCAGGGCGAACGTGGAACCGAGCACGAAGGTTCGCCGACGCCGCTGCACGGCAGCCTTGGTTCGGGGCTTGCGCTCGCCACGCATCCACTCGCCGAGGCGGCCTTGCCGCACGGGCAGCTCCACCAGCCGATAGCTGAGCTCGGTGATCGGGAGCGCGATGAGCAACGCGGTGAGGAACTGCCGCAGTGACAGCTGCTGCCCCGGTTCGCGGATGATCTGGTAGATCGGCCAGTGGTAGAGGTAGAGCCCATAGCTGCGGGTGCCCACCCAGTGCAACGGCCTGATGCCCAGCAGCCGACCGATCCATGCTCGGCGGTGAGTGGCAGCGGCAATGATCGCGACGGTGCACACGCCGGTGAGCAGGAAGCCGCCACGGAACAGCCACGGGTCGTACTCGTTGGTGAGCTCGTTGACCAGTTCCAGCCGGTTCATCATCAACGCCAGGCCGAGCAGGCCGAGCAGGCCGAGCAGGTCGATGCGCCGCCCGCGTGTGCGCAACGGGCCGCGCATGATCGCCACCGGCCGCCAGATCAGGGCGAAGGCCGCGCCCAGCATCAACCCACCCGCGCGAGTGACGGTGCTGAGGTAGAGCGCTTCGTTGACGTTGATGCAGTGACCGAAGACCGACAGGTACCCGTGGCTGTCGCCGGCGCCGCACGACGGTGCGTTGGTGACCGGGTCGGCGCCGATGAACACGGTGCCACTGATGTAGAGCGCCGCCACCAGCGCGGCCACGAACAGGCTGGCCCACAGCAACCACAGGGCCACGCGGGGCAGACGGTCGCCACGCTTGCGCAGCAGCACCACCATCACCAGTGGCCAGACCAGGTAGAACTGCTCCTCCACGGCGAGCGACCACAGGTGGCGCAACGGCGCGAAGTTGGCAGAGGCGGTGTAGCCCTGCCCCACCCAGATCTGGAACCAGTTGCTGTTGTAGAACGTGCCCGCCAGCAGGTCGCCACGCGCCTGGCCCATCGGTCGGGTGTTGAACAGCGACATGTAGATGGCCAGCGAGCCCATCATCACGAACAGCGCAGGCAGCAGCCGACGGGCACGCCGCATCCAGAACTGGCCCAACCGGACCCGACCGGTGCGTTCCTTCTCCGACAACAGGAGCAGCGTGATGAGGTAGCCGGAGATGACGAAGAACACCTCGACACCGAGGAAGCCACCACTGAGCCAGGTGTGGTTGGCGTGGTAGAGCAGCACCGCCGTGACAGCGATCGCGCGCAGGCCATCGAGCCCCGGGAGGTACGGGACACGACTGATCTGGTTGCGCAGCGTCGGGTGGGTCAACCGCTCGTCGACGGCGGTGGCGGTGGGGGCAGCCATTCGGGTCTCCAGTATCGCCGACCACGACCCCCACGCACCGTCATCGCCCTGTCATCGGCGGCGGTCGGCCGCCTCACCTGCGACGGGTCGGACAGATTTCGTATCGCCACTGCAGTCGCCGCCTCTGTGCTGGCGATGAACACGAGGGAGGACACAGAATGAGCACACACCGATCCCCGCGGCGGGCCGCGCTGGCCGGCATGACGGCGCTGGCCCTGCTGGCGCCGGCGTGCGGCGACGACGAGCAGAGCGCCGGTACGGCAACGGCTGCGCCCGGTGACACGACCCCGAGCGACACGACCCCGGGCCAAACGACCCCGAGCGACACGACTCCAGGCCAGACGACTCCAGGCCAGACGACAGCAAGCGACACGACCCCGAGCGAGCCCGCTCCAACCGAGGTCACCAGCTCGACGTCGTGCTTCGGGATCACGATGGCCGACATCCTCGCCACCATCGGCGACGGCGTCGCCACCCGCTACGAAACAGAGCTCGCCTCGCCGGGCGACTCATCCGACTCGTCGTCGTGCTTCACCGAGCTCGACCTGCCGGCCACTTCGTCGTTCGGCGAGGCGATGTCGATCTCGTTCCGCGTGGAGGTGTTCGATCCGCAGCGCCACACGTTGAACGGCGCTCCCGCGGACTACGCCACGCTGCGTGCCAACAACGTCGAGTGCTGCGCCGTGGTGGACGTGAGCGACCTCGGTGACGAGGCGTTCAGCTGGACGAACGCCGATGTGGGCTACCGGCACGACACGGCAGTGCTGTTCCGGCAGGGCGAACTGGTCGGCGCCGTCTACTTCCGGGTCTCCACCTACAGCGGCAGCGACCACGCGAACTGGGCGACCTCGTTGCCCACGGTGCAGGAATGGGCGCTCGCTCTGGCCGGCCTCGTCGCGGCCGACGGCTTGGACCGCAGCGAGCTTCCCCCTGCCGCGGCTCCCCTGCCGGCGCCGACGACTGCCGCTCCCTGAAAACGAAACGAGCCACGCCCGGCGATTCACTCGCGGGGCGTGGCTCGTGCGCGTACCGAACTGCAGCCGTCGCTACAGCTGCAGCGACTTGACCTCGAGGAACTCCTCCAGGCCGAAGGTGCCGGCCTCGCGACCGAGGCCGCTCTGCTTGTAGCCGCCGAACGGGGCCATCACGTTGAAGGCACCACCGTTCACCTCCACCTGGCCGGCGCGGATCTTGCGGGCCACCGCCTTGGCATGGTCGGCCTCGCCCCACACACCACCGGCGAGGCCGTAGATGGTGTCGTTGGCGATCTCGATGGCTTCCTCCTCCGTGTCGTAGGGGATGATCGACAGCACCGGGCCGAAGATCTCCTCGTTGGCGATGGTCATCGTGCGCGTGACGTTGCTGAACACCGTGGGTGCGACGTAGTAGCCCTGCTCGAGGCCCTCCGGGCTTGCCGGGCCGCCGGTGAGCAGCGTCGCGCCCTCGTCGATGCCCTTCTGGATGAAGCCCCGCACGCGCTCGCGCTGAGCGGCAGAGACGAGCGGCCCGATGCGGCTGCTCGAGTCGAACGGGTTGCCGGGGGTGAACGCGGCAGCGGTGGCGGCGGCGATGCCCTCGACCTCCGCGAGGCGGTCGCGGGGCACGAGCATGCGGGTGAGCGCGGTGCAGGTCTGGCCGCTGTTGAGGAAGCACTTGCCCACGCCGTCGGCGACGGCCTTGGCGAAGTCGGCGTCGGCGAGGATGACGTTGGCGCTCTTGCCACCGAGCTCGAGCGACACCTTCTTCACGGTCTGGCTGGCGACCTCGGCCACGCGCTTGCCGGCGCGCGTGCTGCCGGTGAAGCTGACCATGTCGACGTCGGGGTGCGCCGAGATGGCCTCACCGACGACCGGACCGATGCCGGTGACCAGGTTGAACACGCCGGCGGGCAGGCCGGCCTCGGCGATGACCTCGGCAAGGATGAACGCGTTGATCGGTGCGACTTCCGACGGCTTGAGCACGACCGTGTTGCCCGCAGCCATGGCCGGGGCGACCTTCAACGCGATCTGGTGCAGCGGGTAGTTCCAGGGCGTGATGCAGCCGACGACCCCGATGGCCTCGCGAACGACCAGCGAGTTGCCCACCTGCTTCTCGAACTCGTAGCTGCCCAGCAACTGCGCGGCGATGGCGAAGTTGGCCTTGGGCAACCCGGCCTGGATGAGGTTGCTGAGGAAGAGCGGCATGCCCACTTCCTTGGCGATGGTGGAGGCGATCTCGTCGGTGCGGGCTTCGAGGCCGGCGTGGATCTTCATCAGGTAGGCCGCGCGCTCTTCCTTGGGCAGCGCGCTCCATGCCGGGAAAGCGGCCTTGGCCGCGGCGACGGCTGCATCGACGTCGGCAGCAGTGCCTTCGGGGATGGTGGCGATCACTTCTTCGGTGGCCGAATCGGTGACCGACAGGGTGTCGGTGCCGGAAGATGGCACCCACTGGCCGTTGATGTAGAGCTTCTCGTATGCAGTCATGGCGCGACTGTAGGCACCAGTACCCGCTGAGCTACAACGCAGGTCGCAGGCCGAGGTTGCGGAAGATCTCGCGCGTGGCCCAGCTGCGGTTGAGCGCGTAGAAGTGCAGCCCCGGCGCGCCTTCGTCGATCAGCCGCGCGCAGAGCTCGGTGGCGAGATCGACGCCGATGCGTTCGGCCGCGTCGAGGTTGTCGCCGGCCTTCTCCATCGCCTCGATCACCCAACCGGGCACCTCGGCGCCGCTCATGTGCGCCATGCGCGTGATCTGCCCCAGGTTGCTGATCGGCATGATGCCCGGCAGGACCGGTTTGGTGACGCCGAGCGACGCGAGCTCGTCGATCATCACCAGGTAGTGCTCGATGTCGAAGAAGAACTGGGTGATCGCGAAGTCGGCGGCGGCCAGCTTGTTGGCCAGGTGCTGGCGGTCGGTGCCACGATCGGGTGAGCGTGGGTGCAGCTCGGGATGAGCCGCGACACCGACGGAGAACCCACCGAACTCGCGCACGTCGTCGACCAGCTCCATGCTGAAGAGGTAGTCGCTCTCCGTCTCGCCGTCGGCAGGCAGATCGCCGCCGAGGGCGAGGATGTTCTCCACCCCTTCGGCGCGGTAGTCGGTGAGGATGGCACGGATGTCGTCGCGTGTGTGGCCGGCGCAGGTGAGGTGAGCCATCGGCGAGATGGAGGTCTGCCGCCGCACCCAGCTGACCAGGTCGGCGGTGCGCGTGCGAGTGCTGCCACCGGCGCCGTACGTGACGCTCACGAAGTCGGGCGCGAGGTGCTCGAGCTCGGAGATGGTGCGGCCGAGGCTGAGCCACCCGGCTTCGTGCTTGGGAGGGAAGAACTCGACCGAGTAGGTGGGCCCGGCCGCGAGGAGGTCGGAGATGCGAGCCACTGCGCACAGCCTTGCTCATGTGCGCACGTCTCGCATGGCACGCTGTACGAAATCTCAAGGGGGTGCGCGATGGCAGAGCAGGCAGCGGGCTGGTACAACGATCCGTACGGACGGTTTCAGCAACGGCACTGGGATGGCACCGCCTGGACGGAGCACGTGGCCACCAACGGCGTGCAGCAGGTCGATCCCATGGGGGCCAGCACGGTCGTGCCCTTCGCCACGCCGGCCAGCGCGTTCCGGTCGCCGGCGGGCGACGCTCGCACCGCGCACGGTTTCGCCGCCACGGCGGATCTCAGCGACCCGAACGCGCAGGCACCCCTGCCGCAACCACCTGCCGAGGGCAATCTCGTCACACGCTTCCTCGACGGCATGGGCGACGACGCCCGCCTCCGCCCACGGCCGAGCCTGCGCACCGCACTGGCCGGCATCGGCGGAGTGATGGTGGCGGTCGGCCTGTTGATCGCCGTCGTCGGCGAGAACGCGAGCCGAGGAAAGCTGGCAGGCGTGTCGCTGGTGCTGCTGCTGGCCGCACTCGTGCTGCGACTGCTGGTGAAGATCCCCGAGGTGCAGGCCGCCGCCGTCGGCATGGCAGTGGTTGCGATCCCAACGTTCGCCGGGGCCGCCACCATCAGCGATGGCAGCGGTGGAGCGCTCACGTACCTGCTGGGTGCCGCACTGTTCCTTGCCGCATGGGCACTGAAGGGCTTCCGCGGTCGCACGCTGCTGTTGGGGCTCGGGCTGCTCACCATGGTCGGCGTCTTCAGCACGCTCATCTCCGACGTGAGCCAGGACAAGTGCGAGACGTACATCGAGGACAACGACTTCGACCGATACTTCGAGGAGTGTCAGAGCTACGTCTCCGACGGCAGCGCCGGCAACCTGTTCCTTCCCAACTCGGTCACCGACAACCTCGGCGACCAAGGCATCGTCTACCTCGTCAGTGCTGCCGTGCTGTTGGCCGCCACCTGGTGGCTGGATCGACGCGGCTACCACGGCACCGGTACCGGCACCGTGGTCGCAGGCCTCATCTCCGCGGTCGCCGGGGCTGCGCTGCTGGCCGACGAGTTCGGCGACACCGGCGGCCCGATCATGGTGGTGGTCGTCGGCGTGCTGGTCTGCCTGGTCGGCGCGCACGGTGCTCGACGATCCACCACCTGGTGGGGCGCGCTGCTGGCCTCGATCGGTGCAGTCGCGTTCGTGGCCGTGCAATGGGAGCCGCAGTCGGTGAGCAGCACCGGCGGCGTCGCCATCGTCACCGGCGCGGTGTTGATCGTTGCGCCGCTGATCGGCGCCCCGCTCCGTCGAGCGCTCGCGCAGCGGGCCGACGATGGCGATGGCGACCCACCGACCGGCGCGTTCGACCCGCCGGTGGCCTGAGCCGGTCGCGGGCAGGTCGCGCTGCCGGTGGCGAACCGGTCGTGCTGGCGGTTCAGTGACGGAAGTGGCGCTCGCTGGTGAACACCATGGCGATGCCGTGGTCGTTCGCCGCGGCGATCACCTCCACATCGCGCATGCTGCCGCCGGGCTGGATGACGGCCTTGATGCCGGCCGCAGCAGCAGCGTCGAGGCCGTCGCGGAACGGGAAGAAGGCATCGCTGGCACAGACACCCCCGCTCGCCCGCCCGGCCGATCGGTCGGCGGCGATGCGCGCACTGTCGAGTCGGTTCTGCTGGCCGGCGCCGATCCCCAGTGCCCTGCCGTCCTTGGCATACACGATGGCGTTGCTGCTGACCACCGCACACACCTGCCACGCGAACTCGAGGTCGGCCCACTGCTCGGGAGTGGGTTGGGTTGCGGTGACCACCTGCCAGGTCGAGCGATCGGGCGAGACGGTGTCGGCCTGCTGCACCAGCAAGCCACCGTCGATGGACCGCATGTCGAGCGCGACACCGTGCGGCGCATGCGCCGTGAGCACGCGCAGGTTCGGCTTCGACGCGAACACCTCCAACGCGTCGGCATCGAACGCAGGCGCCACCACCACCTCGGTGAACACCGGTGCCAACGCCTCGGCGACGATGCGCGTGACCGGCCGGTTGAGCGCGACGATGCCACCGAAGGCACTGACCGGGTCGCACGCGTTGGCCTGCGCATAGGCCTGCTCGATGGTGTCGGCCACCGCCACGCCGCACGGGTTGGCGTGCTTCACGATCACGCAAGCCGGCCTGCCGAAGCGCTGCACCAGCTTCCACGCTGCCTCGGTGTCGTAGAGGTTGAGGTAGCTCAGCTCCTTGCCCTGATGCTGCACTGCGGTGTCCCACCAGCTGGTGCCGCCGGCCAGGCGATAGCGAGCACCTTCCTGATGCGGGTTCTCGCCGTAGCGCAGCGGCTGTGCGCGCTCGAGCGACAGGTGCAGCCCGGCGGGCAGCACCTCCGGCGAGTCGGGTGACGGGGCGTCGAACCAGTTGGCGATGGCCGCGTCGTAAGCGGCGATGGCCGCGAACGCGTCACGCGCCAGGCGCCGTCGGGTCGCCGCGGTGAGGGCGCCGTGCGCCGTGATCTCGGCGAGCACCGCGTGGTAGTCGGCAGGGTTCACCACCACACCGACATGCGCATGGTTCTTGGCCGCGGCACGCACCATGGCCGGGCCACCGATGTCGATGAGCTCGATGCTGGGGTTGCTGCTGAACGGGTACAGGTTCACCACCACCAGCGCGATGGGCTCGATGTCGTGCGCCGTCATGTCGGCCTGGTGCTGCTCGTTGGTGGGGTCGGCCAACAAGCCACCGTGCACCTTCGGGTGCAACGTGACGACTCGATGATCGAGGATTGCCGGCAGCCCGGTGAGGTCGGCGAGGTCGGTGACGGGCACGCCGGCCGCTGCCACCGCGGCAGCGGTACCACCACTGCTGACCAGGCGCCACCCGGCACGATGCAGACCCTCGGCGAGCTCGACGATGCCGGCCTTGTCGAACACGGAGAGCAGCGCAATGGGCATGTCGTGAATGTACGTCGCAGCTGATGGTGCGCGATGGACGTCTTAACAAGGTGTACGGTTCGAAACACCTGAGTCATCATCGATCAGCACACTTGGAGGCATCCGTGGATCTCAGCAAAATCAGCAAGGGCGGCCAGATCTGGGCGGGAGCAGGCATCGTCTTCTTCATCGCCTCCTTCCTGCCGTGGTACACCGCCGAGTACAAGGGCGTCTCCGGAATCGGTGGCGCGTCGGTCGATGCCAACGCCTGGGGCGACCTCGGGTTCCTCTGGGGCAGCCTGTGGGCGCTGCTCTTCCTCGCCGGCATCGCGCTGCTCGTGCTCCCTGCGTTCGGGGTTGCGGTGCCCAAGCTGCCGGCCGTTGCCTACATGGCGGTCGCCGGCCTGGCAACCGTGTTCACGCTCCTGAAGCTGCTCATCGGCGAAGACGACGCCCCCGAGTTCGGCATCACCGTCGACGCCTCCTTGGGGCTCTATCTCGCCATCGTCGCGGCCGCCGCAGCTGCGTTCGGCGGCTTCATGATGTTCAAGGAGTCCGGTGGCGAGCTCAACGACCTCAAGGACATGAACAAGCTCAAGGGTCAGTTCGCCGGCGACAAGGAATACCATGCCCGCCATATCCTGGTCGAGAAGGAAGACCAGGCCAAGGCGATCATTGCGGACCTGAAAAAGGGCAGCAAGTTCGAGGACCTGGCCAAACAGTCCAAAGACACCGGTTCAGCAGCCAACGGTGGCGACCTCGACTGGAACCCCCCTGGCA
>ERZ1026792.1508-NODE-1508-length-14364-cov-2.835710_pt1 | contig 14364 bp, 9 predicted proteins | sample MGYA00520884_ERZ1026792 | MGnify/ENA primary metagenome ERZ1026792 (study PRJEB33270, sample SAMEA104284473) | anaerobic digester metagenome | biome: Anaerobic digester microbiome; feature: mesophilic sludge digester; material: Anaerobic digester biomass | place... | reverse complement strand
GGCCTGGCCGCAGATGCGCGGCCGCGTGCCGATGCGCGGCCGCCACGGCCTGGTAGACCGCGTGGAAGGTGTCGCTGGTGGGCTGGCCCAGGCAGAAGGTGCGCGTCAGGTCCGAGTGGTAGCCGTTGGGCAGGCGTGCGCCCAGGTCAATCGTCAGCGGTTCGCCGGCCTCGATGGGGCGCTCCGTGGGTCGGGCATGGGGCAAGGCGCTGTTTGGCCCGCTGGCCACGATGATCTCGAACGCCGGGCCATGCGCGCCGTGCTCGTGCAGGTAAACCTCCAGGCGCCAAGCCAGCTCGGCCTCGGTCATGCCCGGCTTCGCCACCGTGTAGGCGTAGGCCATCGTCGCATCGGCCAACTGCGCGGCCGCCTGGATGGCCGCCAATTCGCCGGCCTCCTTCTGGCTGCGCAGCCCTGCCACCAGGCCGGTCGTGAAAGCCCAATCAACCTCGAGCGGTTGGAACCAGCGCCGCCACTGCTCCAACGTGACCTGGTCTGACTCCAGCGCCACCCGTTTGTGCAGAAACGGCTCCAGCAAACGCCGAAATCCTTCGACATCCTCTCCACGCGCGATCTTGATCACCGCAAACCCCGGGCACTCGCGGCCGGCCTGCTCGATGTAGCGCCCGTCGGTAATGAGCGTGGCGCTGTCCGCGGTGATAAATAGCCAGCCATTGGAGCCGGTGAAACCGCTGAGGTAGCGCCGGTTGTTGGCTTCGTTGATCAGGCAGGCGTCGAGTTCATGCGCCTTCGACGCGGCGCGCAAGCGTGTCAAACGTTCGGACATCTGTTCTTCTCCATCCAATGCTCATTATCAATGCTCATTGGCGCCGCCTTCGCCGATGGGCGTCACCGCGCCGCAGCGAATGCATTTGGCGGTCGTCTTGGTGGCCACGGTCAGCAGGCCGCCGCACTGCGGGCAGGGCGTGGGCAGCGGCCGCGTCCAACTGCTAAAATTACACTTGGGGTAATTGACGCAGCCGTAAAACAGGCGATTGCGCCGCGTCTTGCGCTCCACCAACTCACCGCTGCACTCAGGGCAGGCCACCCCTACCTTGACCAGGATCGGTTTGGTGTTGCGACACGTCGGGAAGTTGCTGCAGGCGATGAACTTGCCAAAGCGTCCATGTTTGAACACCAGCGCATGGCCGCACTTCTCGCACAGCTCACCGGTCGGCTCGCTATCCACATGCACCTGTTCCATGCCGGCTTCGGCCTGCGCCAGACTGTGAACGAACGGCTCCCAGAAGCGGCGCAGCACCGACACCCATGCCTCCTCGCCGTCGGCGATGCGGTCGAGATGCTCTTCCATTTGCGCAGTGAAGCCCACGTCTATGATGTCGGAGAAGTGCTTGACCAGCAGATCATTCACCACAAAGCCCAGTTCGGTGGGAAACAGGCGCTTCTCCCGCCGCTCCACGTAGCCTCGCTGCTGAATGGTCGAGATGGTCGGCGCATAGGTGCTGGGACGACCAATGCCGTTTTCCTCCAGCGTACGCACCAGAGTCGCTTCGGTGTAACGCGGCGGCGGCTGCGTGAAATGCTGTTCGGGCAGCAGACGCAGCAGATCAAGCCATTCGTCTTCCTGCAGGGCCGGCAGCCAACGCTCATCACCATCGGCCAGGGCGTCTTCGTCGCGGGTCTCTTCATAGACCACCAAAAAGCCGGCAAAGCGCACACGGACGCCCGTGGCGCGCAGCAGATACGGACGATCGCCGGCCGCCGGCCCGGCTTCGATGTCCACACTGACGGTATCCATCACGGCCGGCTCCATCTGGCTGGCGACGAAGCGCTGCCAGATCAGCTCGTACAGGCGGAACAGCTCGCGCTTGAGATACGGGCGCACCAGGTCGGGCGTGTACAGCACGGAGGTGGGGCGGATGGCCTCATGCGCCTCTTGCGCGCCCTTAGCCCGGGTCTTGTACTGGGGCGGCGTCTCCGGCACGAATTCGGCCCCGTAGCGCTGGCGGATGAAATCACGCGCCTGGTTCTGCGCGACTTCGGCCACGTTGGTGCTGTCGGTGCGCATGTACGTAATCAGGCCTATATTACCTACATTACTTACATTACCTGCATTACCTGCATTACCTGCATTACCCGCATCGCCTGCATGACCGATCTGACCCGCATTGCCCAGCTCCACCCCTTCGTACAGAATCTGCGCGTTGGCCATCGTTTGGCGGGCCGTGAAGGCCAAGCGGCGTGAGGCCTCCTGCTGCAGGGTGCTGGTGGTAAACGGCGGCGCGGGCTTGCGGCGTCGTTCCCCCAGCTTGACCTTGCTCACCTGGTAGCTGGACTGTTCCAGCGCGGCCACGATGCCCAGCGTGTCCGCCTCGTTCGCCAGATCGGCCTCTTCCCCGCGGATGCGCACCAGTCGCGCCCGGAAACTGGGGCGTTCCTTGGGCGCCCGTTTGCCCACAACCAGTTTCTGCGCCAATTCCGCTTCGATGGACCAGTATTCCTCAGCTACGAAGGCCTGAATCTCGCGCTCGCGCTCCACCACCAGGCGCACGGCCACCGACTGCACACGGCCCGCTGAAGTGCGGCTGCGCACACGATCCCAGAGCAGAGGGCTGATCTTGTAGCCCACCAGGCGGTCAAGGATGCGCCGCGTTTGCTGCGCGTTGACCAGGTCCATGTCCACGGCGCGCGGGTGATCGAACGCGGCGCGCACCGCGTCGGGGGTAATTTCATGAAAGATCACGCGCTGGGTGGCCGCGGGGTCAATGGCCGCCGCTTCCATCAGGTGCCAGGCGATGGCCTCACCCTCCCGATCCGGGTCGGTTGCCAGGAAGACCTGCGCGGCCTGCGCCGCTTCGGCCTTGATCTGTCTGACCAGGTCCTTCTTTTCGTTGGGCACGCGATAGGTGGGGCGAAAATCGTGGTCTGTGTCCACCGAGAGCTGCGAACGCAGCAGGTCACGCACATGGCCCACCGATGCGCGCACGCGGTAGTTGCGACCGAGGATGCGCTCCACGGTCTTGGCTTTTGCAGGTGATTCGACGATCACGAGGCGGGTGCGCGTCGTCGCGCCGGGTTGGCGGCTGTTGTCGGGCTTGCCATGCGCGCCGGTCTTTGCAGACTTGGCTGCTTGTGCGGCGGCGGCTTTCTTGCCGGCGCCGGTCTTTGCAGACTTGGCTGCTTGTGCGGCGGCGGCTTTCTTGCCGGCGCGGGTCTTCGCCTGCACGGCCTGGTGTTCAGCGATCGCCTTGCTGTGCGCCGCGGCTTTGAGTTGCGCGGGCGTTGGTTTGACCAAACCGAGATGGCCGGGCGCTTCGCCCATGCGGAAGAGGGTGGTGCCACACACCGGACAGGCGCCGCGCACCGCCCGTACACCACGCGCGGTGAAGACCGCTTGCGCCTCGCCTAGCGGGCGCCGCGTCTTGCACTTCACGCAGTAGGCGCTGGCGTCAGCCGGCAGGCCAGCCGGCGCGGAGGTAGGGCCAGCAGGTGCGGCCGCCGCCGGTTGGGCCGGTTTCTCGATCTTCACCGGCGCCGGCCTCGTCAAACCGGCGTGACCGGCCGTGTCGCCCAGTCGAAACAGGGTTGTGCCGCAGACCGGACAGGCGCCGCGCGTCACCGGTTGGCCGCGCACGTTGAATACAAACTGCGCGTGCTGAATCTCGCGCTTGATGCGGCACTTGACGCAGTATGCCTCGATCACAGGCGCGGGAGAAATGGCTGAATCATCGGACATTACGAACTAACTCCAGAAAAAGATAATTGCACAGGCAACCAGACCCGGCTCGCGGGCGTCAGTCTCAACCATCACGCAGACGGGTGTCGCGGGTCAGGACATAACTCATGCCGCCGACCTGGCGCACGAGTCCCTTCAGTTCCATCAGCGTCAGCGTGCTGGCAACCGTCGCCATCGGCAGGCCGGTGGCGTGGGCCACGTCATTGATGTGGCGCGGCTCGCTCGACAGGTGCTTGCCCAGCAGGGCCTCGGTTTCATCCGCCGGAAAGTGCGTGCGCGCCTCTGCCTGCTGCGCCACCTGCTTGAGGTTCAACTCCTGCAGGATGTCCTCCACGCCCAGGACGGGCCGTGCGCCGTCACGAATCAGGCGATTGGTGCCCTCGCTGTTGCGCTGTAGGATGGAGCCGGGCACCGCAAACACCTCACGCCCCTGCTCGGTGGCAAACTGCGCCGTAATCAGGGCGCCACTGACCGTGCCCGCCTCGACTACCACCACGCCCAGCGACAGCCCGCTGATGATGCGATTGCGCGGCGGAAAATTGTTCGCCTCCGGCAAGGTGCCCAGCGGATAATCAGAGATCAGCGCCCCTGCCTCGCAGATCTCCTGCGCCAGGCGCCGGTGTTCATACGGATAAATCACATCCACGCCGCAGCCCAGCACCGCCAACGTGCGGCCGCCGCCATCCAGCGCGGCGCGATGAGCCTGGGCATCCACGCCCCGCGCCAGGCCGCTGACCACCGTGATCCGATTGCGCACCAGGTCGGTGGCTAACTGCCGCGCCACTTCGCCGCCGTCGCCCGAGAGATTGCCGCGAACCCGCGCCGCCGCGCATCGCTGCTCGGCACTCTCCCCAGCCCGGCACTCCGCGCGAAGGCTGAACGCGCCGCAGACCGACTCACTACCAAAACCGTTAAGGAGGTCGGAGCATGAGCACCATGATGGAGAAACTGCAGGGTGGGCCCGAGTGGCTGCGGGCCTGGGATCCCGAGAACGACGAGACCTGGAACAGCAAACTGGCCTGGCAGACCCTGTGGATCACCACCTTCAGCCTGACCATGTGCTTCGTCACCTGGTTCCTACCCTCGGCGATCGTTCCGAAGCTGAACGCCATCGGCTACAGCTTCACCAAGGAGCAGCTGTACTGGCTGGCAGCCGTTCCCGGCCTGTCCGGCGGCCTGATGCGGCTGCTGTGGATGGTGCTGCCGCCGATCATGGGCACCCGCAAGATGGTGGCGGCCACCACCCTGCTGCTGTTCTTTCCGGTGCTCGGCTGGGGCGTGCGCTCGATGTCGCCGACCGCCCCCTACTGGGAGTTGCTCACCCTCGCCTTCCTGGCCGGGATCGGTGGCGGGTTGAGGCATGGCCTGAACGGGAGCCGGTTCAGGAACTTTTTCGCTGACGGCAACTTTCTGCTGAGGCGCTTCGGTCGGAGCTACAGTCTCCTTTACAACAGGAGCAGGTTTTTCTTCCTTCACGGCAACAGGAACAACTTTCTCTTCAGGAGTAGTTACCGCTTGGGCAATAAGCCTGAAGGCTTCCTGAAGGTTAGCAGCTTTACCCAGGGCAGTCCTGTCATTCAGTGTGACCTTGAATAACTGCGGATTTTTACCTGCACTCTTATATCTTATTGTATAGAAAGCCGATTTACCGTCAGTCCTGCTAAGTTTGAAAGCCAGATCATCATCCGGGCCGTTTATCAGTTCCGTCATATTGACAGGCTTTTCCCATTTGCCTTCGTTGTACCTGCAGAAAAAGATGTCGTACCCTCCGGAACCCGGCAGCCCGTCGGATGAAAAATAAAGATTGTTGTCCTGGTCAAGGAAAGGCGTAAGTTCATTGCCCTTCGTGTTTATAAGGTTCCCCAGGTTTACAGGCGCCGACCATTCATTGCCTTTCCTGTAGGAAATGAAAAGGTCGAGTCCGCCAAGGCTTTCGCTCCTGTTACTGCTGAAAACTATTTTTTCGCCGTCGGGCGAGAGGGCAGGGTGGGAATACAACGACCGGTCGGAACAGAAACTCAGTGGCTTGGTGTCGCTTACCCATCTTTGTTTCTTGTTTTTTGCAAGTTCATACCTTGCCATGTAAATCTTTTCAGGCTCCCTGTGCGAAGGCTTACGGGTATAGTACATCTCGGTGTAGTCGCTGTTAAAGGTCATAGCCTCGCAGGGGACCTGCCATGAAAGGGCAGGGGAGAATAACACCGGATTTCCGGTTGCCGTGTCGAAAGGAATTGCATAATAAGTGTCGGTCTTTCCAAAAGAGGTGTGACTGTCAAGCATCCGGGTCTCGCTCCTGGTTGTTGAAAGAAAAACAATACCTTCACGGTAGAACTGAACTCCCGATGATGGAGGAATGATATCAAGTGTGAATCTGTTAACCTTTACCAGATCCCTGGCACCCTGATTCCCCGTCGACTGTGCCGGGGCAAGGGCTGAGACAAATGCCATCAGCAACAGTGACGGCGCTAAAGTCAATATTTTTTTTGTTATGATCTTCATAATATTGCTATTGCAAAACGTTATTACCAGTGTCCGCTCTTGGTGTAGCCCGATTTATTTGGCGAGAAATTGATTCCCACAGCTACCTCCGAAGTTAATGCTTTTTTGTAAAAAGGAGAATCTTTAGGCAGGGCAAAATAGGTCCCGATGTAGAATTTGGGATACCTGTACTGGAAAAAGAATGATACCTTGCTGTAATCGTTGAAATAGGTTCCGATACAGAAATTGCCCACGTACAGTTTTATAAGCGGCTCGATGCTTTCCTTTATATCGAACGACAGGGAATCGTCGGTGTGAATCAGAACGGAAGGTTCAAGCACTATATCCATCGATTCGCTCAGCACGAATTTGTAACCGCCTGTAAAATGATATTGTCTCGAGACCGGTACTGAATAATTATTCAGTATCGCCGTGTCTTTGGTAGGATGAAGAAGATTGGTAAGGGAAATACCCGCGTATGCATTGGGATTATATACATAGACTCCGAAGTCGACATTCGGATACCGGTATTCCCTGGAAGGAAGATCCCGGTCGGGGTTCCCTTCCTTGAAATGATACATTCCCTTTACGGATGCGCCGATCGAAATGAAGGACAGTCCTCTTCCGCTCAGGGGTATGTGATAGGATGCCGATGCACTTACTCCTGCATTGTGGGTCGAATCGGCAGCTTCATATTCATTGTATCCGTATAATCCGGCACCGACATTGGAATAGGCATAGCTTTTTCCCGAAGGAAGATATCCCAGCACTTTCTTCGTAAGCCGTGTGTTGGCGCCCAGGATCTGGGAATGTGACTGTCCCCTGAATCCCGCGTTCATGTCGACCGACAGGTAATCCTTGCTTCCGGCAGCGGCAGGATTCAGTACAAAGGGAGTGTAGATCCTGTACGAAACCGGATTAAAGGGCAATTGCTGCCCAAACAATGAATTACAGGCTGTTACGGCTAAGAAAATGAGCAGAGTCTTTCTGAATAACAGCATAGTTTTTTTATCGATTATACTCTCAGGAATCATTATTCAATTTTAAACGTCAAAGTAACAAACTAATTGCCGAAAAAGATTCAATAAATGATCTTTATTACCGGTATTAGGTTCAAAATATTTAGCCTTCTTTCACTACAGTCTGAAGATAATGTCAGGAGCCGTTCACTGCAACATAGTTTAGCCGGCAAAAGATAAAAGTTCATTTATCATGATATTTCCAGCCATTTCTCCACTGCCTGGGGACTTAATCCGGCCAGTCCAAGCCTGTTCTTTTTGTTATACACGTTCAGATCATTCGATAATTTGCCTGCCTTTGCTGTCTCCCTGAGTTTCCCGAGTGTCGTGTATCCCAGCTTTTTCAATGGATCAATCCATTCTTCTGGAATCCCGGCTTCAATGTATTCTTCCCTGGCGCTTTCAACCGGCGGTTTCCGGATCAGCGGTTTCATCTGCGGGAAAAGGAGAACATCCTGGATCGAGGGCTGATTCGTGAGCAGCATGGCCAGCCTGTCAATGCCGATACCCATCCCGGAAGTCGGAGGCATACCGTACTCAAGGGCTTTTACAAAATCGAGATCGATGAACATTGCCTCATCATCACCCTTTTCAGACAGTCTCAACTGTTCCTGAAACCTCTCAAGCTGATCTACCGGATCATTCAGCTCCGAATACGCGTTTGCAATCTCCTTGCCGTTTATCATAAGTTCAAACCTTTCAACCAGGCCGGGTTTGCTCCGGTGCATCTTGGTAAGCGGTGATGTTTCAACAGGGTAATCGATTATGAATGTTGGCTGGATATAGTTGTGCTCGCATTTCTCTCCGAAGATTTCATCGATAAGCTTGCCCTTTCCCATTTCAGGGGAATGGGCTACCTCCAGCCTGTCGCATACCTTTCTCAGTTCCTCCTCTGTCATTCCCGTGATGTCCGTTCCTGTATTCTCCCTGATCGCATCAATCATTGAAATCCTTTTGTAAGGGGGAGAGAGGTCTATGGTTTTGTCACCGTATACAATCTTCGTGGTGCCATGAATGTCCATAGCGGCTTTCTGTATGATCTCTTCCGTGAAGTTCATCATCCAGAAGTAGTCCTTGTATGCCACGTAGATCTCAAGCACCGTGAACTCGGGGTTATGATTCCGGTCCATGCCTTCATTGCGGAAATCCTTGGCAAATTCGTACACTCCTTCGAATCCGCCAACGATAAGTCTTTTCAGGTAAAGCTCGTTGGCAATCCTGAGATAAAGCGGTATGTCGAGGGTGTTGTGATGAGTTATGAATGGCCTTGCCGAGGCGCCTCCGGGAATGGGCTGAAGGATAGGTGTTTCCACTTCAAGGTATCCCCGTGAGTTGAAAAGCTCGCGCATCGACTGGACTATCCTGGTCCTGTCGCGGAATACCTCGCGGACATACGGATTTACAATCAGGTCAACATAACGCTGGCGGTAACGCATTTCCGGATCAGTCAACGCATCATACAGGATACCGTCTTTTTCCTTGACTACAGGCAGCGGCCTGAGTGATTTGCTCAGCAGCGTGAATTCCCTTACATGCACAGTTATCTCGCCCATCTGAGTCCTGAAAACATGACCTTTCACCCCGATGATGTCGCCAATATCCAACAAACGCTTGAATACTGTGTTGTACAGGGTTTTATCTTCACCCGGACAAATATCATCCCTTCGGGCATAGATCTGTATCCTTCCTGTCGAATCCATAAGTTCTGCAAAGGAGGCACTTCCCATTATCCGGCGGCTCATTATCCTTCCGGCAAGGCAGACATCCCCGAATTTCGATTCATCCCTGTCAAATTCATTCAAAATATCTGCAGCATAGGCATTTGTTTTGTATTCGGCTGCCGGATAAGGATCTATACCGAGCTTCCTGAGTTCTGAAAGCGCATCCCTGCGTATCCGTTCCTGTTCACTTAACATCATAAACCGGTCGGTTAAAAATTTGTGCAAAGATATTAAAATTCAGCTATCGCCTGAGAGACTCACGAATGTTTGAACAGGCAGATCTGACCGTTGAACCTCTCCCTGAGTTCACCCCCGGAGTTGAAATATGCTGTATCCATTATTATGCCCGGTTATTGATCTGTCATCTAATCGGGTTCTATAATTTCAATATTATAATCTATTTCAGACCTTGCATCTTCCGGCGAACTGAAGTTTCCACATGCTGCCTGAACGAAAAGCGAGGCTCCGAGTACCGTTGTCTCCTTTTGTTTTATTATTCTGAGAGGCAGGCCTGTCGATCTGGCTCTCAGTTTGTTCCACAGCCTGTTCCGTGATCCTCCGCCTACGCACAGGATGCTTCCCGCCCTGAATCCGCCTGCATTTTCAAGAGCGGCCATGCCTTCGGCCAATCTTCGGGAAAGGGATTCAAGGACAGCCCTGAATATCTCATCCCTGGTCGACTCCATGGTTAGTCCGAGAATCTGTCCTCCCGGCCCGATTCCCCTTTCCTCGTAGAATTTTGGAATTACCTTAACTCCCCTGCATCCTTCGGCGACTTTCTCAGCTCCTTCTATCATACGTTCGAAAGCATCGTTGCCAAGGTCGTTGTAAAGATTCCGGCGTACCCATTCAATGACGCCGGATGCAATCCATTGTGTGCCTATATTGAAAAGGCCCGGCCTTGAATCAAGTTCGGTGGTTATTCCCAGATCGAGCTGCTCAGGCCCGGCCATGAAATCCCCTGCCCTGACCATAAGGATTTCCCAGGTGCCTGAGCTGAGCACCGGTTCATTTTTCCCGGCACCTGATCCGAAAATGGCAAACTGGGTATCGTGCCCGGTAAGCACAACGGGAGTGCCGGCTGGCAGGGCAGTTTCTTCCGCGGCCTTAGTGCTCACGGTTCCGGCAATTGTGCCGGGTTCTGCAAGAGGGCCCATCAGTTCCCTGCCGATACCTGTCTTTCCCAGGATCAGGTCAGAGTAATCCCTGCCGTGCTGGTTCATCATCATCGACGTGCCTGCCATGGTGGTGTCATTTATCATTTCACCTGTCAGCATCCGGATGAAAATGGAGGGCATAAAAAGAAAAACATGGCTCTTACTGATGATTTCCGGCCTGTTCTCAAGAAACCATACCAGTTTGTAGATCGTGTTGAAGCTATATGGAAGAACTCCGCTCTCACTGTACAGCTCTTCGGGCGGAATATACTTTCCGATGTCCTGCATGATCTGTTTTGTCCTCTCACACTGCCATGAAACAACAGGGTAAAGCATTTTACCGTCTCCCGAGAACAAGGTTCCGTCGACCCCGAAAGTAGTTACCGTTACTCCGGCTATTCTTTCAGGTCTGATCGTTCCCATCACCTTCCGTGATGCCATACACATCTTTTCCCATATTTCATCCGTATCCCAGATACGGTATGCCGGATAAAAGGGATCGGGCCGGGTAGCGTTGGGAAATGATTCCGAGGCGATGATGCTGCCACGGGCATCAATCGCAATAACCCTTATGTTCGTTGCCCCGCAGTCAAAGACAATTGCCGTATCGCGCTGCATCTGTCAGGCTCCCTTTAGAAATGACATTGATGCCCCGGCATAGATCAGGCCCAGGGCATAGGCGGCAAGGGCTATTATGACCAGGATCCCGATAAAAGTGAAATACTTCTTCAGATTCTTTATTCCACTGTCAAGCTTTTGCTGGTCATTGTTCTGAACGGCATCCCTGATGTTTTTTGAAAAACGGAAAAGATATAACACCGGAAAAAGGGATATTGCTCCGGCCACGAAAAGAAGAAGAACCACCATCGATTCGGGGATGCCCAGGCTTGCCTTCGTTGTGCTGAATGTTGTAAGGAACATGCCTGTGGCAATCCCGGCAATGATGAACAGGCCGATAAGTATGAAGCCAAGTACCGAAAGGAACGTGGTCCATATCCTTATGGTATTCAGGTTTTTCAGGTTCTCGCGACTGATTACAAGCTTCCTTTCCTCAGGAGGTGTTTCCATTGTCTATAAGTGTTGAAACCTTGACTTTCAATTCAGGATGCGTTCGGGATAAACATTATCCGTAAAGGGGACCGTAACTTTTGCATGCCCTGTAATCCGATCCTTCCTTGTCCATTCCGAAAGCATTCCATGATGCCGGTCTGAAGATCATATCCTCAGCTACGTTGTGCATGCAAACCGGGATTCTCAGCAGGGAAGCAAGCGTTATCAGGTCGGCTCCGATATGGCCGTAGCTGGAAGATGAATGATTGGCTCCCCAGTTTGCCATTACCGAATATACATCGGTGAAGGGGCCCTTTCCGGTGAGTCTGGGTGTAAACCATGTGGTCGGCCATCCGGGATCGGTCCGGTCGGTGAGTATCTTGTTCATTTTTTCGGGAAGATCAACCGTCCATCCTTCGGCTATCTGCATCACCGGTCCCAGTCCTTTGACCAGGTTAACTCTCGAAATGGTAAGCGGCATCACATCGACGGTGGTGAATTGCGATGAAAAGCCTCCTCCCCTGAAATATCCTTTGCTACCCGGCGACCATTGGGTTGCATCAAGGCAGGCAACCGCATCTTCGGGGGTAATTTCCCAGAAAGGCTTTATACAGGCTTCTCCGTTTCGTCGTTCTTTTCCTGAGAAATCAAGTGCGGAAGCTCCTGAATTAATAAGGTGAATGATACCGTTTGCTGCAAGCCCGCCGGGTTTCATGCCTGTAACCCTTTCAATGGCGGCGGCGCTCCAGTATGTCCGGATATCAGAGAACATCTGGGCCGTGTTTGTAAGAAGATAGCCGAAAAGCATCGGCACTCCGTTCATGGCATCATTTTCCGTTGCAACGAGGTAGGGCGGCCTTGTTCCGTTCCAGTCGAAGGAGGAACATAATATAGCCTCCATGAAATCGCCGTTGGGCATGTGGTCAGTCCACTGACGCTGCCCCTGGAAGCCAGCAAGTATGGCATTGTGACCAAGCGATTCCTCACCAAAGCCAAGCTTTTTCAATACCGGATTCCCGACCATGAGGTCGCGGGCTATCAGGGCCATTTTAACGACAATCTCCCATTCCTGGTCTTTCCTCTGCCTCGATGAGGGCTTTTCATTGTAATCCTTGCCTTCCCTGCAGTATTTTTTTGTCCAGGCCAGCGCTCTGGAGTATTCTTCCCCGTCATAGATCTCTTCATTGATCCTGCGTACAAATTCGCTCATGTCAACATATTCGTTCCTCATCCCCAGGTATTCCTGAAAGAAATCATCCCTTACTATTGAACCGGCAATTCCCATTGAAACCGAACCCATCGACAGATACGACTTGCCTTTCATGAAGGCTACAGGCAAAGCTGCTCTGACAAAGCGGAGTATTTTCTCCGAAACATCCTGAGGTATATTCCTGTCGCCCGCATCCTGAACATCCCGTCCGTAAATACCGAATGCCGGAAGTCCCTTCATGGCATGTCCGGCCAGCGCTGCCGCAAGATAAACAGCACCCGGCCTTTCGGTGCCATTGAATCCCCAAACGGCTTTGGGCATGAGCGGATCACTATCAATAGTTTCGCTTCCATAGCACCAGCATGGAGTTACCGTAAGGGTCAGACCCACCCCGCTTTTTCTGAATTTCTCTGCACAGGCTGCAGCCTGTGCCACTCGTCCGATAGTGGTGTCGGAAATGACACATTCGACAGGCTCCCCGTTCGGGTACCTCAGGTTATTGCTGATCAGGGCGGCCGCGGATCTGGCCATCCCCATGGTCTGCTCTTCAAGCGACTCTCTTACTCCCCTTTCGCGGGCATCTATCACCGGACGAATCCCTACTTTGGGCATGTCACCGATGACTGTCTGATAGTTTTTGTTGATCATGAAATCGTTTTCTGACATATTAGCTTTTTTATATGATTTTTGGTTAGAATTGTTACTTAACAAATATAGTTTTTTTTGTTGTTTCAATGCCGGCATTTTAAAATATCAGATGCAGTATTCCCGCCCGCCCGGTGCTGAACGATAAAACAGGCTCCTGCAAAAGGGGTCTGGAAACAACTCAACTATTTTTAGTAAATTTGTCATTCATTATTTAGATATGCAAACGGGGAGAAGATTGCCGGAATGGCTGAAAATGCAGAGGGCAAGCGGGGAAAACTATTCCAGGGTGAAGAGGATAGTGGAGAATAACAAGCTCCACACCATCTGCAGCAGCGGTAACTGCCCCAACATAGGCGAATGCTGGAACGCCGGCACTGCCACTTTTATGATCCTGGGAGATATTTGCACCAGGGCCTGCAGGTTCTGTGCAACACGAACAGGCAAACCGCTTCCTCCCGATCCGGAAGAACCGGCACGCCTCGCTGCCGGAATCAGATTGTTAGGGCTGAAACATTGCGTTATTACCTCAGTCGACCGCGATGACCTTCCCGACCGGGGCTCATCATTCTGGGCCGAAACAATCAGGATGATAAAACAGGAAAACCCGGGAATAACAATGGAAACGCTTATACCCGATTTCGACGGTGTGGAAGCTTACATAAAGCTTGTAACTGATTCTTCCCCCGACATCATCTCCCACAACATAGAAACGGTAAGAAGGCTTACTCCGCTTATCAGGACAAAAGCCCGTTATGATACCAGCCTGAAGGTTCTCAGAATCCTTTCTGAAAACGGAGTGAGAACCAAATCAGGCTTTATGGTCGGACTTGGAGAAACCGATCAGGAGGTGGCTGATACAATTAAGGATCTTCGTGAGGCCGGTTGCAGCATACTGACAATAGGACAATACCTTCAGCCCACCATGGATCACATGGAGGCCGTAAGCTTTGTCACCCCCGGTAAATTCGATGAATACAGGAAGATGGCATTGGCTGAAGGTTTCAGTTATGTTGAAAGCCATCCCCTTGTAAGGTCATCTTTTCATTCTGAGAAACAGATGAACCATAATTAAAAATAACTATATTGTAATGCATTAACAGATTTTTTCTAATTGAGTTATAGTGTTTTATATCAGGATATTGGAGTAAAAAGCTACAAAGAAGCCTGGGATTTTCAGGAGAATGTTTTCAGAAAGATAATCAACAGAAAGACCGGCCTTCAGGAAAGCAATCCCGCCGCCGGTCCGGCTCAGCCCGGAGTACTTATCCTTGTAGAACATCCTCATGTTTATACCCTGGGTAAGAGCGGATCGGAGAATAACCTGCTGATCGACCATATCCAGCTTCAGGCAAGGGATGCGGAATTCTTCCGGACAAACAGGGGA
>ERZ1026792.1507-NODE-1507-length-14375-cov-13.096505_pt1 | contig 14375 bp, 11 predicted proteins | sample MGYA00520884_ERZ1026792 | MGnify/ENA primary metagenome ERZ1026792 (study PRJEB33270, sample SAMEA104284473) | anaerobic digester metagenome | biome: Anaerobic digester microbiome; feature: mesophilic sludge digester; material: Anaerobic digester biomass... | reverse complement strand
GAACATCTCGCTGCAAAGTGACTCGCCAACGCGCCGCAACTTAGATTAATAGCAACAAACAGAATATTAAGTACCAGTCCAGAACGACTGGCGAAACACCCCAACTCAGCAGTAGGACTACGCTTCACCGGATGCGTAGCGGTTTGCCGAGTAGAAAAGGAAACCTGTTCATCTGTACTCTAGTGAGTTCTTCTCTGTTCTGAACAAATAAAAATTAAACCGCTACTATCCCTAACAGGCCGGTATATGTCATTGGCGCTCCGCACCGCGAGAATCTTCTGGCTAGAGAGGACCGTTAAGTGGCCAGCGGTGCGGCCTGCCCCGGCTCCCGCCGGGGACTCCCGCCTGGTGTCACGGTTTTTGCCAACGCGAGAATAAACTAATAACAATCATAATCCTGCAGCGCATCACGAGTGCAAAAACACGCGCCACCCCGAAGCGGCGCCAACAACACATACCGCCGAACGTTGTGCACAACCATAAAAAAAAACAGTACTATGCCTAAACAGATTTGCTATAATTGTGGAATTGAGCTTGAAGACAAGGATGTAACGAGAGAACACATTCCAGCCAGAAACCTATTCGAAGGATATGATGAAAAATATAAAGTAAATAGGATTACCGTTTCAGCTTGTTCAAAATGTAATGGACAATATAGCCCAACTGACGAAGAATTTCGAAATATGATTGGGATTATTGCAAAGAAAAAGGGAAACAATAAGATTACTGAAAAATCTGTTAGGTCTATTCTGAGAAAAGACCCATCAGGACAAAGACTTGCAATAGATAATTTTGGAAAAGTTTCAGGAGTAACTTTTAACGAAGTTCCTATTGAAAACTATCATAAAAAGAATTTTAAAGGATTGTTCTATTATCAGTATGGTCGAATTTTAACTGACGATTATGAACTCTTTGTAAATATTGACGAAAACGACTGGTCTGACATGACACTTGGAATACTTGGATATTTAAAAGAATTATTTAATTGGAAACATTCTGGACATCCTGAAATTATGAAATATGTAATTCAACCATTTAGACTTGGGATTACAAATGAAGATAAACGGGATTTAGTGCCAATAGATAATGAAAATATGTTTGTTGGATACTTGGATTACAATAATGAACATTCAGCTTTAGTGATTGCTGTTCGTAAAGGATGGCTTGAAGAAATTAAAAACAAGAAAAATGGCAGTGCACAACACGCGGTATAGCCAATAAGGGTTTCAGAGGTATGCGTAGTTTATCACCCGCATCAATCTTTCGTCTCGGTTGATAGGAACGTCGCTCCGCAATCCCTTACTGGCCATACCACCGAACGTTAGGGCCAATAGCGGCTCTTATAATTGAAAATGTAGCTATGTGCATTTATCTCATCTACATGGGGGTCCAGCTGAACATCTCGCTGCAAAGTGACTCGCCAACGCGCCGCAACTTAGATTAATAACAACAAATAGAACATTAAGTACCAGTCCAGAACGACTGGCGAGACACCCCAACTCAGCTGTAGGACTACGCTTCACCGGATGCGTAGCGGTTTGCCGAGTAGAAAAGGAAACCTGTTCATCAGTACTCTAGTGAGTTCTTCTCTGTTCTGAACAAATAAGAATAAAACCGCTACTATCCCTAACAGGTCGGTATATGTCATTGGCGCTCCGCACCGCGAGAATCCTCTGGCTAAAGAGGACCGTTAAGTGGCCAGCGGTGCGGCCTGCCCCGCTGCCGCGGGGACTCCCGCCTGGTGTCACGGTTTTTGCCAACGCGAGAATAAACAAGTAACAATCACATCCCTGCAGCGCATCACGAGTGCAAAAACACGCGCCACCCCGACTCGGCGCCAACAACACATACCGCCGAACGTTGGCGGTCATGCAAAACTATACACGTATGAAGAGCATAATTCTAACATTAGCATTCTCTCTTTTGTCAATCCAATCTTTCGGAACAGCCCAAGTTCCTGACCTATTAATTTACAATGGAGACACTTTATCGTTATTTAGCTGTCCATTAAACAGTTATCCCGACCAAGCATTGATAACTCCTAAAAGCTTGTTCGGCGGAAAAGGCTGCTTTTACACTGCCTGTTGGAGAAACTATATTGCAACTTGGGAAATAATCAATAATGAATTATTTCTGGTGGAAATAAGAAATGCATGCTATCCAACTGAATTGAGAGATGTATCAGTATCTTATAAATCACATGTCGACAAAGAAACCGTAGGAAAGGAATATGCCGATTTGAATGTATTGTTCACTGATAGGATACAAAATGGAAAAGTTAAAGCAGACTGGGTGACAGGAAAGCTAATGTCGCCTCAAGGTAAACTAATGATGTATATTCACGATGGATTTCTAAGCATTTATGAAAAAGAGCTAGAATTCAGATTTGAAAATGGTCTATTGGTTGATACTAACCAATGGGACAATTCGAAAACAAGAATATCAAAATACACAGAAAATAGTAACCTCTTGATGGAGTTTATCCAAAGCAACATAGATTATAATAATCTTCCAAAAGCTGACACTATAAAAAGGATTGTTATTATAAGGGTCATATCATCTGATGAAAATGGTAAAATTGATAGTGTTGCCGTTGTCAGAGGTGTTAATGAACTATATGACAGTGAAGCGATTCGAGTTGTTAAGATGATACCAGAATGGAATGTGATTTATAGGCATGGCAAAATTACCAATGAGATGAAGTGGTCAATTCCAGTCAAATTTGATTTAACCCAAAAGAATGATTGAATATAGCACGAACCGCCAACAGGTCGGTATATGTCATTGGCGTTCCGTGGCGCAACAAGTGGGTAACTAAAGAGGAAGGCTTCGTGGCTGGCGCCACGGCCTGCCCCGCTGCCGCGGGGACTCCCGCCTGGTGTCACGGTTTTTGCCAACGCGAGAATAAACTATTAACAATCATAGCCCTGCAGCGCATCACGAGTGCAAAAACACGCGCCACCGCGACTCGGCGCCAACAACACATACCGCCGAACGTTATCTGCAAGCCCAAGCAAATCAGCAATCTGCAGTAATTTGACAAAGAATATAGCTTTCAAAACTTCTTCATATCTTTCCACAAATCGTAATATTTTTCGATATGAAAATACGGGCCACGACCAAACTTCTTAATATATCTGGAATAAAATCAACCAAAGATGAAAGTGAACCATGCGAAACATTACCAGGAGAATGGTATGCCGGAATTATGTCTCTCCTGCGTCCAGGTAAATTTGCTGTTCATTTTCTGCACTACCCAACCTACATTTCCATTTTTATTCCAGGCAAATCACTTAATAAGCTAATACCATTGCTACCCCAAAAAGTATCTTCCTACCTCAAGCGTAATGGATATTCAAAACTTGAATCTTCATTCCAGTTAAACACTAGTCCAGAAATATTTGCTACAAATAGCCGGAGCATGTTAGGGCATATGAACCAAATAAAATACGCCATAGAATATCACTTTGCTATCGCATATTCAATTGAGGAAATAGACTTTGAACACATTGAAGATCAATATTTGAAATACTTATTTGGTGGAAAATACAAAGGGCGTAACTACATTACACCAAGGGATCAACTTGACAATTTTCTACTCCAACAGACTATTGATAAGCAATAAAGGGCCAGCAGATAACAGGTCGGTATATGCAATTGCCGCTCCGTGTCGCGACAATTGAGTAACTAAAGAGGCGGTTTTGTGGCTGGCGCCACGGCCCGCCCCGGCTCCCGCCGGGGTCCCCCTGCTGGTGTCACGGTTTTTGCCAACGCGAGAATAAACAAATAACATCATAATCCTGCATCGCACCACGAGTGCAAAAACACGCGCCACCGCGATGCTGCGGCAACATGCACATACCGCCGAACGTTGTGCACAAGCGTAAAAAGACAGAGCGACAATGAAAAATTTGCTGTAAAAAAACAAAAAAGAAAAAATATAAAATGGACAGCCCACGCACAAAACAACACATTTGCAAGCTCCGACACACAAGCCGATGCTTCAGCTTGCAAAAGAGTTGTTTTCTTGCCTACGCACCGCACGATTCATGGGAAAATGAATTACATTGTAAACTATTTGATTATGAAATTTGATTTATGTTAAAGAACGAAGCACATGCACGGATTAAAATAAACCAACTGCTGACAGAGGCGGGATGGAGATTCTTTGACAATGAGGAAGGAAAAGCAAACATTCTGCTTGAAAATCATGTGAAGATTACGCAACAAGAAATTGACGCATGGGGCAACGACTATGAGAAAACAAAGAATGGTTCTTTAGACTTTTTACTCGTTGACAGTGACAATAAACCGATTTGTGTTCTTGAAGCAAAAAAAGAAAGCCTTCACCCACTTGTAGCAAAAGAACAAGCAAGAAAATACGCTAAGACAGTTGGTGCGAGATATGTAATTCTTTCCAACGGAATTGTTCACTACTTCTGGGACACAACAAAAGGAAACCCAAAACCGATTTATAAATTTCCTTCACCTGAGGAAATTGGAGCAATTAAAAACTGGAATCCGGACAGAAATTCTCTTGCAAATGAAGAAGTAGCAGTTGACTACATTGTTAAAGTTCAGATGCCTGACTTTGCCGAAAGACCTGAATGGAACGGAAGCATTGAAGCAAGCAAAGATTTTATCTGGTCAAACGGACTTAGATTTTTAAGGCATTATCAGTTAAAAGCTATTCAGGCTTTACAAAGTGCAGTTGGAGAGGGAAAAGACAGATTCCTTTTTGAAATGGCAACGGGAACAGGTAAAACTTTGACTTCTGCGGCTGTTATCAGATTGTTTTTGAGGACACAAAACACAAGACGAGTTTTGTTTTTGGTTGACCGATTGGAATTGGAAGACCAAGCATGGAAAGCGTTTACAGAATATTTGAAACCTGATTACACGACTTTCATTTACAAGGAACACAAAAACGACTGGAGAAAATGCGACATTTTGGTTACGACCATTCAATCATTGATGCACAATGACAAGTACCGCTATGATTTTGCACCGACAGATTTTGACCTTTTAATTTCTGACGAAGCTCACCGTTCTATTTCAGGAAATGCAAGAGCCGTTTTTGAATATTTTCATGGGTATAAATTAGGATTAACCGCTACACCAAAAGACTATTTGAAAGGTGTTGACCCTGACAAAGTAAAAGAAAATGACCCGAGAGAAATTGAACGGAGAATGTTGAGAGACACTTACTCAACCTTCGGTTGTGAGGGTGGCGACCCAACTTTCCGTTATTCTTTGATTGATGGAGTGAAAGATGGTTATTTGATTAACCCCAAGGTTTTAGATGCCCGAACTGAAATCACAACACAATTACTTTCTGATGTAGGTTATGCAGTTGTAGTTTCGACCGAAGAAGGAGAAGAAACCGAAACATTCGTTTCAAGAGATTTTGAGAAGAAGTTTTTCTCTGAAAAGACCAACAGCATTTTTTGCCAAACATTTTTAGAAAATGCTTTACGTGACCCAATTACCAACGAGATTGGTAAAACCATCATTTTCGCAGTAAGTCAAAACCATGCTCGAAAGCTGACGGAGCAATTGAATGAATTTGCAGAGCAACTTTTCCCTGGCAAGTACAATTCCGATTTTGCGGTTCAGGTAACTTCACAAGTTGGTGATGCACAACAAATGACTATCAACTTCACCAACAACAACCTAAGCGGTAAGACAACTTGGTTAGAAGGTTATAAATCCTGTAAAACAAGAGTATGCGTTACTGTTGGCATGATGACAACTGGTTATGATTGCCCTGATTTGTTGAATATCTGCATGATGCGACCAATTTTTAGTCCTGCTGATTTTGTGCAGATTAAAGGAAGAGGAACACGTAAAAACACTTTTGAATTCAAATTCAAAAACGAATTGAACGAAGAAGAAATCATTCGCCACGACAAAGAAATTTTCAAACTGTTTGACTTCTTTGCCAACTGCGAGTATTTCGAAGAAAAGTTTGACTATGATGAAAAACTAAAACTACCACAACCCAAAAAAGGAAACGGTGAAGGTGGTGGTGGCGTTGATATTGATAAATACACGACTTATCAACCCGACCCATTATTAAGTTTGGTTGAAGAGCCGATTGGACCAGAAGGAATGCGGATTGACAGAGAACTTTTCAAAAAGTTTGAAGACCGTATCATCATGGACGACATCATTAAAAAGAATGTTGAACTTGGAAACTGGGAACAAGTGGCAAGCCACATTCAACAAGAAATTTTCGACAAACCGCATGAGTATTTCAATCTTGAAAAAATCAGGAAAGCAGCCAAGATTGACCGCAAGGTTTCTATTCGTGAAGTGGTAGAAAAAATCTTTGGTATCATTCCAAAATTCAAATCCAAAGATGAATTGTTAGAGGAAGAGTTTGACAAGTTTATTTCTATTTACCCACCAGCGGAAGATGTAAACCTGAGAGCTTTAAAGTACTTTTTTAAGGCGTACATTGTTGACCAAGACATACGGAAAATCATTGAAACAAAAGATTTCCATGCCTTACAAACGCATCCAACGCTTACAATTTCACAATTCAAGGCAGTTGCCGATAAGTACAGGGAAGTGATTCCTGTTTACATCAAAGATTATATCAATTTAGAGCTGTTCGCTGCTTAAAAAAAGGAAAATATGTTAGATACACAAACAAAAAGAAGAATAGACGATTGCAGAGATATTTTGGTAGGTAAACTGCCAGACCCTAAGGCACAGATTGAGCAAATTACCATTGGCTTGATTTACAAGTTTATGGACGACATGGACAAAGAAGCTGTTGAATTAGGCGGACAAGCAAAATTCTTTTCTGATTACAAAGTGCCAGACCCTGAATTTCCAAATGACCGTTCAAAGGATAAAGTCATTGAGTTCAGCAAATACGCTTGGGATATGCTGATGCACCCCAAAGTGACAGCTGCCGAAATGCTCACACTTTATTCGGAAGCGATTGAGGGAATGGAGAAAAACCCAAATATTCCACAACTTTTTAGAGACATTTTCAACAATGCTTATTTGCCCTACCGAGACCCTGAAACATTAAAATTGTTTCTTAAAACCATAGGCGAATTTGAATATACTCACAGCGAAAAATTGGGTGATGCGTTTGAATACTTGCTTTCGGTAATGGGTTCGCAAGGCGATGCTGGTCAATTCAGAACGCCAAGACACATCATTGATTTTTTGGTTACTATTGTTGACCCTGATAAAACAGACACAATACTTGACCCAGCTTGTGGAACAGCAGGTTTTTTGATTTCGGCATACAAACATATTCTGCTCAAATACTCCAAAGACAATAAAGATGGTTTGAATATATACGAGTACAACAAACTTGAAAAAAAACCTTTCAATAATCTGGGTGACAAATTAACACCTGATGACCGCAAAAAACTGATTCAAAATTTTGTTGGCTATGATATTTCGCCGGATATGGTGCGTTTAAGTTTGGTAAATTTGTATTTGCACGGGTTTAATACGCCCAACATTCACGAATACGACACGCTAAGTAGCGAAGAAAGGTGGAATGAAAACTTTGATGTAGTATTGGCAAATCCGCCTTTTATGAGTCCGAAAGGTGGCATAAGACCGCATAAGAAATTTACAATTGCTAGCAACCGTTCAGAAGTGCTGTTTGTAGACTACATAGCTGAGCACCTCAACACTAATGGAAAAGCAGGAATCATCGTTCCCGAAGGAATTATTTTTCAGAGTGGGATTGCTTACAAAGACCTGCGAAAAATGTTGATAGATAATTACTTGTATGCTGTTGTGAGTTTACCCTCTGGTGTTTTTAATCCATATAGTGGTGTGAAAACATCGATTTTGTTGATGGATAAAACATTATCCAAAAAAAGAGATGATGTACTTTTTATAAAAGTAGAAAATGATGGTTTTAGCCTAGGAGCACAGAGATATACTATTGAGGGAGAGCAACTTAGTGATATAATCCAGATATTAAGTTTGTATAAAAATAATGAAAACATAGAATCTAAATTTGCTATTTCTGTTTCAAAGGAAGTTATTCTCTCTGAAAAAGAATGTAGTTTAAATATTGACAACTATTTAGATGGAGAAGTAATAAACTCTAAGTATCAACTTATTGACTTTGAAGATTCGATTGAAAAAGTAACTTATACTAATAAAGTAAAAAGTTCTCAATACAAAAGCGATGGTCTTTATCCAATCATTGACCAGTCCGAGAGTTTTATTGCAGGATATTGGGATAATGAAAATGATGTTTTTAAAATATCAAAACCAGTAACAATATTTGGAGACCACACAAGGTGTTTTAAGTATGTTGATTTTGATTTTGTATTAGGTGCAGATGGTGTGAAGATACTTCAACCAATAAATGATTATCATCCAAAATTTTATTATTATTTGGTTAGAAGTTTAAACATTAAGAATCTTGGATATAGCCGACATTATAAGGAACTTAAAAACAAAAGAATTCCATTACCTCCTATGGATGACCAAATTGAAATCCTTTCTAAAATCGAAAATATTGAAAATGAAATCCAACAACTTAAACAAAATATAGATGTGAAGAATAATGAAATAGTTAATCACATTGATTCTATATGGAATGAATAAAATGGTGATGTATAAAACTAAAATATTGAAAATACCATATGGAATCATTTGAACAGTATCATCATTACAGCCAAAATCTTTTGCTTGCTCAGCATGAGGTTTCAGAGATTATCAAACATACCCTCACAAGGGGTGAAGTGCGAGAAGATTTCATTATTCAATATTTAAACAAATCAATTCAAGGCTGCGAAGGATTCTTAAAACGTGGCTTCATTAACATTGGAGAAGAAGAGCAAAGTGGGCAAGCCGACATTCTTTTAGTCAAAAACTTTGCTGAACTAATTGATTTAGGAAACAGAGGAAATGTAATTGTAAATCCAGAAGACTGTTCAATGATGGTTGAAGTAAAAAGCACTTTGACTGGTACATATTTAAACGAATTAAATGTAGAAGCCCAAAGGATAAAAGCAGCAAATCCAAACATCGTTTGCGGTATGTTTGCTTACAAATCCGAATTGGAAAAGAAAACAATCATGAAGCGTTGTGGATACGATTTTGATTCCGACACCAAAACTTATTTTGATTCAGTTAGAGAGCCTTCTCCAATTTTCTATCCATACATTGACTTTATTCTTCTGCTTGACAAAGTTGAAGAAGATGAAACAGAAGAAGACTTAGAAATGCAAGGTCTTAACCAACTATTCATGAGAAAAGGACTTGAGTTGGATGCAAGATATTTCAAAGGTACATACGACCCAGTAATCAGAAACCTTGTTGGACTAGTAAGAAGTTTATTAATCAGATAAAAGGTAAGCTATGCCAACCCTTCACAGCCACACACATTGCCAAGCCGCACGAGCCAACGCTACAACCAATGCTTGTCAAAGAGTGTGTCTGTCCCAACGCACGGCAGACAGAAACGATACAGCAAATTTTAAAGAAAAGAATAAGGACGTGAATGAACGCCAGTGCACAACAAACGGTATAAAACATTGGGGTTTAAGTGGTTATTCGAGCGTTCTGCACCGCATCAAGTTCGGTGTAACAGGACAGGAAAGTAGCCCGCAATCCCCAACGATTTCATACCGCCGACCGTTAGCACCAATTTCAGCGTGTCGTGCCTCAGGTTATGTAATTTTAATAGCTTTGTATAAAACACAATTATGACCCAACAGGATGTTAAAAATATAATCCTTAACCATTTAAAAGACTATCAACCTGTTAGTGTAGGAATATTTGGGTCATTTGCAAGAGGTGAATCCACTGAAAAAAGCGATATTGATATCCTTGTTAAGTTTAAAGTAGCACCTTCACTTCTAACTTTAATAAAGCTTGAAAATGAACTTACGGACTTACTTGGTATTAAGGTAGATTTAATCACAACTGGTGCTATTAAAAACAAGAGAGTCCAAAAAAGTATTAAAAAAGACATTATTAGCATCCTGTAATGGTAAAAGATGATCTGGCTTATATCGAGCATATCCTCGATTGTATAAGAAAAATCAAGGAGTTCACCAATGGATTGTCATTGAATGATTTCTCGGTCAATGAGTTAGTACAGGATGCAGTCATCAGAAACATTGAAATTATTGGAGAAGCATCAAAGAAGATATCTTCTGATACCAAACAGATATACTATGAAATCCCTTGGAAAGAAATTGCCGGGATGAGAGATAAGCTCATCCATGACTATCTGGGAGTAGATGTTGAGGTCGTATGGAGAACAATAGCAGAAGATATTCCAACTCTTGAAAAGCAAATCAGAGAGATAGACTAGAAAAGAAACTGGTGCTAACAGGTCGGTATATGCAATTGGCGCTCCGCACCGCGAGAATTTTCTAACTAAAGAGGACAGTCTAGTAGTCGGCGGTGCGGCCTGCCCCGGCTCCCGCCGGGGACTCCCGCCTGGTGTCACGGTTTTTGCCAACGCGAGAATAAACTAGTAACAATCATAACACTGCAGCGCATCACGAGTGCAAAAACACGCGCCACCGCGACTCGGCGCCAACAACACATACCGCCGAACGTTAGGGCCAATAGCGGCTCTTATAATTGAAAATGTAGCTATGTGCGTTTATCTCATCTACATGGGGGTCCAGCTGAACATCTCGCTGCAAAGTGATTCGCCAACGCGCCGTAACTTAGATTAATAGCAACAAATAGAACATTAAATACTAGTCCAGAACGACTGGCGAAACACCCCAACTCAGCAGTAGGACTACGCTTCACCGGATGCGTAGCGGTTTGCCGAGTAGAAAAGGAAACCTGTTCATCAGTACTCAAGTGAGTTTTTCTCTGTTCTGAATAAATAAAAATAAAACCGCTACTATCCCTAACAGGCCGGTATATGTCATTGGCGCTCCGTGGCGCGACAATCGGGTAACTAAAGAGGCGGTTCCGTAGCTGGCGCCACGGCCTGCCCCGGCTGCCGCCGGGGACTCCCGCCTGGTGTCACGGTTTTTGCCAACGCGAGAATAAACTAGTAACAATCATATCCCTGTATCGCACCACGAGTGCAAAAACACGCGCCACCCCGACTCGGCGCCAACAACACATACCGCCGAACGTTAGGTGACATTTAAAAATGAGTGCTCAAAACATCAAATATTATTGCGACAACTCGTTCCATAAGTATGACAAAAACAAATGGGAATATCTGCTTGATTATATATTTAATCAGGCTGACCAAGTAGAATTCAATATACTACGCCATAATGAACCCGTCCCAACTGAGATCAGTGCTATATCAGATGATTTAATCGGCTTTGATAAAAGAAAGAACAAAATATATTACAGAAGGACGTCAGTGAAATATTCACTTACAAATCAGGTCAAAGCATTTATTAAATCAAAACAATACAAAGAATGGCATAATTACTACTACGAGGATATGTCATTCCTTCTGCACAGCCAAGAAATTCTAGCCACAATAACTCATGAAGATTATGTAATAATGATGTTAACGGAAGAACAAAAAAAAGAGTTAACCAATCTTGGATATGATTTTTGGTGTGAATGGCCAGATCCTGATCAACCTCAGATTTAAAGTGTAACAAATAAACGTCACCTAACAGGTCGGTATATGTCATTGGCTTCCCGCACCGCGAGAATCTTCTGGCTAAAGAGGACCGCTAAGTGGTCGGCGGTGCGGCCTGCCCCGGCTCCCGCCGGGGTCTCCCTCCTGGTGTCACGGTTTTTGCCAACGCGAGAATTAATTAATAACAGCATAACCCTCCACCGCACCACGAGTGCAAAAACGCGCGCCACCGCGACTCTGCGCCAACGCCACATACCGCCGAACGTTAGCAACCATTTAAGACATATGAAAAAACTGCTCTACTTTTTTTTATTGCTCATAGTGGTAACCTCCTGTAGACAAAAGCCAAAGGAGCCTGGTCCCATATTGATAGGATCGCAAGAACAAGCAACGAAAGATTCCGCTCTTAACTACACAGAAGTTTTTACTACAACCGAAGAGATGCCCTCATTCCCCGGTGGGGATCCGGGATTATTCAAGTTCATTTATGACAACATCAAGTATCCTGAACTAGCAAAGAAAAACAATATCCAGGGCAAAGTGATAGTTCGCTTCTGCGTGACCGACAAGGGGACCGTTGACCATGTGGCAATCGTCAGGGGCGTTGACCCCTCACTTGACGAGGAAGCTATCAGGGTCGTCAAGATGCTCCCGCTGTGGAAACCGGGCAAACAGGGCGGTAAACCCGTTAATGTCTGGTACAGTGCGCCTATCATATTCAGTCTTAAAGATAATCCCTATCCAAAATCTTCAGATAAGAAGGACTTAAGCTGTAAGATATATCCAAATCCGGCTCATGATCATATAAACATCAGAATTGAAGATCAAGATATTAAAGTGAGATTTCAAATAATTAACGCGGGTGGGCAAATAGTAGCTACTGGTCAATTAAATGAATCCATTGAACAAATTGACATATCAGAGTTAACAAATGGAATTTACATTTTGAATCTAACAACGGCAGAGAATCTAAGATCAAGTGCTCAACAGTTTATTAAAAATTAAACGGTTGCTAACAGGTCGGTATATGCAATTGGCGCTCCGCACCGCGAGAACTTTCTGGCTAAAGAGGAACGCTAAGTGGTCGGCGGTGCGGCCTGCCCCGGCTCCCGCCGGGGACTCCCTCTTGGTGTCACGGTTTTTGCCAACGCGAGAATAAACAAAACAACATCATATCCCTGCATCGCACCACGAGTGCAAAAACACGCGCCACCGCGACTCTGCGCCAACTGCACATACCGCCGAACGTTATAGCCAATGCTGAGTAAATGCATTTTAAACCATTCAGAAAGACCCACCCCATATTTGGCACATTTGCTTTTGCACAATGCTAGACCCAACCCACTTGCAAAAGCAAAAGAGCCAAATGCCCTCGCTCCTTTTTAATAACTTTACTCCTCCACACTAGACAAATGACAAACAAGCAAACAGCAAAAGAAAAAATTGAGAGTCTTGTAATCCGTTTTGAGGAACAATTTGAATCATATAAAAACTCCGATTATAACGAGACTTTAACTCGTCGTGATTTTATAGACCCATTCTTCAAAGCTCTCGGTTGGGACATTGATAATGAATCCGGCTACGCAGAGGCTTATAGGGAGGTAATCCATGAAGATAAAGTAAAAGTAAGTGGTTCAATAAAAGCTCCAGATTATTCATTCAGATTAGTTGGCGGTAAAAGGCTATTCTTTGTTGAGGCAAAAAAACCAAGCATTTCAGTAAAGGAAGATATACAACCGGCATACCAGGTCCGCAGATACGGATGGAGTGCAAAACTCCCGATCAGCATAATAACCGATTTTGAGGAGTTTTCAATTTATGACTGTACAAAAAAGCCAAAGCCAAACGACAAGCCACCTGTTGCAAGAATTAAATACCTATCATTCAGGGACTACATAAAAGAGTTTGACTTTCTCTGGGACACATTCAGCAAAGAGCAAGTACTGAAAGGTAGTTTTGACAAGTTCTTACAAAGTGACACTCATAAGAAGGGTACTGCAACTGTTGATAAAGACTTCCTGGAATCACTTGACAGATGGAGAACATATCTTGCAGTAAGCATAAGTTGGAATAATAAGACTCTTGATGAAGAAGAGATTAATTATGTGGTCCAACAAACAATTGACAGGATCATTTTCCTTCGCATTGCAGAAGATCGTGGTGTAGAACCATATGGCACTTTGCACCATGCCACCAAACTTGGCAACCTGTATCAGAATCTATTTGAATTATTCCAGAAAGCTGATCAAAAGTACAATTCCGGACTGTTTAATTTCAAGAAAGACAAAATCAGTCAAGACGTTATAATTGATAATAAGGTAATTAAGACAATAATAGATGAACTATATTATCCACAATGCCCTTATGAATTCTCGGTGCTTTCAGTTGAAATCCTTGGCAGTGCATATGAACAATTCCTTGGTAAAGTAATCAGGATTACTCCTGCTCACCATGCCAAAATTGAGGAGAAACCAGAGGTAAGAAAAGCGGGTGGCGTTTACTACACACCACAATACATTGTAGATTATATAGTTAAGAATACAGTCGGGAGGTTGATTGAGGGAAAGACACCAAAAGAAATCTCAAAAATCAAAATACTAGACCCTGCCTGCGGCAGCGGTAGTTTTTTGATTGGCGCTTTCCAATATCTTCTCGACTATCACAAAGATTTTTACTCCGAGAACGGTAAACCATCAAAAGGAAAGAAAGATAATCCACTTAGACCAGACGGAAATCTTACAACAGCAGAGAAGAAAAGGATTTTGCTTAACAATATCTATGGAGTTGACCTAGATACAAA
>ERZ1026792.1504-NODE-1504-length-14400-cov-3.030477_pt1 | contig 14400 bp, 13 predicted proteins | sample MGYA00520884_ERZ1026792 | MGnify/ENA primary metagenome ERZ1026792 (study PRJEB33270, sample SAMEA104284473) | anaerobic digester metagenome | biome: Anaerobic digester microbiome; feature: mesophilic sludge digester; material: Anaerobic digester biomass... | reverse complement strand
AAGAGCACGCCGCCGAGCGCCGCGATCGCGGCGCCGCCACCGCGCGCCACCGGGTAGATGACCGAGAAGTCGCCCAGCGTGTACGCCTTCGCCAGCAGCGTGAGGTACGGCAGGTGCACCAGCCCGCTGGCGGCCGCCATCGCATAGCCCTGCCAGGGCATGCCCCAGATGAGCTGGTTGGCGATCATCAACGGCAATGCGATCAGCCCGGCGGCGAAGAACTGAGCCCACAGCACCAGGTAGCGGTCGCCCTCGGCGCGCTTGGCCACGAAGTTCCATGCCGCGTGCATGACCGCGGCGGTGAGCGAGAGCAGCGTGGCGACGAGCAAGGCGGTTCAGTTCGCCGGCGCCGGCGTGGATGCGGGCGGACGAGCCTGCTTCACCCATTGGCGGCCGAAGACGAAGATGACCGGCAGCGTGAACAGCAGCGGGCCGATGAACGCCAGCGGGCGGTAGAGCCACCAGCCGAGCGTGGGTTCGCGGGCCTCGTTGCGATTGCCGGCGACCGCGTAGCGCACGGCGCGGTGCAACGCCATGCCGGTGGTGTGGAAGAGGAACAGCGGCATCGAGAACCTGTTGATGGTCTCGTTCACCCGCTGCCAACGCGGCCGTTGCAGCCGCAGCTCCACACGGGGACGCAACACCTCCGCCACGCCCGCTTGGAACGCAACGAGCGCGACGATGCACAGAGTGGGTGGCGCCATGTTGGAGGTCTCGCCCGGCACCCCCACCATCGAGCCCGGGTAGAGGCCACTGGCCACCAGGCCGCAGAGCGCGGCGAGGCCCGCCCACAACAGCGTCCAGTCGGCGCGCCGGGCCGCATGCACCAGGCGTTCGTAGAAGAAGCCGAGCTGGTGGCACAGCGCCCAGACCGCGATCATGTTGACGATGCCCAGCCACTCGTAGCCGTAGCGGAAGCGAAGGATGTCGACGGCGCCGGCGATGGCGGCGAGGAAGACGAGCACCACGGTGTCCCAGCGCTCGTGCAGCCACAGGAAGACGGGCAGCAGCGCGATGAGCATCAGGTACACGCCCATGAACCACAGCGGGCTCACCACCAGGAACACCGCTCTGCCGATCCAGCGCAGGTTGAAGATGGCGCCCAGTGCAATGCCCAGCGCGATCCACACCCCCAGCAACGAGAGCGCGGGCACCGCCAGGCCCCGCAGGCGCCGCAGCACGAAGCTGCCGAGGTGCTCGCCCTTGGCCTGCGCGCGCCGCCACGCGACGAGGTGCGAGTAGCCGCCGACGTAGAAGAACAGCGGCATCACCTGCAGCAGCCAGGTGACCGCCCACAGCCCGGTGGTGAACCCGATCGGGTTGGTGGCGTGCGGGCCGTCGTCCTTCCAGATGACGATGGTGAACACCCAGTGCCAGGCCACCACGATGAGCAGGCTGAACGCTCGCATGAAGTCGATGTAGCTGTCGCGAGCGGGTGGGGCAGCGACGTCGTCGGTCACGAGTTACCCTCGAACCGTGGCGCCTGATGCATTGCCCGATCGTAGGCGCTGGCAGTCGGCGGTCGGTGGTGTTCTCGGCCTGCTGGTGGTGGCGAACCTGATGTCGAACCGGGTCATTCCGGCTTGGGCGTACGTGCCGTGGAGCCTCGCCGTCGCAGCAGCGCTCGTGCTGGTGGCCCGGCGCGTGGTGACGATCGAGGAGATGGGCTTCACCGAGTGGCGCAGGGGGGCGGCCTGGGGCGGCGTGCTGTTCCTGCTCACGGCCGGCGTGCTCGCGTTGGGCGTCACCATGCCGGCGTTCAACGAGATGTATCACGATCGACGCGTCAGCGGTGGCACCGCCACGTGGCTCTACCAGGCGTTCATCCGCATCCCGTTCGGTACCGCCGCGCTGGAGGAGACGGCGTTCCGTGCGGTGCTGCCGGCCGTGTTCGCCGTGCGGTGGGGGGTGCTGCGCGGGTGTGTTGCCGCGTCGGTGTGCTTCGGCGTGTGGCACGTGCTGCCGGCGCTGGGGCTCACCGAGGTGAACCCGGCAGCAACGCGCATCTTCGGCTCCGGCACGGTGGGTGTGGTGGCGGCGGTGGTGTTCGCCGTCGTCGGCACCACCGTGGCCGGCCTGTGGTGGTGCTGGGTCAGGTACCGGGCACGCAGCGTGCTGGCGACGATGCTGGGCCACGTCGCCTCCAACTCCGTCGCGTACACCATCGCCTGGTTGGTCACCCGCTGAGCCACGACCGGAGGCCGGTGGGGGCACCAGTTAGCCTGCCGTTGATGGATCGGCCGATCGGGATGTTCGACAGCGGTTTCGGTGGGCTCACCGTGGCCCGCGCCGTCATCGACCTGCTGCCGCACGAGCATCTCGTCTACATCGGCGACACGGGTCGCTACCCCTACGGGCCACGTCCGCAGGCGGAAGTGCGCGAGTTCGCGCACCAGCTCGCATGGAGCCTGGTGAAGGACCACGACGTGAAGGCCATCGTGGTGGCCTGCAACACGGCCTCCGCGGCGGCGCTCGACGAGCTGGAGGCCGAGCTGCCGGTGCCGGTGATCGATGTGGTCGCGCCCGGCGCGCGTGCGCTGGTGAAGGCCAGCCGCAGCGGCAAGGTGGGTGTCATCGGCACGGTGGGCACCATCCGCTCCGGGGCGTACGAGCGAGCGGTTGCAGCCACCGGCGCGCACGTGCAGCTCACCTCGGCGGCGTGCCCGGGCCTGGTGGAGTTCGTCGAGCGTGGCCAGACCAGTGGCGACGAGATTCACATCCTGGCCGAGCGGCTGCTCGCTCCGGTGCACGACGCGGGCGTCGACACCCTGCTGCTGGGCTGCACGCACTACCCGTACCTCGCGCACGTCATCGCCGACGTGATGGGCAGCGACGTCACGCTGGTGAGCAGCGCCATCGAGACCGCGCTCGTCGCGCGCGACGAGTTGCAGGCGGCCGGGCTGCTGCGCGAACCGGGTGGCGAACCTGCCGAGCACCGGTTCTTGTCCAGTGGCGACATCTCGTGGTTCGCCGACCTGGGTGGCCGGCTGCTCGGCCCCGAGCTCCGCGATGCTGCACAGTGGCACCACGACTGACGGCACACTCTCACCACACGACGATCACCACACGACGATCACTCACACGACGATCACTCACACGACGATCACTCACACGACGATCACTCACACCAGGAGACCCATCATGCCTCGCCCCGACGGCCGTGCCGACGACGAACTGCGCCCCATCACCTTCGAGCGCGACTACACCGAGATGGCTGCCGGCAGCGTGCTGGTCACCTTCGGCAAGACGCGTGTGCTGTGCACCGCCAGCATCGACGAGAGCGTGCCGCGCTGGATGAAGAACACCGGCAAGGGTTGGGTGACCGCGGAGTACTCGATGCTGCCCGGTGCCTCGCCGGAACGCATCGATCGTGAGGCCGCCAAGGGCAAGCAGAGCGGTCGCACCGTGGAGATCCAGCGCCTCATCGGCCGGGCGCTGCGCGCCTCGTGCGACATGAAGCTGCTGGGCGAGCGACAGGTCATCGTCGACTGCGACGTGCTGCAAGCCGACGGTGGTACGCGCACGGCCAGCATCTGCGGCGGCTACTTGGCGCTGCACGACGCGCTCAGCCGGTTGGTGGAGAACAAGGCCATCAAGCACCACCCTCTGCACTCGTTCGTGTCGGCCATCAGCGTCGGCATCGTCAACGGCGTGCCGGTGCTCGATCTCCCGTATGTGGAGGACAGCACCGCCGAGGTCGACATGAACGTGGTGGTGCTCGGCCAGCCGGGCGCCGAGCCGAAGTTCGTAGAGGTGCAGGGCACAGCCGAGGGCGCGGCCTTCAGCCAGTCCGAGCTGGACTCGATGCTCGGGCTCGCCACCAAGGGCCTCGCCGAGATCATCGACCTGCAGGCGCTGCTGGTGTCGGAGCCGCCGCCGGCGCGAGCGCTGGGGCGATGAGCTCCCTGCCACAGCTGGTCAGCGCGACCGCCAATCCGCACAAGCTGGCCGAGATCGCCGGCATCCTCGACGGGTTGGTGGAGCTGTTGCCGCGGCCTGCGCACATCGCCGAGGTGGTGGAGGACGCAGGCACGTTGGAGGGCAACGCGCGGCTGAAGGCTGCGGCCATCTGCGCCGCAACCGGCCTACCCGCGGTCAGCGACGACACCGGGCTGTTCGTCGACGCGTTGGGCGGCGAACCCGGCGTCGACACCGCGTACTACGCCGGCCCACACGCCACCTATGCCGAGAACAGAGCGAAGCTGCTGGCGGTGCTGTCAGGTGTTGCCGATCGTCGAGCCAGCTTCCGCACGATCGTGATGGTCGTCTGGCCCGACGGCCGTGAGCTGTGCGTGGAGGGCATGTGCAGCGGCACCATCGCACCAGAGGAACGTGGTGAGCGCGGCTTCGGCTTCGACCCGCTGTTCGTGCCCGACGATGGTGACGGTCGCACGTTCAGCCTGATGACCGACTCCGAGAAGAACGAGATCTCGCACCGCGGTCGAGCCTTCGTGGCCCTGGTTGACGCGCTACGCGAGCAAGCGGCCTTCACTCCTCCGGCGTGAGCGCGGCGGCCGTGAGGCCGAGGGTGACCACGAATGCCTTGTGGTCGCTGCCCGGGATCTCCAGATCGTGGATGGCCGTCGGCGTGATGCCCGCCGCGAAGAGGGCGTGATCGATGCGGACGAAGGGAGGTGGTCGCGAGCCTCTGTCCATCGGCCAGCTGGTGCTCCAGCCATGACCGAGCGCCTCGTGCGCGTCGGACCAGCCGCGGTCGAGCAGCGCTCGGAACGCCGGATGCCAGCGCGAGGCGTTGAAGTCGCCGACGATCACCGTCGGGTGGCGAGTCGACTCGACGTGGTCGCCGATCGCGGCGAGCTGGTCCACCAGGCTGCGGACGTCGGTGAGCGGTGAGGTGGTGTGCACGGCGAGCATGCGCACCAGCTGCCCGTCGACGTCGAGCACCACGTCGAGCGCCTCGCGCCCGCCGACCTCCACGCGGCCGCCGGAGACGATGGGGAAGCGGCTCCACATGCCAACCCGCCCCGACCCGTCGGCGATGTTCTGCGACCGGAACGGGTAGTCGCCAGGCGCCACGGCGTCGTTGACGGCCTCGCGGAACTCCGAGACGAGCTCTGCCACCACCAGCACATCGGCATCGGTGGCGGCCATCGCGCGGCCAGCCTCCTCCGGCGTGACGTTGCGATACAGCGCGTTGCTGAACGCGATGGTGAGGCGAGGCGAGCCGGCGGCGACAGCCGGCGCGCCACCCGGGAACACGATCGGGTAGCTCAGCGTGAGCAGTGTGAACACCGGCACCAGCGACACGAGCGCCAGCGGGTGGCGTCGGGTGAGGCACGCGATCAGCGCGAGCGGCGCCGCCCAGACCAGCACGTACGGAGTGACGGCGTGCAGCACGGCGAGGCTGCGCCGGCCATCGATGCCGAACCACTGGGTGCAGCACAGGCCCAACAGCGGCAGCAGGGCCAACCAGCCGATTGCGTGCAGCACCTTCGGGCCAGAGCGAGACATTTCGACTATCCCATCACATCGGGTACGACGGTTGGTGTCGGCTGCGGGTGCCGCTGGTGGTCACCAGCCGCGCAGGTCGATGGGCCACCGGTCGATCACCTCGTGGCCGCGTGCGAGCCACGCGACCTCGTGCATGGCCATCGTCGGGTCGATGTGGGCGGGGATCACTCGCACCCGGTCGCCGACTGCCGCGACGCCGGCATGCGGCACGAACGTGATGTGCTCGTCGCTCAGGAACCACACGTCGGCGCCCTGGCCGTCGAGCGTCTCCAGCGTCGGGTTGCCGTGATCCATGCCCATGGCCTTCAGGCCCACGTCGGCAACCGCGAACCTGGGCGTCGCGGACACCACGGTGCCGATGACGAAGCAGGCCTGCTCGAAGGGGGTGCCCATCCGGGCGTAGTACGTGTCCATCAGCGCGTAGCTGCCCGCCTGCACCTCGGTGACGCGGTCGTGGAGGTGGTAGGTGCCGGTGCCACCGGCGCTGATGATGTCGCCGCCGGTGAGTGCATGAGCCAGCAACAGCCGATCGACGGAGTCGGCGACCTTGGCCCGCTGCTCGTCGCGATCGTCCATCACCATCAGGTGCCCCTCGTACCCCATCACCCCGCGTACGGTGAGCCCGCGGCCGCGGGCCAGGTCGGCCACGCGGCCGGCGTCGTCGGGGCGGCAGCCGCAGCGGGGGAGACCGACGTTCACATCGACCAGCACCTCGCGCAGCCCGGCGGCGGCCGCGGCGTCGACGGTCTCGGCAGAGTCGACGGCGATCGTGATGCGGGCGCCGGCCTGCGCCGCGGCGAGCTCGGTGAGCCGCGTGGGTTCGAGCACCTCGTTGGCCAGCAGCAGGTCGTCGCCGAGGCCGGCGGCGACCATGCCCAGCACCTCGCGCGGCGTCGCGCAGGTGAACGAGGCGTGGCCGTGAGCACGTTGCTGAGCGGCGAGGGCCGTGCACTTGTGGGCCTTCACGTGGGGGCGCAGCGAGGCGCCGGGCCGTGCCAACGCCATGGCCCCGAGGTTGTGCTGCAGCAGATCGGCATCGATCACCATTGCCGGTGTCGGGAGCTCGTGCACGTTCATCGTCACGATCGTGCCATGTTCGGACATGTCCAGCGCGACTCGCTTTGCGAGTGGCGGTCCCGGATTGTTAATCTTTCCTAACAGTGACTGGATCGCGGCGGTTGTGTGATGTGGCGGTGGGCGCCGCAGTGGTGGTGCGTTCGGTGGCTCCCGGCGAGGCCGGCCAGGGCAGGCGCCTGGAAGACCTCGGTGTCATCGCCGGCACGATCGTGCGCGTGGAGCGGCGGGCGCCGATGGGGGATCCCACCATCTACGAGGTGCGCAACGCTCGCTTGGCGATGCGCAAGGCCGACGCGGCGCTGGTGCAGGTCGAGGCGTGGCTCGAGGTGCCAACCGCCGAAGCCGGTGGCGGTGGTCATGTCGCACTGTGAGCCCGGCTCGGCACCGCGATCGCTTGCGCCCGGTGCGCTGCACGTCGCCCTCGTCGGCAGCCCGAACGCGGGCAAGACCACGCTGTTCAACTCGCTCACCGGCATGCATGCGAAGACCGCCAACTACCCGGGCGTGACGGTCACCCGTCGCGAAGCGATCGCGATGTTCGGCGACCTGGAAGTGATGGTCGTCGATCTTCCCGGCACCTACGGGCTGGCGGCGATCAGCCCCGACGAACAGATCGTGGCGGACTCGCTGGAAGGCGTGATCGAAGGCGTCGCCCGGCCGGATGCGTTGGTGATGGTGGCCGACGCGTCCACGCTGGAGCGCTCGCTGCTGTTCGTCGCCGAACTGCTGCGGCTGGGCCTGCCGGCGTGCTTGGTGGTCACGATGATCGACGAGGTCGCGGCGCGGGGCGGCTCCATCGACGTGGAGCGGCTCGGTCTGGCCATCGGCATCCCGGTGGTCGGCGTGATCGGCCACCGCGGGGTGGGGCTCGACTCGGTGCGGGCGCTGCTCGCCGATCCGGTGTCGTGGCAGCGGCCGGTGATGGCGCCGCCCGAAGGCGCGGCCGCGCGCTCGGCATGGGTGGCATCGGTGCTGGCCGTGGCGTACCGCCCACCGGGAGCCGACCGCCGCACACGCCGCATCGACGCGGTGCTGCTGCACCCCGTGCTGGGCGTCGTCGTGTTCGCGCTGGTGATGCTGGCGTTCTTCCAGGCCATCTTCACGCTGGCGGCCCCGGCTGCCGACGCGCTCGACTCACTGTTCGGCTGGCTGGGCGACGGGGTCCGCGATCGCGTGCCCGGTTGGCTCGGCGAGATGCTCGCCGATGGCGCCATCGCCGGCGTCGGCGGCGTGCTGGTCTTCCTGCCGCAGATCATCCTGCTGTTCCTGATCCTCACTCTGCTGGAGAAGGTGGGGTACCTGTCGCGAGCAGCGTTCCTCGCCGACCGGTTGATGGGCCGGTTCGGGATGGAAGGGCGGAGCTTCGTGGCCATGCTGTCGTCGTTCGCCTGCGCGATCCCCGGCATCCTCTCGGCACGCACCATCCCCAGCGAACGCCGGCGAATTGCGACGATGATGGCCGCGCCGTTGATGACCTGCTCGGCCCGTCTGCCGGTGTTCACGCTGCTGATCTCGGGCTTCGTGCCCGACCGGTCGGTGCTCGGCCCCATCCGCAGCCAGGGTCTGGTGCTGTTGGGTCTGTACGTGCTCGGCGCGGTGTCGGGTCTGCTGTATGCGGGTGTCCTCAGTGCCACGGCGTTGTCCGGGCCGGCGGCGCCGGTCGTGATGGAGCTGCCGCCGTATCGCCGTCCCACGTTGCCGGCGGTGCTGCGCCAGACGTGGGAGGGCGCGTGGTCGTTCGTGCGCAAAGCGGGCAGCATCATCCTCGGCAGCTCGCTGGTGCTGTGGGTGTTGCTCAACGTGCCCGGGTCCACCCCGCCCGCCGGCCTCACCGAGTCGCAGCGTGCGGGTCACCGGCTGGAGCACAGCGCGGCGGGCTCGGTGGGCAAGGCGATGGAACCGATCTTTGCGCCGCTCGGGTTCGAGTGGCGTACGAACGTGGCGCTCATCGGCAGCCTGGCCGCACGTGAGGTGTTCGTCACCACGCTGGCGCTCACCACCGGCAACGAGGACGACAGCTCGCTGCCCGATCGGTTGCACGAGCTGCGCAACGACGACGGCACCCAGGTGTACGACGCGGCGACGGTGGCAGCCCTGCTGGTGTTCTTCGTCTACGCGCTGCAGTGCATGTCCACCGTTGCGGTGTTGCGCCGCGAAACCAACTCGTGGAGGTGGCCGGTCATCGCGTTCACTTCGATGTTCGTGCTGGCGTACGTGGGCGCGCTCGTCGCGAGGGTGGTCGTGCATGTCGTCACCTGATGCCCGCCCGGCGCCGTCGGTGCACGTGGAACGCACCGACGACCCCGCGGTGCTGCGCTGGGTCTGCTCGTCGCCGTCGCTGCACGCGGTTGCCCAGGGCCAACGGCATCCACCGTGGTCGCGCGTCGCGGCCCTCGCCTCGGTCGCGGAGGTTGCGGTCGTGGCCGGCGCACTCGTCGTGCGGCTGCACGACGGCGCCGACTGGGCGGCCGAGGTGGCTGCGGTGAACGACGCGATCGTCAACTCGTTGCGTGATCGAGCCCAGTGGCTGTTCGACCCGGTCGATGTGCTGCCCGCCATCGTCGGCGGTGCCACCACGGGTGCTGTGCAACGCATCGTCGACAGTGCGGCAGGCGCGATCACCGGCGCCCACGGTGGCAGCATCACCGTCGTCGGCCTCGATGCCGACGTGGTGACGCTGCGCTTGTCGGGGGCGTGCCACGGCTGCCGGTTCACCGACGACACCGTTCGGCGCGTCATCGAACCCGCGGTCGGGCGAGTGTTCCCGCAGATGACCGTGGTGGTCGAGCGCTGACGGGTCGAGCGCTGACGGGTCGTCCGCCGTCGACGCACGTTGGCGGATGTCACATCGGCAGCGGCGTCGCTCGGACGGCAACGGCAATACGATACTGAACCGTTCCGTATCGAAAGGCCCGCCGATGAGTCACGCTGCTCCCTTGCACGAATCCGACCTGGTCGACCCGGTGGTGCATGCTCGTCGTTGGTTCACGCTGGCGACGCTGTGCCTCAGCCTGCTGATCATCGTGATGGACAACACCATCCTCAACGTGGCCATCCCGTCGCTGGTGAAGGAGCTGGGTGCGACCAACAGCCAGCTGCAGTGGATCGTCGATGGGTACACGCTGGTGTTCGCGGGCTTGCTGCTCACCACCGGCAGCCTGGGCGACCGGTTCGGTCGCAAGCTGGCACTGCGGGTCGGCATCGTGATCTTCGCGTTCGGTTCGGTGCTGTCGGCGCTGGCCGGCAGCCCCTCGAACCTCATCATGACCAGAGCGTTGATGGGCATCGGTGGCGCGCTGATCATGCCGTCCACGCTGTCCATCCTCACCAACGTGTTCCGCGACCCCAAGGAGCGCGGCCGCGCGATCGCCATCTGGGCCGGCTTCTCCGGCCTCGGGGTGGCACTCGGCCCGGTCATCGGCGGCGTGCTGCTCACTCACTTCTCGTGGAGCTCGGTGTTCTGGGTGAACCTGCCCATCGGCGCCATCGCGCTGGTCGCCGGTCACTTCTACGTGCCCGAGTCGAAAGACCCGTCGGCCCCGCGGCTCGACCCGCTGGGCGCGCTGCTCTCGATCGTCGGCCTCGGTGCCGTGCTCTTCGGCATCATCGAAGGGCCCGACAAGGGCTGGACGAGCACCGAGGTGCTGTTCGCGTTCGCGATCGGCATCACCAGCCTCACCGCATTCATCCTGTGGGAGCGTCACACCGACCATCCGATGCTCGACATGAGCTTCTTCAGCAACCCACGGTTCACCGCTGCCAACACTGCGGTCACGCTCACCTTCTTCGCCCTCTTCGGCTCGCTGTTCCTGATGACGCAGTACTGGCAGCTGGTGCACGGCTACAGCCCACTGCAGGCGGGTGTGCGGCTGGTGCCGTACGCGATGACGATGATGATCACCGCGCCGCTGTCGGCGCGCCTCGTGGAACGGCTGGGCACCAAACTGGTGGTCACCATCGGTCTCACCACGATCTCGGTGGCGATGCTCGTGCTCTCCACGCTGCACACCGATTCCAGCTACTTCCGCGTGATCGGCAACATGTGCTTCATGGCGCTCGGCATGGCTCTGGTGATGGCGCCCGCCACCGAGAGCGTGATGGGGTCGTTGCCGCGGTCGAAGGCCGGCGTCGGTTCGGCCGTCAACGACACCACTCGCCAGATGGGTGGTGCGCTCGGTGTGGCCGTCATCGGCAGCCTGGTCGCCAGCGTCTACGCCGCCGGCATCGACGATGTCGCCGCCTCGTTCGGGTTCTCCGGCTCGGCACTCGGTGATGTGCGCGCCAGCCTCGGTGGGGCGTTGAAGGCCGTTCCCGGCATGGGCGCTGCCGGGCCCGAGTTCGCACGTGCGGCGAAGGACTCGTTCGTGCACGGTCTGTCCCTCGGCCTGCGCCTCGGCGCCGTGGTCGTGCTTGCAGCCGCGTTCGTGGCGTACCGGTTCCTGCCGGCCAGCGCTCACGATGCGGTCGACGATCGAGTGCCGACCGACCTCCAGCCAGTGGCCGGGTCATGAACAGTGTCGTGAGGGATGTCGTGAAGGACGACGAGAAGGGTGTCGTGAGGGACGACGTGAAGGACGACGTGAAGGACGACGTGCGACGCGGCCGGCCGCGCAACGAGGCGTGCACCGGCGAGATCCTGGAGGCCGCACTGCAGCTCGTGGCCGATGTCGGGATCGCCGGTCTCACCATGGATGCCGTCGCCGCCGCCGCGGGGGTGGGCAAGGCGACCATCTACCGACGCTGGTCGTCGAAGGAAGCGTTGATGCTCGATGCCTGGATGTCGTGCGTGCGCACGCCACCCGTACCCGACACGGGCACGCTGCGCGGCGATCTGGAGGTGCTGCTCGGTGGGCTCGATCATCCGCTGAACGATCGCGAGTTGCAGCGAGTGTTCCCGCAGATGATCGCAGCGGCGAAGGTGAACCCCGACGTTGCCGATGCCTATCGTGCCTTCGTCGCACAGCGCCGCGTGCCGCTGCAGGCCGTCCTCCAGCGCGGTGTGGAACGCGGCGAGATCGACCCTGCCGCCGACCTGGAAGTGGTGCACGACCTCCTGATCGCGCCGCTGATGTACCGCTGGGTGGTCACCGATGCCCCCATCGACGCCAACGTGATCCGGCAGATCATCGCCACCGTCACGGCCGGCGCTGCGCTGCCCTCCGGGGCTTGACGCTCACCGGCCTTACCCGTCAGCGACGCCGGCCGCGAGTTCGATGCTGTTGACCCCGACGAAGCTCAGCCCTTCACGCCGTCTGGTCGGCGCGAGTCGACAATGAGAGTGGAAGTGCTACGAGCAGCGCCGGCCTGTCGGTCGTTCGCCGCCGTTGATGCGCGTGGTGGATCCGGCGGTGGCGCCGCCGGCGGTTGTGGTGTAGCTAGCACGAGCAAAGGAGGCCAGCACGCACGGTCGCCGGGCGGTTGTGTTGGTCGTACGATCGGCCGATGAGCGCGCTCATGTTTCGTCTCGTGAGCGATCTCCGCGCCCGATGGCGGTCGAGACTGCTGCTCACCGCAGCCGTGGCCGGAGTCTGTTCGGTCGTCCTCATGCTCGCTGCAGGCGCGTACCGTACGAGCTCGGTCGCCGACCGCTACGAGCGATCGATCGGACTCGACTTCGATGCCACCGTCATCCAAGGGACGGGTGTGCCCATGACCGAGGAAGTGCGGTCGTTGCCGGCGGTGAGGCGGGCCGAGTCGTACACGTTCGTGTTCGGTGGGTTGGCGAGCATGGACTCGCACGAGAGCACCAGCGCGCTGGTGTTCGCCGGGTTCGAACAGGCGATCGGTGCCCGGCTCGTGCGCGGACGGAGCGCTGATCCGAGCACCGGGAACGAGTTCGTGGCGACGCCGAGCTTCATGGAGGAGACCGGTGCCGAGTTGGGCGCGAGGTTCCGCTTGTCGACGTTCACCCAGGAGCAGGGCGACTCGAATCAGTTCGGATCGAGCGAGCCGGCGGGTCCCACCATTATTGGCACGTTGGTCGGCGTGGTCGACGGACCGCAGATGATCGAGTTCCCGACACCGATTGCGGTGTTCCCGCGTCGGTTGCTCGATCAGTCGGGGATCGGCGTGTCTCAGACGGGTGTCGTCGTCGAGCTGGCGGCGGGCGCCGACCTCCTTCGACTTCGAACCGAATTGGATGCGCTGCCGGGCGGTGCCAACCTCTCGATCGACTCCGCCGAGGTGATCTCGCCGGCGATGCGACGTGCAATCAGTGCACAAGCATGGGGATCGTGGTTCCTCGCGATCGCTGCCGCGATCGCGGCGACCGCGGCTCTCGGCCAGGTGCTGACGCGCCAACTCCGGTTGTCGACGCCAGAACGAACGACGTTGACGGCGATCGGCTTCACCGATCGACAGATCCTCGCCGAGGTCTCGGCCCGTGCAGCGCTGCCGATCGTCATCGGCGGTCTCGTCGGGGCAGCACTGTCGGTTGCGGGCTCCGGGTGGTTCCCGGTGGGGTATGTGCGGCCGATCGAGCCCTCACCCGGCCCACTCGTGCAGTGGGAAGCGTTTCCGATCATGGTCGGCACCCTGATGGTCGCGGTGCTGGTGTGGGTCGTCGTGTGGTCGTACCGCTCCCAGGCAGGTGTTCGAGCGGTCCGACCCTCGCCCACGCTCGACGCCATCGCCGGGTTCGCCAGTCCGGCGGCGGGGTTGGGGGTGCGCTTCGCCTTCACCCGGGCAAGCCGCGAGCGCGGTTCGGTGCGAGCGACGATGGCCGGTGTGGCACTCACCCTGGCCGGACTGGTCGCGGCCGTCACCTTCGGCGCCAGCGTCGGCCGATTGATCGACGAGCCGTTCCGCTACGGCTCCAACTTCGACGTCGCGCTGGGGGACAACGGCGGCCAGGCCATCGATCCGGTGCTGGCGTCGAACTTGCGCGACGATCCCGACGTCACCTCGTTGATGTTCTATGCGGTTGCCGAGGCCCACGCCGGCGCGAGCACGGTTCTGCTCAGCGGGTTGGAGGCGGTCAGGGGCACTGGCACACCGGTCGTTCTGTCGGGGAAGCTCCCGATCACGGCCGACGAGATCGCACTCGGTCGCGTGACCGCCCACGACCTCGGGGTGGGCGTCGGTGATTCGATCGAGCTGGTCGGTCCGACCGGCCTGCAGTCGTTCCACGTCACCGGCCTCGTCGTGGTCAGCGGGTTCGGACGCAACGATGGGATCGGCAAGGGTGGCGTCGTCATGCTGCCGGGATTGGCGCGGCTCGACGCCGCCGCCGCAATCGTCGTCGCCGCCGTCCGGTTCGAGCCGGGCAGCCACGGCATCGACAAGTACCGCGCCATGTTCCCCGAGGGTTCGCCCGACGAGCGCTTTCAACCGTCGGCGATCGTCAACATCGCTCGCGTCCGTACCGTCCCGTTCCTGCTGGCCGCGGTGTTGGCGGTGCTGGCGGTGCTGACCCTGTCGCACGGATTGTTCACGGCCGTGCGGGCGCGGCGGCGCGATCTGGCAGTTCTCGAGGCGCTCGGTGCGAGCCGACGGTTCGTTTCACGGGTGGTTCACTGGCAGGCAAGCGCGTTCGCTGCCGGCTCGGCGTTGCTTGCCGCGCCGATCGGGTTCGTCCTCGGCCGGACGGTCTTCGCGAGATATGCCGATGGCATCGGAGCCGTCGATTCGGCAGCGCTGCCGATGCTCGCCGTAGGTGGGGTCGCTGCCGGGATCGTGGTGCTCGCCAACATCGTCGCTGCCATGCCGGCCCGCATGACCCGACGAGCGACGACGGCCGTCGTGCTCCAGACGGAGTAGGCGAAGCCGCTGAGCATCAACCCCGGACAGGTCGGCGACCGGGCGACTCGGCTTCGCGATCAAACCCCAGTGCGGGCGGAGGGACTTGAACCC